>ERZ842401.233-NODE-233-length-76903-cov-45.730754_pt1 | contig 76903 bp, 61 predicted proteins | sample MGYA00521270_ERZ842401 | MGnify/ENA primary metagenome ERZ842401 (study PRJEB31892, sample SAMEA3878208) | bioreactor metagenome | biome: Moose rumen | place: Sweden | collected 2011-10 | study: EMG produced TPA metagenomics assembly of the PRJEB12797 data set...
TCCGGGGTTATTTGATTAATATTTAACTCGTCCCAATTTTAACGGGACACTAATGAACTAAAAACTTAATTTGAAATGAAAAAATGTTTATTTTTGCTGATGGCTGTGATGCTGGCACTGACCATGCAGGCACAGGTCAAGGCAACGGTGCTTGGAGACAGGCATGCCATGCTGAAAGTGAAACAAGCAGAAAAGTATCTGCTGTTGCCCGTTCAGGAGTCGGAAGACATTGCTGCCATTACTGTGTTGAACGGACAGAACGACATGGTACAGCGTATGAACGTGAAGCTGGCTATTGACCGCGTAGACTACTATGTACCCTACGAGCTGAAGGGTGCTTCGCTGCTGGACATTGAGTTTCACGGCGACCGCCGCCAGAAGGGTGCCGTGGGCGAGTTTGTCTGTTGGAAGGAAATGAAATACTCGAATACGTTTGACACAACGAACCGCGAACACTTCCGCCCCATCTACCACCATACGCCCCTGTATGGCTGGATGAATGATCCGAACGGCATGTTCTACAAGGATGGTGTGTGGCACCTATATTACCAGTGGAACCCCTACGGAAGCCAGTGGGAGAACATGACCTGGGGACACTCTGCCTCGAAGGACCTGGTACACTGGGAGGCACAGCCTACTGCCATCGAGGCTGACTGGCTGGGTTCCATTTTCAGCGGCTCATGCGTGACGCGGGGCGACGAGGTGGTGGCCATGTACACATCGGCCGGACATCACCAGACGCAGTCGCTGGCCATATCGAAGGATGGCGGTCGGACGTTTAAGAAGTACAGTGGCAATCCGGTGCTGACAACCAGTGACGTGGCAGACTTCCGCGACCCACGCCCATTCTGGAACGAAGATATCAAGGCATGGAACCTCATACTGGCAGCCGGGCAGGAGATGCGCATCTACTCGTCGAAGGACCTGAAGGAGTGGAAGTACGAGAGTTCGTTCGGCAAGGAGTACGGCAACCACGGTGGCGTGTGGGAATGCCCTGACTTATTCGAAATTAGAAATGAGAAATTAGGAATTAGCAATTGGGTGCTGCTGTGCAACATCAACCCTGGCGGACCATTTGGTGGCTCGGCTACACAGTATTTCGTGGGACAGTTCGACGGCCACAAGTTCACGTGCGAGTCAATGCCGAAGGTGACGAAGTGGCTGGACTACGGCAAGGACCACTATGCCACGGTGTCGTTCTACAACGCTCCTGAGAACCGCCGCGTGGTGCTGGCCTGGATGTCGAACTGGCAGTATGCCAACCAGGTGCCGACGCATCAGTTCCGCTCGGCCAATTCCATTCCCCGAGACCTCGGACTGTTCCGTTGCGGCGAGGAGACCTACGTGAGCGTGACACCCTCCAAGGAGATGCTGGCCGTGCGCGGAGCCAGGCTGAAGGCCCCGACGGAAGCCTGTGAGATTGTCATCGACATGAAAGGCCAAACGCAGATTGTGCTGTCTAACACGAAGGGCGAGCAGGTAACCATGCACTACGACGGTGCTAAACAGACCTTCACAATGGACCGTACGAAGAGCGGTGACGTGAGTTTCAGCGAGGCATTCCCCTGCACCACCGAGGCTCCGACCTATGGTCAGGTCAAACAGTTGCGGCTGTTTATCGACCGTTCCTCAATAGAAGTGTTTGACACCGAGGGCAAGATGTCCATGACCAACCTTGTGTTCCCCTCCGAGCCTTATAATACTATAAAGGTGAAGGGCGGCAAAGCCACAATCTACGCTATTAAACATTAAACCTTATATGTTATGGGTAATCAAAACAAATCCATTTATCTGATCCCCGTGATGCTCTGCTTCTTCTGCATGGGCTTCGTGGACTTGGTGGGCATTGCCTCCAACTATGTAAAGGAAGACCTGGGACTGACAGACTCTGTAGCCAACGTTTTCCCCTCACTGGTGTTCTTCTGGTTTCTTATCTTCAGTGTACCAACGGGCATGCTGATGAACAAGATTGGCCGTAAGAATACCGTCCTGCTCTCGCTGATTGTGACAGTAGTGTCGCTGTTTATCCCCTTAATGGGCAGTTCGTTTGCCATCATGCTCGTCGCTTTCTCCCTATTGGGTATCGGCAATGCCTTGATGCAGACCAGCATCAATCCGCTGGCCATGCTCATCATCGGCGACAAGAACCTGGCATCGACACTCACCTTCGGTCAGTTCGTGAAAGCCATCGCCTCGTTCCTTGCCCCCTACTTGGCCATGTGGGGAGCTACCCAGGCCATGCCGTCGTTCGGCTACGACTGGCGTGTGTTGTTTCTCGTCTACTTTGTGGTCGGACTGTTAGGCACTGCCCTGCTATGGGTGACGCCTATCCAGGAGGAGATACATGAAGGCAAGTCGTCGTCGTTCATGGACTGTATCCGCCTGTTGAGTAAGCCCATCGTGCTGCTGTCTTTTTTTGGCATCATGTGCCATGTGGGCATTGACGTGGGTACCAACACCACAGCCCCGAAACTGTTGATGGAACGCGTAGGCATGACGCTCAACGAGGCAGCCTTTGCCACTTCGCTTTACTTCATCTTCCGTACCATCGGTGCCCTGACGGGGTCGTTCTTCCTCCGTGTGATGAAGACGCGCTGGTTCTTTATCATCAGCGTCTGTCTGATGGCTGCTTCGATGGTGCTGATGTTCAGCGGCTCGTCGAAGATGGTGCTTTATACAGCCATCGCCCTGGTGGGCTATGGCAACTCCAACATCTTCTCCATGGCTTTCTCGGAGGCATTGCTCAGCGTGCCCGACAAGCAGAACGAGGTCTCGGGCCTGATGATCATGGGCTTGTTTGGCGGTACCATCTTCCCGCTCGTCATGGGTTTCTGCAGTGACGCTATGGGGCAGGCCGGAGCAGTTGCCGTCATGGCCATCGGGGTCATCTACCTCTTTACTTATATTCCAAGAATTAAGCGCTGACACTAAATTTAAATATAATATTATGGCTAACAAAAGATTTGTAGTAGGACTTGGCGAAGTCCTGTGGGACGTACTCCCCGAAGGCAAGAAGCTGGGCGGTGCCCCTGCCAATTTCGCCTATCATGCAGGTCAGTTCCTGGGAACAGGAAACACCATCGCCATCAGTGCATTGGGCGAGGACAGTCTGGCCGACGAGACCATTGATGCCCTGAAGGAACATGGGTTGAACTATCTGCTTCCCCGTGTGAACTATCCTACGGGTACTGTCCAGGTAACACTCTCGGGTGACGGCATACCAGCCTACGAGATTAAGGAAAACGTGGCTTGGGACAACATCCCCTATACTGCCGAGGTGGCAGAGATTGCAAAAAGCTGTCGTGCTGTCTGTTTCGGTTCCTTGGCACAGCGCAATGTCACGTCGTGGGCTACCATCCGACAGTTTTTGGACGATACCCCTGCCGACTGCCTGAAGATCTTCGATATCAACCTGCGCCAGCAGTTCTACAACAAGAATGTCATTGAGGAGTCGCTGAAGCGCTGCAACATTCTGAAGATTAACGACGAGGAGCTGGTGGTCATCAATCGTATGTTTGGCTATGAGGGCCTTGACATGCGGACGTCGTGCGAGAAGATTCGGAGCGACTACCATCTGAAGATGCTGGTGCTGACCTGTGGCACCAACGGCTCATACGTGTTTACCGACGACGGACTCACCTCGTTCCAGGATACACCGAAAGTAGAGGTGGCCGATACTGTAGGCGCAGGCGATTCCTTCACAGGTTCCTTCTGTGCCGCCATCCTCAATGGCAAACCCGTTCAGGAGGCTCACAAGAAAGCCGTGGAAGTCTCTGCCTTCGTCTGCACGCAGAACGGTGCCATGCCCACGCTGCCTCCAGCATTGCTGGGATAAGGGAAGGTTTTATTATTACGAAAGGGACGAGGCGGATGACTTCGTCCTTTTCGTTTTTTTGCAGCAAAGACGCGAACTGACTCCGTCTCGACAAAAAAAGAAACAGGTTTCTTTGTTTTGTGCTCGACTTTTCGTAACTTTGCCATCAAAGATGGCGAACTTACTCCGTCTCGGCAAAAAAAAGAATAAATTCTTTTGTTTTGCTCTCGACTTTTCGTAACTTTGCAGCCGATATGCCATTTCCAATACATATAAATATAGTAGACCTGATCTTCAAGGGCATGCTGATAGGCATGGTAGCTTCGGCACCGATGGGCCCTGTGGGCATCCTTTGTGTGCAGCGCACGCTGAACAAAGGGCGCTGGTATGGCTTTGCTACCGGACTGGGTGCAGCGGCCAGCGACATCATCTATGCCGGCATCACGGGCTTCGGCATGGCCTTTGTCATGGACTTCATCAACAACGAGCAGAACAAGTTCTATCTGCAGATTATCGGCAGTGTGTTGCTGTTAGGCTTCGGCCTGTATACGTGGCGCAGCGACCCGATGAAGAAGATGCACAAGTCGGGCATGCAGAAGGGCACCATGTGGTATAACATCTGGACGGCGTTCCTGGTGACGTTCTCCAATCCGCTCATCATCTTCCTCTTCATGGCCTTGTTCGCCCAGTTTGCCTTCGTCATTCCCGACCATTATTTCGAGATGCTGGTGGGCTTTGCCAGCATCGTGGGCGGAGCCCTGCTGTGGTGGTATGGTCTGTCATGGCTGGTGGACAAGGTGCGCATCATCTTCGACGACCACGGCATCCGCATCATCAACCAGGTGATTGGTGCCGTGGTGATAGTCTTCTCCGTCATCTCGCTGTTTGGCACGGTGACGAATTTGTTCAGGTTCTTCTGACGTTATACGTGTTAACGCGATAACGTAATAACAAACAACGATAACAATGTTTATAGCACAAGAGTTACGCAAGACCAATATTGCCGAGTACCTGCTCTACATGTGGCAGGTGGAGGACACCATTCGGGCCTTCGACTGCTCGCTGGCCCGTATCCGCCGCGAGTATATTGCCCGCTTCGACTATACGGACGAGCAGAAGGAAGAGGAGGCCGACTGGTTTGGCAACCTGATCCGCATGATGAACCAGGAGGGCTGCCGCGAACAGGGACACCTGCAAATCAACCAGGTGACGCTGCAGACGCTGCAGGAGCTGCACGCCCAGCTGCTGTCGTCGACGAAGTTTCCGTTCTACAATGCCGAGTACTACAAGGTGCTGCCCTACATCGTGGAGCTGCGCAACCGCGGTGCCGACAAGGAGGAACCGGAGATAGAGACGTGCCTGAACGCTCTCTACGGTGTCATGATGCTCCGGCTGCAGAAAAAGGAGATTACCCCTAACACGCAGGCTGCCGTCAAGGAGATGACCACCTTTGTAGGCATGCTCAGCGACTATTACCACCAGGACAAAGAAGAAGGACTCAAGTTCGAATAAGCGTATGAATATACTGATTACGGGCTGTAACGGCCAATTAGGCAACGAGATGCAACTGCTGGAGCGCGTCCATCCCCAGCACACCTATTATAATACGGACGTCCAGGAACTGGACATCACCGATGCGTCGGCCATTGAGGCCTTTGTCGAGGAACACCAGATAGACGGCATCGTCAACTGTGCCGCCTATACTGCCGTGGACAAGGCCGAGGACAACGAGGTGCTCTGCCAGCAGCTGAATGCCGAGGCCCCGGCCTATCTGGCCCATGCCATGGGCAAGCGCGGCGGCTGGATGATACAGATTTCCACCGACTACGTCTTCGACGGCACCAAGCATACGCCATACGTGGAGGACGACGACACCTGTCCCAACAGCGTCTACGGCCGTACCAAACTGGTGGGCGAGCTGAACGTGCAGAAGCTCTGCGAGCGCAGCATGATTATCCGTACGGCCTGGCTCTACAGCACCTTCGGCAACAACTTCGTCAAGACGATGATTCGTCTGGGCAACGAACGGCCGGAGCTGGGCGTCATCTTCGACCAGATAGGCACGCCCACCTATGCCCGCGACCTGGCCGTCGCCATCATGACGGCCGTCAACCAGGGCATCCAGCCCGGCGTCTACCACTTCTCGAACGAGGGCGTCATCTCGTGGTACGACTTCACCAAGGCCATCCACCGCCTGGCTGGCATCACCACCTGCCACGTGCGTCCGCTGCACACCGCTGAGTATCCCACACCGGCCGCCCGTCCGCACTATTCCGTGCTCGACAAGACCAAGTTCAAGCAGGTCTACGGCATCGAAGTGCCCTATTGGGAGGAGTCGCTCCGCGAGTGCATTGAAAAGATAAAGAGGTAAAAAAGGTAAAACGGTAAAGAGGGTGAATGGGGGACGCTAACCATGCTCCGGTAGGGACGGAGACACTGAAGGAGAAGACGGCGAAGGGACTGTTCTGGGGCGGATTGAGCAATGGCGTCCAGCAACTGCTGAACCTGGTGTTCGGCATCTTCCTGGCCCGGCTGCTGACCCAGTCCGACTACGGCATGGTGGGCATGCTGACCGTTTTCTCCGCCTTGGCAGGCTCGCTGCAGGAGGGTGGCTTCATCTCGGCCCTGAACCGCAAGAAGGACGCCTCGCACAAGGACTTTAATGCCGTCTTCTGGACCAATGTCCTGATGAGTCTGACGCTCTATGTCATCCTCTTTCTGAGTGCCCCGCTCATTGCCCGCTTCTACGGCATTCCCGAACTAGTGCCGCTGGCGCGCTTCATCTTCCTCGGCCTGTTCATCTCCAGCTTCGGCATCGTGCCCAGCGCCATCATGTATCGTAACATGATGGTCAAGCAACAGGCCATCTGCACGTTCGTCACGCTGGTCATCTCAGGTACGCTGGCCGTCCTGCTGGCTTTTCTGGGCTTCGCCTATTGGGGCATCGCCATTCAGACGGTGGTCTACGTGCTGCTGAGCACCCTGATGAAGTATTACTTCACCCGGTGGTATCCTACTGTACCCGTTGACTTCGCGCCTGTCAAGGAGATGATTGGTTTCAGCAGCAAGCTGATAGTCACCAACATCTTCAATATCATCAACGGCAACATCTTCCCCATCCTGTTGGGTAAGCTCTATTCGGCCCGTGAGGTGGGTAACTTCACCCAGGCCAACAAGTGGAACAACATGGGCAGCACGCTGGTGGGAAACATGGTGGGTGCCATTGCCCAGCCGGTGTTTGCCAAGACCGACGACGATGCAGAGCGTCAGAAACGGGTGTTCCGCAAGCTGCTGCGCTTCACGGCCTTTGTCAGCTTTCCGGCCATGCTCGGACTGGCGCTGGTCGCCAAGGAGTTCATCGTCATCCTGCTGACGGAGAAGTGGTTGGAGAGTGCCCTGCTCATGCAGATGCTCTGCATTGCCGGCGCCTTCGCTCCCATTTCCAGCCTGTTCAGCAACCTCATTATCACCCGCGGCCATTCCACTATCTATATGTGGGGCTCCATCGCACAGTGCCTGGTGCAGCTCGCTGCCGCCATCCTGGCCGCCCCCTACGGCATCAGCCGCATGATACAGGTGTATGTCGCCATCCAGATTGGCTGGATTCTCGTCTGGCATTTCTTTGCGCGAAAGGAGATTCACCTGAACATCGTGGAAGTGGCGAAGGACATCTTTCCTTACATAACGCTGGCGACACTGTACGTCATCGCCGCCTGGCTGCTGACCGCCAGCATCACCAACCTCTACGTCTCCTTCGCCCTGAAGGTCGTCATTGTCGCTGGACCCTACGCCCTCAGCCTCTGGCTGCTGAACTCGGTCATCTTCAAGGAAGCCGTCCAGTTTATCTTTAAACGAAAAATTTCCACCCAATAAATCATCATTTGTCTTGACTATGAATCCAGTTACCCAATCAGTCATATTGTCGTTGTCGACCCTGAGAATGATACCTCATATCCTCCTTTACCTGTTAAACAAGAAGGAGATAGACACGGACTTGCGCAGGTGTCATGAGGGGGAGGGGAGTGTTGTGACCTTTATCAAGGTCTGTACACGGCAGAAGTCCTTCCGGAACTTGTTCTATTATAGATTGGGTGAATACGTCTCTGTCTTTGTCAAGTGGCTGTTGCCGCCTGACCCGACCATACATATTACATGCCCTTACATCGGGAAGGGTGCCCTGTTTGAACACAATTATTCTACGTATCTCAATGCAGAGCGTATTGGTGATAATTTCCGTTGTCTGCAATTGGTTACGCTGGGGATAGGTAAAGGAGGACGCCCTACCATCGGAGACAATGTCAGCATCTACACGGGGGCTACCGTATTTGGAGGCATAACCATTGGGAATAACGTGAAAATCGGAGCTGGTGCGGTGGTCTTCGAGGATGTGCCGGATGATGCTACCGTAGTTGGTAATCCTGCCAGGATTATCAGTGGAGTTGATGGCTTGAACGGATAAGTCTCTTTCTAACCCAAATAGGAATGAATGCTATCTTGGGAGGTAGCATGAAGGCTATACGGTCTGCGATAGGCAGACGGCTTAAGTCTTCTTTCCTGAATGCTTTGTAGTACGTGTCAAAAACATGGAACTGCCGATTGCAGATGAAAGACTCATAGTGCTTGATGCAATTCAGCAAAAAGAAGTCAGCATAAGTGTCCCACTCGGGCTGCAATGTCTGCTTGAGTTCTTCGTCGAATGCCTGTATGGTTTGCAGTCCCGACCGCCGCTCATTGGGTACGCCTACATTGTAACGATATACCTCATCTCCAATGAAATACACTTTGGGGTGTTTCATCAGGCAATTTATCTGCATGAGAATGTCTTCGGAGCTCACGATATCCCTGGACATGTCAAGGCAGCCTGTCAACAGTTCACGCCGGAATATGATAGCCCATAACACACAAAAAGAGTTATGCATGCTCAACAAGTCAATAACCAGGGGTTTGACGGGCTGCCAGCCACGCCGTCCTGAGTCTAAAGCCTGTCCACTCTGTGTACGGCTGACGCAGATGACTTCATCGGCACCACTGTCTTCTATAGCCTTGTGCATCACGCTAAACGCCCCCAACAGGTATTCGTCGTCAGCATCGGAGAAAATGATGTATTTACCGCATGACTCCTCAACCCCACGACGACGGGCTGCTGTCACACCCCCATTCTCGGTGTGGATGACTCGCAGACGGCTGTCGCCCTGTGCGATTCTGTCGCAGATTTCCCCTGAACCGTCCGTTGAGCCGTCATCTACGGCGATGACCTCAAAGGATGGGAAATCTTGAGCAAGAATTTGCTCAAGGCAACGCGCTATGTAGTCTTTCTTATTATAAACGGGTATGACAACTGAGATTTCCATGCCATTGCTTTTTAGCTACCCGCGGCCGAAGAGCCATTTCTTGAAGAACGGGCTGACGCGCAGGATGTTCGACGTGATGATGCTGAAGCCGATAACCATCAGCGCCAGGATGACAGACAGCGTCGTGTCGAGTACGAAGTTATGACGGTACTGGCTGAAGAACGAGCCCATGGTGGGCAGGTTGGGCAGAAAAAGATAGTGTATCAAGTAGATGTCCAGGGTCCGGCGGCCGATGTACTGCAGGGTGCGTCCTACGACGGTGCGCTGCGTAAAGTACTGGTGGTAGTGGCGGAAATACATGAACACCATGGTCAGCAGCAGCAGTCGTGCCAGGGTCAGCGGGATGATGGCCCACTCCATGCGCAGCGTGTGCCACCTCAGGGTGTCCATGGCGGCGAAGATGACCAGTACGATGATGACCGGATAGAACCATTTGCTGTCCATGACGCGCTGCGCCTGGTCCCAGTAGCGGCGCATGATGTTGCCGTAGAGGAAGAAGGGGAAATACAGGAACAGCTGGTTGAAGGTGGTGTAGTCCATGAACTCGTTGGGCTTTCCGCGCCAGCCAAAGGCCCAGTCGAAGTATTTCGGCTGGTAGCAGGTCTCATAGCAGCAGGCGGAGATGACGAACAGTACGGCTATGGGCAGCCACGACGGCATCTTCGGGAAGAGCTTGCGCAGGTGGTATTCGATGAAGCAGAAGACGTAGTAGACAATGAACATGTAGAGTAGGGCGATGGTAAACCAGTAGCCGCCCTTCAGTGGCTGGGCTATCCATTTGTCGACCGTCGGCAGGAATTCCTTGCCCAGGATGGCTGCGCCAAACAGGAAGAAGACGATGGTGGGGATGGTCTGCACGCGGATTTTCTTCAGCAGCAGCGTGCCGAACGTCTTCCCGTTCCACAGCAGCCCGGCCTTGTAGGCCAGGAATCCGCTGACGAAGAAGAACAGCGGCATGCGGAACATGATGAGGAACTGCATGGATGAAGAGACCTTGTTTGACATGCCGAATCCCAAACCCAGCACGTGGTTGGCCACCACCAGTACCATCGTAAAGCCTCTCAGGGCGTCCAGCCACTCTAAGCGCGGCTTCTTCATTGGAACGGTTTCTCCCATATATGTCGTCGTTGTTAAGTGCCTATTTGGCTGCAAATGTAGTGATTATTTTCGGTATTATCAAATAAATGGCTACTTTTCTGCTGTTTTTGTCGCTGCGTCATACAGCTCTCATTCCTTGAAAACCACCTCGTTCCCGTGGACGGCCCGCTTGTCTTCGGGCGGCAGGTTCATGTAGTCGCCATAGATTAACTTTAGGAACCGGTCTGTGTCGGCAGGCCCTTCATAGACGCGGCCCTCGAACGTGATGGGCCGGTGAGGCAGCAGCACGTCCTTGGGGAACTGGAAACGGAACCAGCTGCCGTAGCTGTGCATGTAGCGGTCAGGGTTTCCGAACAGCCTTCCGATGGCGCGGAACAGCGGATAGACGGCGTCCCGCAGCAGGCAGAACAGCACGTGGGCCAGTGCGGGGTAGCGTACGGCAATGTCGAAGCTGACGGTACACGACAGCTTGACCGACAGGGAGTGGAGCCAGGCTATCTTCCTGTTCTCGTAGGGGAAGATGTCGATGTGCAGGCCATGCTGCCGCTGCCGGTGCCAGGCTATCCCCTCGCGGCTGTCTGCAGCGTATGGGCAGGTGTAGGCATTCTTCAGGTCGGTCAGCTGTCCCCAGGGCAGGAAGTAGTCCCTGTCGGTCTCGTGGGTCTGCAGCACGTAGCTCGGATGGGGGTGAGCCAGCAGGTAGCGGCATAACCGCTTGTAGTCCCTGCGTTCAATGACGACGTCAATGTCGTCGTCCCAGGGTATGAAGCCACCGTGCCTGACGGCGCCGAGCACGTTGCCGCCGTCCAGCCGGATGGACACACCGGCCTCGCGGGCTGCCTGCGACAGATAGTCGAGCATGTCTGTCAGCCGCTGCTGGGCCCGCCGCAGGTTGGAGCCTTCGGGGTTATATCTCTGGCGCAGTTCCTCTGGGGTCTCGCCGGTGTTGAATCGCTGTTCCGTCATGTCTTTCCGTTTATTTTGGCCACAAAGGTATGAATTATTCCTTAAAATATCGCAGGAATCCCAAAAAAAAGATTACCTTTGCAGTCGAAAAGACTGCTACACACGAAGCCTGACGGCTTCCTGTCATCATCCTGCAAGACTATGGCAATGAAAGACATGAGCACCATATCGGTAGTCATGGCTACCTACAACGGCGGCCGATACCTGAGGGAACAGCTGGACTCCATCCTCCAGCAGACGTACCCCGTCCACGAGATCATCATCCAGGACGACTGTTCGACGGACGACACCGCCGACATCGTCAGGGAGTACATGCATGAGCACAGCATGGTGAAGCTCTTCGTCAACGAGCATAACCTGGGGTTCAGCCTCAACTTCAAGAGTGCGGTTCTGAAGGCTACGGGCGACTTCATCGCCATCTCCGACCAGGACGACGTCTGGTTTCCCGAGAAGCTGGCCAAGCAGATGGCTGCCATTGGCACCCATGACGTCTGCTGCTCGCCGTGCTACAAGGGGCAGAGTCCGGAGACATGGAAGCTCTACAAATACAAGTTCAGCTTCGAGCACCAGCTCTTCCACAGCATCTACGGCCACACCATGCTCTGCCCCGCGACTTCCTCCAGCGCGACGACTCGTGGCTCGACGGCGTCTGCTTTGACTTGAGCCTGACCATACAGGCCTACCTGCATCGTGGCGTCGTGGCCGTCAACGAACCGCTGAACTGGCACCGCGAACATGCCAACGAGGTCACCATCGGCACGGAGACGGGGAAAACCAACAAGCTAAGCCCCTACATCGGAGGCTACCGAAGCTACAGGAAACTGCAGCAGAACGCCAACTGGAAACTGCTGTATGCGCACGTCTTCGAGCACACCACCGACTGCCACCCGCTGGTACACCGCATCAGCGGCCTGCTGCTAAAGGACGACATGCTGTCGCTGCTGCGCCTGTGCACGATATGCATGAGGCACAAGGAGACCATCTACCCCACCAACAACACCAAGGGGCTGGCAGGAAGCATACGTGCTTTCTTCTTCCCCTTCATCCATGCCTACTTTAACCACAAGCAATACACTATCTACTAAGGAGCACGTCCTGAAAGCGTGCTATCTGCTTCTGTAGCGAGTATTCGTCGATGTAGAACGCCGCTATGGCCTCCCGTTCCCCGATGGATGGCGGACTGGTCAGGATGTTTAGCATCTTGGATGCCAGCTCCCCGGCATCGTGGGGATTGAAGGTGGGCACCCTGCCCTGTGTCACCTCGCGGAGCGTGGCGATGTCGGACACCAGCACCGGCGTCTTCCTGATGGCGGCCTCGATGGGCGTATAGCCGAAACCCTCTTCTAATGACGGTGTGACGAACAGGCTGGCATGGCTGTAGAGCCAGCGCATCTCTGCCTCGGAGCGATGGCTGCTGTCCAGGATGACCCGGTCATCCATGTCTAAGGCGTGAATGAGCTGCCGCAGGTAATTCATGTCGGACGACACGCTGTTATAGCCTTTCAGGTAAAGCATGTGCGGAATCTGTTCGCGTATCCGGTGCAAGGCCCGGACCAGCGTCTCTGCATTCTTGTAGCGCTCAAAGCGGTTGACGTCCAGGATGAAGGCCCTTCCGTCAACGTCAGCTACCGGCTGTTCGCTGTTGTCGGCGCACATGGGTATGCTGTTGTAGACGACGGCGGCCTCTCTGCCAAACGCCTTCCTGACCTCGTCCTTCGTATGTTCAGATATGGCGATCAGACGGGGAACACGCCTGGCCACGCACTTCATCATCAGGGTGCGCGGCCAGCCTAAGCCCTGATGATAGGCTATGAGGTCGTGGATGATGGCATGTTGCCGGAACTGCTTCGGATAAACATAGACAAAAGGCGTCGTATATGGCGTGATGACAGCATCGACATGCTGTTGCTCGAGTGCTTTCCTAAAGGGTACGAGGCCCAACAGACGGTCGAGTTTCTTGCTCAGCACCTTGGCCGAGGCACTGATGACTATCTTTTCGACGGACTGTCCGCCGGCCAGTTCGTCGACGTATTCTTCCATGCCCTCGACGACCAGCACCACGACGCGGAACGGACTGTATGCCCGAAAGCCCTGCAGCAGCATCCCCGCATACAGGTAATGGCTGGAGACACAGCTGAGCCTGACGGTGATGAACGAACAGTCAATTAGGATGCAAGGGCGGACGGTTGGCTTCATGTCGGTGCGGTGTTGCTTTTAATAAGTGTTACAAACTGCTCTGTCTGGCGCTCTAATGAGTATTCCTGCAGGAAGAATGCCGCCGTGGCCTGCCGCTCTTGGGCTGTCGGGGGAGTGGTAAGCAGGGCCAGCATCTTGGATGCCAGCTCCCCGGCATCGTGGGGATTGAAGGTGGGCACCCTGCCCTGTGTCACCTCGCGGAGCGTGGTGATGTCGGACACCAGCACCGGTGTCTTCAGGATAGCCGCCTCGATGGGTGTATAGCCGAAGCCCTCTTCTAATGACGGTGTGACGAACAGGTCGGCATGGCTGTAGAGCCAGCGCATCTCTGCCTCGGTGCGGTTGGAGGTGTCCAGGATGACCCGGTCCTCCAGCTGCAGCTGCGCGATATACTCCTTCAGGTGACAGATGTCGGTATTGCCTCTATCTGCCAGGCCCTTGAAATAGAGCTGATGCGGTATCCGGTCCTTGATGCTGTTGAAGGCAGCGACTAATGTCTCGGGGTTTTTATAGAAGTCAAACCTGTTGACGTCGAGTATGTAGGGTCGTCCGACAAGTGCGTCGACAGGCTGTTCCGGGCAGGCAAAGTCAAAGGGGATGCTGTTGTGGATGACTGTGGCATCGCGCCCGCACCATGCTTTCAGACTCTGCCGCGTAGCGTCGGAAATGGCGATGATGTGAGGTACCCTGCTGGCGAGCCACTTGAACATCAGGCGATAGTAGTCGGGGCCTCCCCCTCGGGGACGATGGACTCTTATCAGGTCGTGTATGACCAAATGCTGGTGATAGCGTTTGGGGAAGGAGTAGGCATACGGGCTGAAGTCTGGCGTGATGACGGCACAGATACGGCGCTCCTGCAACTGCTGTTCCAGGCTGCGCGGAATCAGTCCCAGCAGCCGGTCGAGCTTGGTGGAGGGCAGGCGCTTCTCGCTGCCGTCAACCAGTATCTTGTCGACGCAGAAGCCTGCCAGTGAGTCAATATACGCTTCCATCCCCTTGTGGGTCAGCACAATGGGGTGTACGTCCTCGCGGCTGTTCAGCCCCTGCATCAGCCTGCCGGCATACAGATGCAAGGAGACAGCGCACGTCGGCAGCCGCTTGATGTGTGAGCAGTCTATCAGTATGTTCATCTTCCTTTATCGGTCTATACGGTTGTCCACATGTTGTCCCCGCAGCCTGTTGACGGGCGACAGCTCTGTCCGGTGCAGGTGTTCGGCCAGCGTCCACCCGAGGGGAGCGAGGCAGATGCCCTTGTGCCAAGCCACATTCACCGACCCGTCTTCCTTTCCGTCATAGACACGCAGTGACTTCTCAAAACGCCTGATTTGCGACACGGGCATGAAAAAAGTGCAACAGGTGTTCTTGACGCGACAATACAGCCTGCCGTCAAGGGCCACCAAGAGTCCTGCGTCCTGTCGGCGTACACGGTCGGGATGGAAGTGCGGAGTCATTCCTGTCACATGTGAGTGTCCCTGGATGATGTGGAAACAGGTAGTGAGTGCATCCTCTTCCAGCAGGTAGTCGTCTTTCAGAATCAGTGCCAGCGTGTCGTCGCTATCCTGCAAGGCTATGTCAATCTGGGTCTGGAACGTAGGACCGTTGCCATGTCCCTTGGCGTCAACGACATCGAAAGACAGCCCGTAGGTGGCGGCCGCATCACGATAGAGAGCCAGCCCTTCAGCAGACAGCCTGTCAACAATCAGTGTGATACGTATATGCTCGCAGCCATAGCGTTCGGCAAACCGTTGGGCTGCCTTGAATAGCGAACAGCCACCGGCGCTGATAACCTGCTGCCGCGAACTGATTCCAACGCATTCCAGTTGGCGGGAAGCATTGATATTCATGACGGCATCTGTGGTGCGGAGAATAACGTGCAGCCTGGCGAGTCCGGACTCGCTGCCCAGGTCAATGGATGTTGGCTTCTTGAACGTCTGGAAGAAGCGGTAAACAGAGGGGAAATACCACCGGCAAAAGTGCTTGTTCTGCCAATAGTAGCGCAAGTACTGCGGGTTGTCCATCGTTTTCGTCAATATAGCGTTCAGTCTCTTCAGCATACTTTTTTCTGTCTTGGTGGTGCAAAAATACGCAGAAAATATGGTAATGCCAAAAAAAATGCTTACTTTTGCACGGACAATTCACTCATTGGCCAATTTATCGCGTATCTATCCAATATTATCGCTATGAACTATGCACTACTGATAGCCGGGGGTTCCGGCAACCGCATGGGACAGGACATTCCCAAGCAATTCATGCATGTGGACAACTGCCCGATTATCATCCATACCCTGCAGGCCTTCCAGCGCCACCCGGACATCCACGGCATCGCCGTGGTCTGCCTGGCCGGATGGGAGACCGTGCTCCAGTCGTACGCCAACCAGTACAACATTGACAAGCTGCGCTGGATATTCCCTGGCGGCAAAACCGGCCAGGAGTCTATCCGCAACGGCATCTACGGCCTGCAGGAGGCCGGCTGCCAGGACGACGACCTGGTGCTGGTTCACGACGCCGTGCGCCCGCTGCTGTCGCAGGACATCATCTCGTCGAATATTGCCGTCTGCCAGCAGTACGGCTATGCCGTCACGGGCATCAAGTGCCGCGAGGCCATCCTTGAGAGCGACGACGGCTTCTCGACGGACACGAGCATCCCCCGCGACAAGCTCATCCGCACCCAGACCCCGCAGACGTTCCGCCTGAAGAACATCATCGCCGCCCACGAGGAGGCGCAGCAGCGGGGCATTACCAACTCGGTGTCGTCGTGCACGCTCATGGCCGAGCTGGGCGGAAGAGAGATGCACATCGTCCCAGGGTCGGAGAAGAATATCAAGGTGACAACGGTCGAGGACCTGGAAATCTTGAAGGCCCTCATGAACATCAAAACGGAATCATGGCTGAAATAGCAGTCGGCAACGTGCTCGTGACCGGCGCAACGGGCCTCATCGGCTCGGCACTGGTAGAGGCCTTGCTGGCCTGCGACGGCTGTGAGGTATGGGCTGCCTGCCGCAACCTGCCGGCTGCACGCCGGCGGTTCAGCCGCCTGCTGGCCTCACCCCGTCTGCACCTGCTGGCGTACGACGTCACGAAGCCGCTGCAGGGAGATGCCGTCTTCGACTACATCATCCACGCCGCCAGCCCGGCCAGTCCCAACCGCTTCACGTCACAACCCGTCGAGGTGATGATGGCCAACATCCTGGGCGTCAGGAACCTGCTGGACTACGGCCTGGCCCACGGCATGCACCGCATGTTGTTCGTGTCGTCCGGCGAGGTCTACGGCGAGGGCGACGGCACGCCGTTCCGCGAGACCGACAGCGGCTACATCGACTGCAACACGCCGCGGGCCTGCTACCCGTCGTCGAAGCGCGCCGCAGAGACGCTCTGTGCAGCCTACGGTGCCGAGCACGGTGCCGACGTGGTGATAGCCCGTCTCTGCCATACCTACGGCCCGGGGTTCACCGACACCGACAACCGCGTCTACGCACAGTTCCTGCGCAACGTGCTGGACGGCCACGACATCGTGCTCAAGAGCAGCGGCATGCAGCGGCGCTCGTGGATATACGTGGCCGACGCCGTGTCGGCACTGCTGCACATCCTGGCGAAGGGGCAGCGCGGCGAGGCATACAATGTAGCCCATCCCGACTCCTGCATCACCATCCGCCAGCTGGCCGAACAGGTGGCCGCCCTGGCCGGCCGGCAGGTGCGGTTCGACATTCCGCAGGACGACAGCGGCGGCAATACCACCCCCATCAGCTGCGCCACCTTCTCGATTGAGAAGCTGGCAGCCCTGGGCTGGCAGCCCCAATATTCCATGGAGGACGGCCTGCGTGCCACGATGGCTGCCCTCCAGTCGCCGTGACGCGCCGCCGCTAACATTTTTCTTCAAAAATCAGACATTTCTTTGGCACTTCCAAAAAAAAAGATTACTTTTGCATTTCGAGGAATCATACTAAAATACTAAATCAATAGAATAAGGGATATTACTATGGAACAACAGAAACGCTATGGACACTTCGATGACCAGCACCGCGAGTATGTCATCACCGACCCGCAGACACCGTGGCCCTGGATTAACTACCTCGGCAACGAGGACTTCTTCTCACTCATCAGCAATACGGCTGGTGGCTACAGCTTCTACAAGGATGCCAAGTTCCGCCGCATCACCCGCTACCGCTACAACAACGTGCCGATGGACAACGGCGGACGCTACTTCTACGTCAAGGACGGCGACAGCGTGTGGAACCCGGGCTGGAAGCCCTGCAAGACGCCGCTCGACTTCTACGAGTGCCGCCACGGCATGAGCTATACCCGCATCACGGGCCGCAAGAGTGGGGTAGAGGCCAGCGTGCTGTTCTTCGTGCCGCTGAAGAAGTGGTGCGAGGTGCAGAAGCTGACGCTGACCAACCAGTCGCAGGAGGTGAAGCAGCTGAAGCTGTTCTCGTTTGAGGAGTGGTGCCTGTGGAATGCCGCCACCGACATGGAGAACTTCCAGCGTAACTTCTCGACCGGCGAGGTGGAGATTGAGGACTCTACGATATACCACAAGACGGAGTACCGCGAGCGCCGCAACCACTATGCCTTCTATCATGTAAACACCGAGATACAGGGCTTCGACACCGACCGCGAGACCTTCGTGGGACTGTATAACGAGTTTGCCGACCCGCAGGCCGTCATGGAGGGCAAGCCGCGCAACAGCCACGCCCACGGCTGGAGCCCCATTGCCTCGCACTACATCGAGGTGACGCTGCAGCCCGGCGAATCGAAGGATTTCGTGTTTCTGCTGGGCTATATCGAGAACGAGCAGGACGAGAAGTTCTCAGCACCCCAGGTCATCAACAAGAAGAAGGCCCATGCCCTCATCGCCGAGCTCGACACCACGGAGAAGGTCGACAAGGCCTTTGCCGAACTCTGCCAGTACTGGGATGCCCTGCTTAATATATATAAGGTACGCACGGGGAACGACAAGCTTGACCGCATGGTCAACATCTGGAACCAGTACCAGTGCATGGTGACCTTCAATTTTTCGCGAAGCGCATCGTTCTTCGAGAGCGGCGTAGGCCGTGGTATGGGCTTCCGCGACAGCAACCAGGACCTCGTGGGCTTTGTCCACCAGATTCCGCCCCGTGCCCGACAGCGCATCATCGACATCGCCTCCACGCAGTTCCCCGACGGCGGCTGCTATCACCAGTACCAGCCACTGACCAAGCGCGGCAACAACGACATCGGCGGCGGCTTCAACGACGACCCCTGCTGGCTCATCTTCGGCACCGTGGCCTACATCAAGGAGACGGGCGACTTCTCGATCCTCGACGAGCTGGTGCCTTTCGACAACCAGCCCGGCACGGAGGTGACGCTGTTCGAACACCTGAAGATTTCGATGAATCACGTCATCAACAACCTCGGACCCCACATGCTGCCGCTCATCGGCCGTGCCGACTGGAACGACTGCCTGAACCTGAACTGCTTCTCGTGGGACCCCAACGAGTCGTTCCAGACCACCGAGAACGTCAGCGAGGGTACCAAGGCCGAGTCGCTGATGATTGCCGGCCTCTTCGTAGTCACCGGTAAGGACTACGTGGCCCTATGCCGTAAGCTGGCTGAGTTATCAGCAGGCCAAGGCTCAGCCTTGGCCCACGGAGAAAAGGGCGAGTGCTACGCGAAAGAGGCCGAGCGCATGCAGCAGGCCGTCGACGCCATGGTTGAGGCCGTGAAAAAGCACGGCTGGGATGGCGAGTGGTATCTGCGCGCCTACGACTACTATGGTCGCAAAATCGGCTCCAACGAGTGCGACGAGGCCAAGATATTCATCGAGTCGCAGGGCTGGTGTACGATGGCCGGGATTGGTGCCGAGGACGGCATGGTGGCCAAGTCGCTCGACTCGTGCAAGAAGTACCTGGAGTGCGAGCACGGCATGGTGCTCAACAACCCCGCCTTCTCGAAGTATGTCTACGAGTACGGCGAAATCAGCTCCTATCCCGAGGGCTACAAGGAGAACGCCGGCATCTTCTGCCACAACAACCCGTGGGTCATCATCGGCGAGTGTCTGGCCGGCCGCGGCAACGATGCCTGGAGCCACTACGCCAAGATTCTGCCTTCGTACGTCGAGGAGAAATACCAGACGCTGCACAAGGTGGAGCCGTATGTCAACTGCCAGATGGTGGCCGGCAAGGACGCCTTCCGTCCCGGCGAGGGCAAGAACTCGTGGCTGACGGGTACCGCCGCCTGGATGTGGTACACCGTGTCGGAGTTCATCCTCGGCATCAAGCCCGACTACGACGGCATCCGCATCGACCCGTGCCTGCCCGAGACGGCCGGCGACTACACCGTCAGCCGCCGCTTCCGCGAGGCCGACTACGACATCACCATCCATCCCAACGGCTCGCAGAAGGGCGTCAAGCGCGTTGTGCTCGACGGCAGTGCCATCGAGGGCACCGTCATTCCCTACACCCCCGGCAAGCACACGGTCGAGGTGACGATGTGATGAACAGCGAATCATCGAAATAACCTAATAACACCAACAAGCAACAATGTCAACATTAACACTTTGCATCGTCATCCTCTTCTGCATCGGCTATTTCTGCATAGCCATCGAGGCCGTGACGAAAATCAACAAGGCAGCCATCGCGCTGCTGATGTTCGTGGGAACCTGGACGCTCTTCATGATTGACCCGGGCAGCTACATTGCAGCAGCCGTCGGCGACATGAAGGCAGCGGCCGTCGCCGAGGTCATCGAGCACCACCTGGGGTCCACGGGCACCACACTGTTCTTCCTGCTGGGTGCCATGACTATCGTCGAACTGGTTGACCAGAACGGCGGCTTCAACTTCGTGCGCGACACCCTGCAGACCAAGTCGAAGCGCTCGCTCTTGTGGCGCATCGCCTTCATGACGTTCATCCTGTCGGCCATCCTCGACAACCTGACCACCAGCATCGTGATGATTATGATTCTGCGCAAGCTGGTTGAGGACAAGAAGGACCGCATCATCTATGCCGCCCTGGTCATCATTGCTGCCAACAGCGGCGGTGCCTTCTCGCCCATCGGCGACGTCACCACCATCATGCTGTGGAACAAGGGCGTCATCACGGCTGCCGGCGTCATCACCGAAATCTTCATCCCCTCGCTGGTGTCGATGGTCATCCCGGCCTATATCCTCAGCCTGTCGCTGAAGGGAGAGCTGACGGCCGCACAGCAGACAGAGGTGCTCGAAGAGTCCGACGCCTTGACGGCAGGACAGCGCAAGGCCATCTTTTTCCTCGGCGTCGGCGGACTCATCTTCGTGCCTATCTTCAAGACCATCACCCACCTGCCGCCGTTCGTGGGCATCCTGCTCGTCCTGGGCGTGCTGTGGACGACGACGGAGATTTTCTATACCCGCATCCATCAGGAGAGTGAGGACACGGCCGACAACCGCAACACGCAGAAGCGTGTGTCGAAGATGCTGTCGCGCATCGACATGGACACCATCCTCTTCTTCCTCGGCATCCTCATGGCCGTGGGCTGTCTGGAGACCATTGGCGTGCTGACCATGCTGGGCGAGAGCCTCAATACCGCCTTCGACGGCAACTACTATCTCATTACGGGCATCATCGGCGTGCTCTCCAGCATCGTGGACAACGTACCTCTCGTGGCTGGCTGCATGGGCATGTATCCCGTCGTGGCCGACCCGGCCAGTGCGATGGCCGTCGACGGCATCTTCTGGCAGCTGCTGGCCTACTGTGCCGGCGTGGGCGGCTCGATGCTCATCATCGGCTCTGCCGCCGGCGTCGTGGTCATGGGTCTGGAGAAGATTACCTTCGGCTGGTACATGAAGAAGGTTACGTGGATTGCCTTTGCCGGCTATCTGGCAGGCATCCTCTGCTACTGGCTCGAGAAGGTATTCCTCTTCTAACCCGTAGCAGAGCCGCAGGGCGCTCGTAGCGCAGCCGCGGGGAACTCGTAGCAGAGCCTTAGGGAGCCCGGAGCGGAGACATTTAGAGCCCGGAGCAAGAAAATTCCTTTTAAGTAGCGGGAAATTTTCTTGCTCCGGGCTTCGTTTGGCTTTGCTCCGGGCTTCGTTTGGCTTTGCTCCGGGCTTCGTTCGGCGGTGCTCCGCGGGGCGTTTGGCGGTGCTCCGGGGGGCGCTTGGCGGCTCGTGCTGCTCAGACCTTCAGCTCGGCGGGCATCCAGAACCAGAAGGTGGAGCCGACGCCCACGTCGCCCGTGACGCCTATCTCTCCGTTGCACTTCTCGATGATGGCCTTGCAGATGGACAGGCCGAGGCCGGTGCCCTGGACAAAGTCGTTGAGCTTGACGAAGCGCTCGAAGACCGACGCCTGCTTCTCCTTGGGAATGCCGGCACCGGTGTCCTCGCAATAGAAGTAGAAGCCGTCCGTCGGGACGTCATTCGCCACGCGCTGCTCCTTGCGGTAGCCGACGCGGATGTGGCCCTCGTGGGTGTATTTGACGGCGTTGGTGACGAAGTTGGTGAGCACCTGCTGCAGACGACCCTTGTCGAGCACGGCAGGGCAGATGTCGAAGGGATTGTCCTTCTGGAACTCCACGCCAGGCTCCTGGACACGCTGGGCCAGCGTCTGGCAGATATCGTCGAAGACCTTGGACAGGTCGATGTGTTCCGGTTCGATGGCCAGCGACTCTCCCATGCTGGAGGCTTCCAGGATGTCGTTGATGAGTCGCAGCAGCATGTCGCAGTTGTTGCGGATGATGCGGATGAACTCCTTGCGCTCCTCGTCGGTGTCGACCATCTGCAGCAGTCCGCTGAAGCCTACGATGGCATTGAGCGGGGTGCGTATCTCGTGCGTCATGTTGGCCAGGAAGGCCGCCTTCAGGCGTCCGGAGTCCTCGGCCCGCGACGTCTCCTGCCGCAGCTGCTCCTGTGCGTCCATGAGCCGGGTGATGTTACGCACGGCACCATGGTATGTGCGGATGCTGCCGTCGGGCTCATGCAGTGGTATGCCGCTGAGTGAATACCAGACGGGCTGCGGGTCAACGGGTGTATGGTCATAGTAATGGACGGCGGTGAAGGGCTTGCCTTGCAGCACGGCATCATGGAAGACGCTGATGGCCGCCTGGCGTGATGCTTCGTTCATGATGGAGATGTACTCCTCCAGCGTCATGCTGAACTCCGGCGAACGCAGTGTGCGGGAGAAATCGATGCGTTGTGTTGCGATGTTGAAGCTCCAGACGTACATGTTGCTTTCCTCCAGCAGGTAGCGTAGCTGCTGTTCATACTGGTCGATGTTGTCATGGGTGGCGCGTAACTGGCGGTCCTGTTCGCGCTGTTTCATATACATGTCGCGCTCGGCAGTGACATCGCGTACCGTGAGCACGTGGTAGACCAGCCGGTCTTCGTCGTAAACGGGGCGTATACGTGTCTCGATGTACTTGTCGATGCCCATGGCGGGGAAGAAGACGTGCCGGCAGATATGGAAGTCGTCACGGCTAAGCGGGTCGAAGTCTCCCTTGATGTCGGGGTCGTCGTACAGGGGGTAGTTGCGGAAGTAACGCTCGCTCTCTTCATCGGGTATGACCAGCTCCCGCATCTTCTGGTTGAAGTCAATCAGCATGCCGTCGGGGCCATAGAACGACAACGCCAGGAGGTTGGTGTCGAAAATCTTCATGTATTTGCTGCCCATCAACTGGTTGTGGCGCTCTTCCTCGCGCTCCTGCGTGATGTCCTTGGCGCTGTAGGTGATATAGCGAATCTTGCCGTCGACCTTTTCAGACGTGCCGGCACCCAGGTATTCACGCCAGTCGGGATGTTCGGCGCTGCCACGGTTCAGCTTGAGGTGGAGGTTCGAGTGGTCTGTCTCTCCGGTCATCAGTTTGGTGTTGATGTCGTGCAGCATCTTGGCCTCGTCAGGCTCCATCCTGGCCAGATATTCCTGCGGCGTGAGACCCTCGGGCGGCAGCATGTCGCCATACTTGTTGCGGAGAATGTTGCCCTCAATGTCCCACTCCACGACCGAGAACTCACCCATGGCCAGCGCTTGCATCATCATGTGGTTCAGGTCGTTGCTTCTGTGAATGGCGGCCTTGACACGTGCGCGTGTCAGTCGTGACAACAGGAATACTATCGCGCCAATGATGACGATGCCCACCAGGACGAACAGGGCAATGGGTGAGGCGTCGTCGTGGACACGCTCGGGATGGAACCATTTGTCGTAGATCTTGCGCAGTTCTCCCGACTGCTCCAGGCGGGCGTACTGGTCGTCGATGACATCGATGATGTCGCTGTCGTAGCCGATGATGCGTAACTCGCCGGCAGGAATGTCGATGTCGTCCAGTATGAGGCTGTCGATGTTCAGCTCCTGAATCTTGCGCGTCAGTGGCATCTCGCCCCAGATGTAGTATTTGTAGACACCATTGCGCACGCCGGTCAGTCCCTCCCGGGGCGACTCATAGACCATGTTGAAGGGCAGGTTGGACATCTCCTGCAGTCGGAGCGCGGCGTAGTCATCCTGTTTGAACACCACTGTATCTGTCTCCCTCAGGTCGTTGATGCTCCTGAGCGGCGGTGTGTTCCAGCGGCGTGCCGTCTTCAGGTTATAGTAGTTGATGTATTTCCGTGTCTGCACATACGGGCGTACCTTGTAGGCGCTGCTCAAGGCGTGTATCAGGTCTGCCTCGCGACGTTCGAACATCATGGTGGCCTCGTGCCACTCGCGCATCACAAACCGATGGGGAATCTCCAGGCGGTCGAGTATCAGACTCAGCACGTCCACGTTATATCCGGCCGGTTCCCCACTGACATTGATGAACTCGAAAGGCTGGAAGTCCCAGTCGAATACGATGACCAGCGGGTCCTCGTGGGTATAGCCGTAAAAGTCGCGGGCAGTCGAAGGGAGCAACGACCCCAAAAGGGCAATCATCAGCAACAGTTTCTTTCTCATAGCAGTTCCTCCCTATTTTCTTACAAGTTCAATACAATGACATGGCACGCTAACCCAGACGATGGTGCCTTTCCCGACATCCGACTTGATGCGTATCTTACCGCCCATCTGCCGGATAATCTCATAGCAGATGCTCAGTCCGAGACCGGTACCCTGGGAGCTGGTGGAATTGAAACGCTCGAAGATATGCTCCTGCTTTTCCGGGCTGATGCCGCATCCCGTATCCTGGAATGCCAGCACCAAGTCTTCGCCCGTGTAGTCGAAGCTGGCACGCACCTGTCCTTCCTTTGTGTATTGCACGGCGTTGGCCAATATCTGGTTGATGACGATACCCAGGTTCTGCTCGTCTATGTCGACCACCAGATGGTGGTAGGGACAATCTACGACATAGCTGACCTCCGGCTGTTGCCCTTCAGCCCATGCCGACTGGCAACGGCCCTCAAAAGTCATGGCAATGTCGACGGGCGTCTTCTTGAACTCTATCATCCGTGCATCCAGACGTGACAGGAACAGGATGTCGTTGATGAGGTTGAGCAGTCGCGAAGAGTTGTCCTTGATTTCGTTGACGAAGAACTCTTCGTCGTCTGCCGTATGCTCCTGTTCGAAGAGTTCGGCAAAGCCCACCACCGACGTCAGCGGGGTGCGTATCTCATAGCTCATGTTGCGGAGGAAGGCATTCTTGATGGTTTCCACCTCTTGTGCCCTGACCGTTTCGCGGGCCAGCTGCTCCTCGGTGGCCTTGATTTCGCTGATGTCGCGGCACAGGCCGAAGTAGTCGGTGACCCGTCCGTCGGCCCCGATGGTGGGTATGAACGACAGGTAGAGCTGCAGCGGAATGTTGCCCTGGTGCCTGATGAGCGTCTTGATATCGGTCTGGACGGGCTGCTGCAAGCGGTTGTCCATGCTGTTGAAGACGCGCTGCGCCTGTTTCTTCGACTCATCGTCTGTCAGTCCCAGGGCGCGTGTCTGCGTCAGCCGGTACAGTTCATGGCCTATCTCGCTGTAGACGGTCAGCGTGTGCGTGTCCGGCGAGTAGGTCATCATGCGCACGCCACCGTTCTTCAGCACGAAGTCGATGTTGCGGATGTAGTTGCCCAGCTCGTCGTTAGCCTGCTGCTGTTGTTGCATCTGTCGCTTTATCTGGTTGTAGGAACGGGCTACCTCCGTGACGTCACGTCCTGTACCATAGACAGCCAGCAGTTGTCCGTCGTCGTTACGGACAGGTACCAGCTGCAGTTCATACAGCAGCTCGTCACGCTTCAGATAGCGGTTCAAGGCACGGTCGTCGGGTCCGTGGTAAATCTGTGTCAGGTAGGTGTAGTCGAGGTTGGAGACGTTGACGTCGTCCAGGCCCAGCACTTCCTGGAGGGTGATGCCGGATTGTACGATGTCGTCTATGCTGTCCGAGAAGGCGTTGATGGCCTTCTGGTTCATGCCTGTGATGATGCCATGCTCGTCGTAGGCTACGGTGTCGACGAGTGCAGACTCGAAGATGGCCTGATAGCGGAGCATGGTGTCTTTTACTTGCTGCTGACGCCGTCGCTCGTCGGTGACGTCATTCGTGGAACCGATGATGATGGCTGGCTTCCCGTTCTTGTCGTAGCGCAGCACGGAGAGGTGGATGTCCAGCCAGCGCAGCGTCCCCTGCCGGCTGTCCTGCTCGTGGACTTCGACGGTCTGTTTCTCCTCTTTCTGCTGCCCAACCTGCTCCAGTGCCTGACTGATCAGTTCAAAATCTTCAGGAATAACATCGTGGAAGAACGTGGAGGGTGCTATGCCTTCGGCAGCCAGATGGCCGTCGTCATTGTATTTCGTAATGGTCTTCGATGCCACGTCGTAGAGCCATATACGCACCTGACTGGTTTTCAGGATGAGCGAGAATGTGTGGTTGGTCCTGCTGACGTTCTTGGTCATCTTCCGCTCGTAGCGGCGATACAAGAGATAGTAGACGAGGTAGAGCAGTGTCAGCAGCAGGGTGACGGCAACAACCTGCCATATCCACGAGGGAATACCCGTTTCCTGACGCTCGGGATAGAACCACTTGTTTTGTATGTCCTCAAGCTTTCCGCTGGCATTCAACTGGAAATAGACGCTGTCCAGCTGGTGGAGCAGGTGGCGGTCGTTGGACATGAACTTGTATTCGCCGTGCTGGATGTCAACGGGTGTCAGCTCCAGTTCGTCTTCATAATGAAGCTTGTAGATGAGCCATTTCAGCGACAGCGTATTCCATACTATCTGCATGTTGGCGTTGTTGTGCACCTGCAGGACGGCATCCTGCATGTCGTTATAGGGAATGGCATTCGCTCCCCAGCCCCTTTGTTTCATCAGGTGATGGCTGAAGCTGCCGTCATGCACAATGACTTGATGACGGGCCAGGTCATTGGTGGTCTTAATCACTGCAGGCTCTCTCTTCTGGTGGAGCACGCTATGGGTGAAAATCTGGATGACCGACTGTCCGTAGTTGGCAAACTCGTTATGGAAGTGGGCATCCATGCCCAGCATCAGGTGGGAATGGCCCGCCTTCAGGTCGTTCAGCGCGTCTTGCGTAGGCTTCAGCCTGATGATGTAGGGGATGTCCAGCTCCTTGAATATCAGTTTCAGCAGGTCGATGTTATAGCCGATGGGTTCACCGTTCTCGTTCAGGAAAGCGTAGGGCCACAAGTCCCACGCATCCTCGTAGACAAGCGGATGGTCGTCGCTGAATACCTGTATGCTGTCGTTGCCTTGCGCAGCAGCTGGAATGCAAGGTGCGAGTAAAGCCCAGACGAAGGCGAGCGTACTCAAGAGCCTTCTAATATGGTGTTGCTTGTAGGTCATGCTGTTGTCGTCTTTTCTTTTGTTTCCATGATGTCAGTGGGTATCCAGAACCAGAACGTGGAACCCTGGTCCACCTCGCTCTCCACGCCTATCTCGCCGTTGCATTTCTCAATGATGGCCTTACAGATGGACAGGCCGAGGCCGGTGCCTTGTATGAAGTCGTTGAGCTTGACGAAGCGCTCGAAGACGGCCTTCTGCTTCTCCTTGGGAATGCCGCTGCCGGTATCCTCGCAGTATACGTACAGCCCTTGCCGCCCGTTGCGCTCCTCTATGCGGTAGCCCACCTCGATGTGTCCCTGGTGGGTGTACTTGACGGCGTTGGTGACGAAGTTGGTGATGACCTGCTGGATGCGCCCGCTGTCGATATAGATTTTCAGGCTGTCGTAGGGGTTGACCTGCCGGAACTCCACGCCCGGCTCCTGGATGCGCTGCTCCAGCGAGACGCAGGTGCTGGCAAACTCCTGAGCAAAGTCAATCTCGCTGACAACAATCTCCATGGCGTTGGCGTCGACGTTCGAGAGCACGAGGATGTCGTTGATGAGTCGCAGCAGCATGTCGCAGTTGTTGTGGATGACGCGTATCATCTCGCGCTTGTCGTCGGGCGACTCGATGGCCTGCAGCAGGTCCGTGAAGCCCACGATGGCGTTCAGCGGCGTGCGGATTTCGTGTGTCATATTGGCCAGGAAGACGGACTTCAGACGTCCCGAGTCGTTGGCGCGCTCGGTCTCCCGCTTCAGCTGGTCCTGCTTGGGCATCATGTTCTGGACGTTGCGGAAGACGCCGAAGCTGCCCGTCAGCCGCCCTGTCTCGTCGTATTCCGGGATGCTGTTGATGAGAACCCACTGCAGCTCGGTGCTCTTTCCCGTGACGATGGGGTACACTTGTTCCATGACCGACAGCGGCTTGCTGATGACCTCGGCGGGCGATAGCAGCTGCCGTACGAAGTCGTCGTCCTGGTTGACGAAGATGGACTGCATCTGCTTCAGCGTGAACGACTTCGACACGGTGCTGAGGCCCTGGTAGAACTCGATGCACTCGCGGTCCAGGCTGATGCGCCAAGCCTGCATGTCGCAGTTGTCCATCATGTAGCGCAGCTCCTGCTCGTAGTGCATAATCTCCTCGTTGACGCGCTGCAGCTGCTGGTCGTTGAGCTTGGCCTGCAGGTACATCTGACGCTCTTCCGACACGTTGCGTGCGGCAACGGCGATATACATCAGCTGGCCAAGGTCGTCGCGGATGGGGTGCAGGTGTATCTCCAGGTAGTCATGGATGTCGCGCTCGGGCACGATGCTCTGTGAACATATCCACAAGTCCTGAACGTTATGGCGGTCGCAGCACTCCAGGAAGGGCGAGGCATCAAACAGGTTGGTGTTGTGGAAGTGCTCGTCATATTCTTCGCTCTCGAAGTGGCAGATGTCGCGCATCATCTTGTTGGCGTCCAGCAGCCATCCGTCGGGGCTGTAGAACGACAGGCCGATGATGGACTGCTCGAAGATGAGCCTGTACTTGTCGGTCAGCTCGCCTTCTTCCTCTTCCTGACGGCGCAGCTCCGTCTCGTCGCGCAGCGTGCTGATGATGCTCTGCGGACGGCTCATTCCGGGCAGGTACTCGGCGACGCTGGCATTGTGGAGGTAGCCCCATTGCGGCTCCTTGCCCTCGAAGTCGAAGTTCCAGCGATAGTAGAACTCGTTGCTCTTCTGCTTGCCTTCTACCATGTCAACGAAGTGTTGTACCGTCGCTGCCCGGTCGTCGGGGTGGACGTGCTGCTTCCAGGTCTCGACGTCCATGCCTTCCTTCGGGAACAGTCCGCCATAGAGGCTGTGGATGTAATGGTCGCGGATGTCGAAGCGGACAACGTTGTTGGCACTGGTATGAACGGCCTGCTCCATCATCTTTCCTGTAAACGCCGACTCTTCCATCCGCTTGCGGATGCGCCTGACGATGAGCCGGTTGTTGGCCAGCATGACAGCAAAGAGTACCAGGATGATGGCGGCAATAATGGTGGTAAGGGTCTGAAAGGGCCAGACGAATAATATAAATAGGTACGTGTACGTGGTCATGGGAATGTGGTATTGGTTAAACGTAGATGTCGCGACGCTTCTCGATGGCATGGGCCTCGCAGGGGATGCTGATCCATGCCGTGGTGCCCTTGCCCAGTTCCGACTGCATTTCGATGGCACCGCCCATCTGCTGGACGAGTGCCTGCACGATGGGCAGGTCGAGGCCTGTTCCGCACAGCTCGCCCTGCTGGTTGCGGGAGAAGCGCTCAAAGATGTGCGGCAGCGTCTGGCTGTCAATGCCCTGCCCGGTGTCCTCTATGCTGATGGTCAGCTCGCCGTGCCGGTACTCGTACTTGGCACGTATGCTGCCCTGGCTGGTGTGGTTGACGGCGTTGATGCAGAGCTTTTCTATCACCTTGCCAACGTGTTCGATGTCGATGTCGACGACGAGCCGCTCGTAGGGGTTCTCGATGACGGTCTTTACCTCAGGACTGACGCTGCTCCAGCCCATCTGGCAGTAGCTGTCGAAGAGCAGGGCGAAGTCGGTCTCCGTCTTGTTGTACTCAATCATGTTGGCGTCCAAGCGAGACAGGTACAGGATGTCGTTCACCAGTTTCAGCAGGTCGTTGGAGTTACGCTTGATTTCCTCGATGAACAGCGGCTCGTCAGCCTCGTCGTGGTCGGTCTCGAAGAGCTCGGCGAAGCCCACGACGGTGTTCAGCGGCGTACGAATCTCGTAGCTCATGTTGGTCAGGAAGGCCTGCTTCAGCAGCTCGGTCTCCTGGGCTTTCTGGGTCTCGATGGCCAGGTGCCGCTCCGTTTCGACCATGTCTGTCATGTCGCGGCACATGCCGAAGTAGCGTATCACGCGGCCCTCGTCGTCCTTCATGGGCAGCAGGTTGAACATCAGCCATATCTGCCGTCCCTTCTTGTCGCGTATCTCCGACTCGATGGTCAGGTTGATGGGGTAGCTGGTCAGGTGGTCCATGCGGTTCAGCGTGCTGGAGATGGCACGGCGGAAGCGTGGCGTACCCAGGCGGATGCAGCGCAGCTGCGACAGCCGCAGCTGCGCTTCGTTGACGTTGTTCGACAGTTCGAGCGTGTATGATGCGGGGTAGTAGTTGACCAGGCGGACGCCGCTGACGCGCAGGGCGTAGTTGATGTTCGCAATGTAGTTGCGGATGTCCTTCGTGGCTTTTTGCAGCTGCCGGATGCTGTCCTGCTGGCGGTGGAACGACTCCACCATCTCGGTGACGTTGCGCCCGGCCATGTAGATGCCTTCCAGCTCGCCGTCAGCATTGCGGATGGGGTTGATGGTCGACTCGTAGAACATCTTGCCCTGCAGCCCGAAACGGTCCAGCTGGTAGACGGCATCGCGGTAATCGCCGAAGTCTACGATGGACGTGGTACGGGTGTTCTCCAGCTTGTTGAAGTCGATGCTGCTGAACATGGGGTTGTTGGTCAGCAGGAACTCGTCTTCCAGCAAGCTATGACGGTCCTGTACGCCAAATGTCTGGCAGGCTTTCTCGTTGATGTCGCGCAGTACGCCGTCCTTGTCGTAGTAAATCATGTCTATCAGGGCGGAGTTGAATACCGTGTGATAGCGCATCAGCAGGGTGCTGACATTCTTCTTGCGTCTTTCCTCATCGGTCACGTCGCGCTGGATGCCCAGCAGGTCCTGTATCTCGCCATTCATGCCATAGCGGGCGACAGAGACGGTGATTTCGTAGTGGGGGTGGCGCCCCTCCTCGTCCTTGGCACCCCTGACGTTGACCGTCGCTGACTTCCTGCGCCCTTCGTAAATGTCGAAGATGGCTTTGCGTAATTCTTCAAAGTCGTTGCGCTCGAAGCGCTCCGCAAACTCAATGGGGTTGTATTCAGAGGTAAAGGTGCTGTCTCCTTCTATGAACATGTAGTGTCGTCTTGGGCCATTGTATATCCATAGCTGTAGCTTGCCGGACTGCAACACAAGTGACAGACGACTGTTCTGGCTGAGTCCCAGTGTCTTGGCATCCGCCTCGCGGAAGCTGTAGACAAAGCTGTAGAACAGTAGCACGAAAACGGCTATCAGCATAGCGGCTACGATATATGCCGTGATATGGTCCAGGTCGAAGAGGCGTTCTATTATTAATCCATTCATAGCGTTAAGGTGTAGTTATTGATGCCTTATAGGCTACAAAGTTATGCAAAAAATAAAAAAACTCCAAATTTTTCTCCCATTTATTTTGTGTTTTCCATTGCTTTTCGTAACTTTGTCCGAAGAATAACCAATAAACATTATTTATGATAGACGTAAAACAAACATTAGCAGGAGCAGAGGAGCGCATGGAGATGGCTGCCATGTTCCTTGAAGAGGAGTTGAACCGCATCCGCGCAGGACGGGCCAACGTGGCCATTCTGAGTGGGGTGAGAGTGGAGTCCTACGGACAGAAAGTCCCCTTGAATCAAGTTGCCAACGTGTCTACACCCGATGCACGCACCATTGCCATCAAGCCTTGGGACCGCAAGCAGATTCGCGACATCGAGAAGGCCATCATGGACTCCGACGTGGGTATTACGCCCGAGAACAATGGCGAAGTCATCCGCCTGGGCATTCCGCAGCCTACCGAGGAACGCCGCCGCGACCTGGTGAAGCAGTGCAACAAGATTGCCGAAAAGGCCAAGGTGGAAGTGCGTAATGTGCGTGCCGACATCAAGGACAAGTTGAAGAAGGCCATCAAGGACGGTCTGAGCGAAGACAACGAGAAGGACGCTGAGGCCGACCTCCAGAAGCTTCACGACAAGTACATCAAGAAACTTGACGAACTCATCGAAACCAAGAACAAGGAGATAATGACGGTATAGGTGAAAGGTCTCGTCATTAAGAACACCGGCAGTTGGTACACCGTCCTGACGGACGATGGACCAACTGTCGATTGTAAAATCAAGGGTAACTTCCGTCTGCGTGGCATACGGAGTACCAATCCTGTTGCCGTTGGCGACCGTGTGGATATCAAGGCCAATGCCGAGGGGACGGCGTTTATCACCGAGATAGAAGACCGTCGTAACTACATCATCCGCAAAAGCATCAACCTTTCCAAGCAAAGCCATATCCTGGCGGCTAATGTCGACCAGGCCGTCTTGGTCGTCACAGTCACCAAGCCGGAGACGTCGACAACGTTCATTGACCGTTTCCTGGCTTCGGCAGAGGCCTATCGCGTGCCGGTATTCCTGGTATTCAACAAGACCGACCTCCTGTCGGCTGACGAGTTGCGCTATCAGCAGATGATGGTGCAACTCTACGAAACGGTAGGCTATACATGTTTTACGATTTCAGCTATCCATGGTGAGGGCTTGGATGCTCTGCGCCCCTTGCTCGACGGCAAGATAACGTTGCTCAGCGGCAATTCCGGCGTGGGCAAGTCGACGCTCATCAACCGCCTCGTTCCACACGCCAATCTGCGTACGGCTGAAATCAGCGATGCCCACAATACGGGTATGCATACCACCACCTTCTCGGAGATGATACCGCTCAGTCCGGCGGCTGGCGGGCAAACTGCCGCCCCCCGGTCCTGGCTCATCGACACGCCGGGAATTAAGGGCTTCGGTACGTTTGACATGGAGCGTGAAGAACTGACCAGCTATTTCAAGGAGATTTTTGAATTCTCCAAACAGTGCCGGTTTTCCGACTGTACCCACACCCACGAACCGGGCTGTGCCGTTCTGAAAGCCGTCGAGGACCACTATATCGCCCAAAGCCGCTATCAGTCTTATCTTTCCATGCTGGAAGATAAGGATGAAAACAGGTATCGTGAGGCATACTAACCACTTGCGCATCTTGCCATTTAAGGCAATGGCGTCAGTGGATATATGATGTTCACGATGAAGATGTTGGCGGCGAGGATGATGAGGTTCATCAGCAGACCGATACGCATAAAATCACTGAAGCGGTAGCCACCAGGGCCGTAGACCAGCATGTGGGTGGGTGAGCCGATAGGCGTGGCAAAGCTGCTGCTGACGCTTACCATCAGGGCAACCAGGAAGGGGAAGGGGTCGTAGCCCAGCTTCTCGGCAGCCTGGTACATGATGGGGAAGAACATGGCGCCTGCGGCTGTGTTGGAGATGAACTCGGTGACGAAGGTGCCGACGAAGCATACGGCGGTCATGATGACCAGCGGGTTGGTGCCGCAGACGTCGAGGATGCCCAAGGCTAAACGTTCGGCGATGCCTGTCTTTTGGATGGCGATGCCGAGGACGGCACTGCCGGCGAAGACCATGAGGATTTCCCAGTTGATGGCTTTCATGGCCTGCTCCCCGGTGCAGCAGCGGCAGACGAGCATGGCAGCAGCTGCGAGGAAGGCGCACTGGAGGAGGGACATAACGCCGAATGCGGAGAGGGCGACCATGGCTATCATGATGAGGGAGGAAAGGATGGTGCCGATGCCGAGGTTAGGCACGTCTTCGGAGTCGAAGAAGTGGACGGTGTTGCTGAGTGCTGCGGTATTGATTTTTACTTGATGGGGGATGACGAGCAGCAGCGTGTCGCCGGCCTCGAGCACGACCTGGCGTGGCGCCTCGTTGATGCGCTGTCCGCGGCGGGCTATGGCAGCAACCATCATGTTGTTGTCCTTCTCGAAGCTGGTACTGGCGATAGTCTTGCCTATGAGGCTGCTGCCGTAAGTGACGTAGGCGGTGCGTAACTGGCTCTTCTGGTCGACCTCGTTGATGGAGAATACGTGGTGGGGTGCAGCGACGAGCTGGTGGGTGACGGCCATCTGGTAGAGGTCGTCTATCTGTCCGGCGTATACAAGCAGGTCGCCGCCCATGATGGGTTCGTCCTCGGTGATGGGTGTGGGAGTTTGGTCGAAGTGGTACATCTCTATCAGGCTGCCGCCCTGGACGTGGTAAAGACCAGCCTCGGCCAGCGTCTGTCCGATGTGGGGATTGTCGGATGGCACGCGCAACTCGACGGTGTATTCATTGGTTGCCTCGAAAGCCGATTCGGAAGCCTCTCTGTCGGGCAGAAGACGGCGCATGGCAATGATTGACAGGATGCCGACGGCGAGACAGAACAGTCCGGGTAAGGTGGTGGTCAGGATGTTCATCGCCTCTCCCGTTTTTTCTTCGTAGAGTCCGCTGATGATGAGGTTCGGCGGCGTTCCGATGAGGGTGCAGACACCGCCCATGCCTGAGGCATAGCTGAGGGGAATGAGCAACTTGGACGGCGAGATGCCGAGTTTTTTCGACCACATCTTGACGATGTTGACGAACAGTGCCACCACAGTGGTATTGCTGAGGAAGGAACTGAGCACAGCTACTGGGAGCATCAGTCGCGTGACGGCTTTCGAATAGCTGTCGGGTGTGCCGAGCAGATATCTTACGATACATTGCAGTACGCCTGTATAGGTCAGTCCGGCCACAACGACAAACAGCACGCCAACGGTCACAACGGAGTTGCTGCTGAATCCCGAGAAGGCCTCCTTGGCGTCCAATACGCCAGTGATGTAGAGTACCCCGATGGCTCCGAGGAATATGATGTCCGAGCGCCACCTGGTAAACAGCAGGATAGTGAACATGCCCAGTACGGTGATGATGGTAATCCAGGCATCGAGGTTAAAGCCTAAGAATAGAAATGTTTCCATGTTCGTATATTAAGCGTCTTTTGTCTGTTCCTTCATCTCCTTGGCCTTGATGACGTATTTCTGATAGTAGGTGATGAGGAGTGTGGTCATGGGCAGGGCGATAATCATGCCGAGGATGCCGAGCAGCGAGCCCCAGATGGACAGTGACAGGAGGATGATGGCTGAGTTGAGCCCCATTACCTTGCCCATGATTTTGGGTGTGAGGATGGTGTCTTGGATAATCTGCACGACGGCGAAGACGATGAGGGCACTGAGCATGATGAGCCAAAAGCTCTCGCCCGTGTCGGCAGCTTGCACGACAGCCAGGATAATGGTGGGTATAAAGCCCAGCAGCTGCAGGTAGGGCACCATGTTGAGCAGTCCGATGAACATCCCCAGACCGATAGCCATGGGGAATCCGATGATGAGGAATCCAATGCTGAAGAGTACGCCGACAGAGAAGGCCACAATGGCCTGTCCGCGGAAATAGAGGTTCATGCCACTGGTGACGTCAGTGACCAGTTGCTGGGCAAAACGACGATAGCGCTCAGGCAGCAAGTCCACCCAGCCTCGTGTGAGCTTCTCGTAGTCGAGGAGGATGAAGAGGGTGTAGAGGACGACCATGGTCAGCGTGAAGATGCTGGAGACGATGTTGAGGGTCTGAGAGATAACCGACCATATCTTGGGCAAGCTCTGCTTGACGGTGTCGATGAAGCCTTCCTGGGTAATGAAGGCCTTGATGTCGGATTCGGTCAGGTGTTCGTGCAGGAAGTCTTCTATGATGTCGGGGATGTTCTTCAGGTTCACGTTGTTGGCGATGAAGACCTTGAGCAGTTCCTGTGCGCGGCCTATCTCCTCGATGATGGGCGGAATGGCTATTATGAAGAAGAGGGTGGCGACCAGTGCCACGGTGAGGAAGGTGGCCAGAATGGCCACGATGCGGAAGTGCATGCGGCAGCGTACCTGGTAGAACTGCACCAGGGGGAACAGCAGGTAGGATATGAGCCAGGCCAGGAAGAAGGGCAGCAGTACGGCACTGAGCCTGTTGAGCAGCAGGATGATACCTGTGAAGATGAGGACGGTGAGGATGCCGCGAACAAAGCTGTCGAAGGTAATCTGTTTCATTGTAGGCCTTGATGAAGGAATTGGAGGTATGCATCGATATCCTCATCGTAGGAACGAGGCTCAGCCAATAGCTGTCCATCGGGCGAGAGAAGAACGTAGAAGGGTTGTGCATTGGCACCGAACTGGCTGCGCTGCAGATAGCTCCACTTGTCGCCGACGGTGCGCAGGGTACGTGTGGCACCGTTTTCGGTAACCGTGACAGGTTGGTCTAATGGCGTCTTGTCGTCGACATAGAGTGAGACGAGGACGTAACGGTTGTTCAGCAGGTCGGCGACACGGCTGTCGGTCCATACGGCAGCCTCCATCTTGCGGCAGTTGACGCAGCCGTAGCCCGTGAAGTCAATCATGACGGGCTTGCCCTCGGCACGGGCGATGGCCAGGGCGCTGTCGTAGTCGAGCGTGCGGGGCTCTACCAGCAGGCTGGTGTCGGATGACAGTTTAAAGTCCTGCGTCGTCATGGGCGGCGTGAAGGCGGAGATTGCTTTCAGCGGTGCTCCCCAGAGTCCGGGTACCATGTATACGGCAAAGGCCAGCGATGCCAGGGCAATGAAGAAGCGCGGCACGGTGGTGCGATGGTCGTCATCGTCGCTGGGGAAGCGCAGCCAGCCGAGGTGGTAGCAGCCGAGCAGCGTGAAGAGTACTATCCAGATGGCCAGGAACACCTCGCGGTCAAGCAGGTGCCAGCCATAGGCAAGGTCGGCTACGGACAGGAACTTTAATGCGAAAGCCAGTTCGATGAATGCCAGCGTCACCTTGACGGCATTCATCCAGCCTCCCGACTTCGGGGCACTCTTCAGCAGTTGCGGGAAGAGGGCGAAGAGGGTGAAGGGCAGTGCCAGCGCCAAGGCGAAGCCCGTCATGCCGATGGCAGGAGCCACGATGCTGCCTTGTGTGGACACGGCGACGAGCAGGAATCCGATGATAGGACCCGTACACGAGAAGGACACCAGTGCCAGTGTGAATGCCATCAGGAAGATGGACAGCCATCCGGATGCTGTCTCCGACTTGCGGTCGGCGCTGTTGACCCATGACGAGGGTAGCGTGATTTCGAAGGCTCCGAAGAAGGAGGCTGCGAAGACCACCAGTAGCAGACAGAAGAAAATGTTGAAGACGGCATTGGTGGACAACGCGTTGAGGGCGCTGGCTCCGAAGAGCAGTGTGACGAGCAATCCCAGCAGCACGTATATGACGATGATGGACAGTCCGTAGGTGATAGCCTCCCGGATGGCCTTGGCGCGTGACTTGTTGCGTTTCAGGAAGAACGAGACGGTCATGGGAATCACCGGCCACACGCAGGGTGTAAAGAGGGCGATGAGTCCGCCGAGGAAGCCTTGCAGGAAGATGAACCACCAGGAAGTGGAGGACTGGCCGTTGGTAAAGGCGGTGCTGGCGGTAGTGCTGACGGGTAAACCGTCAGTCGCGGACAAGGTGTCTGGAGCGGCAGCGGTGGTGTCGGCCTCGGTGGGCAGCGCGGTGGACGCGGTGGTGCTGTCGGCCTCGGCGGCAAAACCGCCGGGAACACTAAGGGCGGCATTCTTGGTGGCGGCGTCGGCCGTCTGCTGCTTGGAGGCGGGGAGGGTGCCCGACGTCTTCAGCTCGACGCTGGTGGGCGGCAGACACATCTCATCATTGCAGGCGCCGAATTCCAGATAGCAGTCTATCTGGTACTGCTCCCGCGTAAAGCGCACCGGCTGGACGAAAGTCACCTGATGTTCGAAATAACGGAGCTCCATGTCGAACATCTTGTCGTACTGGCTGATGACCTTTCCACGGGGTTGCAGACGACCTGCCGTCTCGACACCTTCGAGACGGTCGGCATGGAAAGTAGCGGCGACGGGGCCACCGCTACCAATGTCGGTGGAATAGACATGCCAGCCGCTGTCAATGGTCCCCGTGAAGACCACCTCGCCCTTGTCGTCGCCGAGTATTCGCAGTTCGGAGGTGAAGCGGACGGGGTCGACCATCTGGCCGTGCATGGCAAGGGCCGTGCAACAGCACAACAGCAAGAGGAGAAGACTACGATTCTTCATCATTACTTGGGCAGGTTGAAGGCGACGGTCATCTCCTTGAGCTGTTCGTCGCTCATACCCTCGGGCTCAAAGCCCATGCACTTGGCGTTGATATAGATTTTGGCAGACTTGGACAGCACGTCAATCTGGTCGAAGGCGTCCATGACGTCAGTACCCTTGGCGAAGACACCGTGCTTCTCCCACAATACAACGTCGTAGTCCTCCAGTTCGCGCAGCGTGGCGTCGGCCAACAGGGTGGAACCAGGTAACTCGTAGGGTACGATGCCCAGCCCCAGGGGACAGAAGGCCTTGGTTTCGGGAATCATCGACCAGAGAATCTTCGTCAGCACGTCCTTGCCTAGGAACTTCTTGCAGTGGCTCATGGCGACGAGTTCAATGGGGTGGGTGTGGACGGTGGCCTTATAGCCAGTGCCGTCGGCAATCTGCTTGGCATGCACCGTCAGGTGGCTGGGCAGTTCGGACGTCGGCATCACGGGGTTGTCAGCAATGATGACGTATGAGGCGCAGTCGTCCAGGATGCGGATGATGCTGCCGTTGTCCATGGGCCACCGGGCCAGGTCGCGCATGCGCTTGCCCGTACCTTTACAATAGAAGTAGCAGCCTTTCAGTGCTGGCAGCGTGACGCCAATCTGGATGACGTCACTGATAGGTGCCATCTGGCGCATCTCGTCATCGGCATACTCCGTGATGTTGACCGTGATGTTGCCGCCGTTGCGCTCGGCCCATCCGTTCTGCCAAAGGTAGCCTGCTACCTCGGCTGTCTTCTCAATCTCCTGCTGCAGGGCAGGACGTCCTTCTAAAATACTCTTCATTTTGTCTTAGTTTTGTAAGTTTGTCGTTTACTTATTCGAATATCTTGAATTCGTAACCTTCTTGTCGTAGCCACTCGATGGCGGCAGGCAGGGCTGTGTGCAGCTTCTCGATAGACTTCAGCGAGTCGTGGAAGGTGATAATACTGCCGTTGCGCACATAGTGCTTGACGTTGTTGAGGACGTCCTCGGCAGTCATCCACTTCGAATAGTCTCGCGTGACGAGATCCCACATCACTATCTTGAACTTCCTGCTGAGCCATGCATACTGGCTGAGACGCATCCAACCATGAGGAGGGCGCACCAGGTTGGTCTTCAGGTACGCATTGGCCTTCTCTACATTATAGCTGTAGTCGTGGATGGAGTAGCGGATGCCGCTGATGTGGTTGTGCGTGTGATTACCGATGCGGTGCCCCTCGTCAATGACACGCTGGTGCAGTTCGGGATATTTCCGGGCATTGTCGCCCACCATGAAGAAGGTGGCCTTGATGCCGTACTGCTTCAGCACGTCAAGAATCCAGGGCGTCGCCTCGGGGATGGGCCCGTCGTCGAAGGTCAAGTAGACGGCCTTCTCGTGACGGTCCATACGCCATAGTGCCTTAGGGTATAGCCACCGTAGCCAGATGGAGGGCTGCTCGATAATCACTACTCTAAACTCCTATCTCTAAACTCTAAACCCTCAACTCTCAACTCAATACCCGATACTTCCGCCTTTCGACTCGTAGGTCTCCATGATTTTCCCCAGCTCGTCAACCCGACGGTGCGACCAGTTCTGGTCGAAGGTGTCGCCCAGGCCCAGCAGCTGCTGCAGGATGTAGAGATGCATGGCGCAGTCGTTGCTGGATGCTTCGAAGTGTGCCTGGTCCAGGCTGTTGTACCAGCGCATATACTGCGTACTGGTCTTCCACAGGGCGTCGAGGACGGTCAGCGACTCCTTCTGCTTGCCCATGCTTGCCCATGCCCGTGCCATGTCCATAGACCCTGAGCTGTAGCTGTGAGGCACATTGTAGGTAGGTATCTGCTTGTCGATGTATCGCAGCACCTCCTCGGCCTCCTTGTCCTTGCCCTCGGCGACCAGCGACATAGCCAGATGGGCCATGATGCGGCGGTGTGTATAGCACATGCGCATTACCGTCTCGTCAAGGTAGATGCCGGGTTTGTCGATGCCTCCGAACTTGAAGCGGTGCATCACGTTGTCGTAGGTACGTTTCGTGTCGAAGCTCTTAACACCTTCGATGGGCTTGCCGTCGTTGTTGGTGGTGAACGGCGTGATGCGGTAGACAAGTCCCTCGGTAATGGTGTTGTTGCCAAGGTTGATGTAGTTGTCCTCACCCACCGAGACAGCTACGTAGATGGGGCGTGTCCAGTTGCACTCGGCCAGCATCTCCAGAATCATCAGGTCGCCCTTGTAGAGGGCACTCTTACCCTTCAGCGAGATGACCATGTGGTCGGGGATGCTGTCGGTGGCCATCATCATGCCGCTCTTGCGGACGGCCTCCTTGTCGATGGTCATATACAGGGTGTCGGTAGGTATGACGTGCAGGTCCTTGTCCTTGGAGCGTACCCAGTATTTCAGCACGTTCTTCAACTCGAAGGGATCGTCGCCGAACTGCTCACGGGCCATCTCCGGATTCTCGCGGTAGTGTTCGAGCACGACTTCCTTCATGCGCGGGTCGATGGAGACATACTCGTTGGTGCCGGCACAGTATTCTATACGCTGCCACGTGATGGGCACCGACGGGGAGTCGTAGGCCGGACGGCGCATCTGGTCGATATACCAGTCGGTCTGCAGGTAGCTGAGGTTGCAGACGCGGGCGTCAGTCCTGAAGTTTTCGACATCCTGGTTGTACCACAGTGGGAAGGTGTCGTTGTCGCCGTTGGTGTAGATGATGGGGTTGCCCTCGTCCTGCAGCGACATCAGGTAGTTCTGGCCGAAGTCACGGCAGGTATAGCGTCCTGATCGGTCGTGGTCATCCCATGTCTGCGAGGCCATTTGGATGGGAACCAGCAGACAAGCGACGGAAACGATGCTGGCAATCAGCACCGGGTTGACCTTCTTGAGGTACTGCTTCAGCAGTTCGATGATACCGGCAACGCCGAGTCCGCACCAGATGGCGAAGGCATAGAACGAACCGGCGTATGCATAGTCGCGCTCACGGGGTTGCGACGGTGTCTGGTTCAGGTAGACGACAATGGCCAGGCCTGTCATGAAGAACAGGAAGAACACCACCCAGAACTGGCGGATGCCTGTCTGGTCCTTGGCGTTGTTGTGGTGCTTGGCCAGCGACTGCCAGAAGAGACCGATGAGTCCCAGGAGCAATGGCAGACAGTAGAAGACATTATGTCCCTTATTCTCCTTCAGCTCGTCAGGCAGTAGGTCTTGGTCGCCCAGGCGCCAGTTGTCGAACCAGCTGAAGCCCGTCAGCCAGTTGCCGTGCTCGGGCTCGCCATTACCTTGCAGGTCGTTCTGACGGCCGGCGAAGTTCCACATGAAATAGCGCCAATACATGAAATTACACTGGTAGGAGATGAAGAAACGCAGGTTCTCCAGCTGCGACGGAATCTTCACGGTAATATCCTCGCCGCAGCGGTCGAACTGTACCTCGCGACCGTCGACGCCGCCCATCCAGCTCTCATACTGACTGGCATGCGCTGAGCTGTACATACGGGGGAACAGCATGTTCTGGGCGTATTTGTATTCGTCCTTCGTACGCAGGATGAAGTATTCGTCCTTCTCGTCGGCCGATGCCTTCTCCTTGCGCTGCCATACGGGGTCGCCCTTCTTCATGACGGGGCGGCAGTATTCGCCGTCCTTCTCCAGGGCTACCTGCGACGTGTAGGCCTGGCCGTAGAACAGCGGGCGCTGGCCGTATTGCTCGCGGCCAAGGTATTCGCCGAGTGTAAAAATGTCCTCGGGTGAGTTCTGGTCCATGGGCGGGTTGGCAGCGGAGCGGATGACGATAAGGGCGTACGACGAGTAGCCTATCATCAGCATGAGCATGCAGAGCAGCGACGTGTTCTTGACGCGGGCAGAGACCAGCGCCGTCGGCTGCTGGCCCTTCACCGCCTTCTTGTACTGCAGCAGATACCACATCACGGCCAATACGATGACGCCGATGACGACCGACATCCAGCCATGGCCGTAGAAGGGAATGCCCAGCATGGCGACAGCCAGCAGGAAGGCGATGTTCTGACGCTTCTGGTTCTGGTCGTTATAGGTCTCGTAGATAGCCCATACGGTGATGCCGATGAGCAGGAAGATATAGATAATCTCGCCCGTATTGAACGGACAGCCCAGCACGTTGACGAACAGCAGTTCGAACCAGCCGCCCACCTGTACGATGCCGGGTACGACGCCGTAGAGCACGGCAGCCAGGATGACCACCGAGATGAACAGGGCTATCAGCGAGCCCTTCAGGTCGCGCTTCGGGTCGTCGGTGGGGAATTTCTTGTAGTAGTACACCAAAACGATGGCCGGCAGACACAGTAGGTTCAGCAGGTGTACGCCGATGGAGAGGCCGGTCATATACATGATGAGCACCAGCCAGCGGTCAGCATGTGGCTCGTCGGCATGGTCCTCCCACTTCAAGATGAGCCAGAATACCACTGCGGTAAACGCTGACGAGTAGGCATAAACTTCACCCTCGACGGCCGAGAACCAGAAGGTGTCGCTGAAAGTATATATCAGCGCACCCACCAGGGCTGAGGCCTCAATGGCGATAACCTTTCCCCACGACAGTTCGCCCAGCGTGCTGGCAGCACGGAAGTCTTCCTGCTTGATGAGCAGGCGCCGTGCCAGGTGCGAGATGGTCCAGAAGAGGAACAGGATAGTGGCTGCCGACAGCAGGGCACTCATCATGTTCACCATATAGGCCACATGGCTGGGGTCTGAGGCAAACTGCGAGAACAGGTTGGCCGTGAGCATGAAGAACGGTGCACCGGGCGGGTGTCCGATTTCCAGTTTGTAACCAGTGGAAATAAATTCGGGGCAGTCCCAGAAGGATGCCGTGGGCTCGATGGTGGAGCAATATACAAAGGCCGCTATGGCAAATGCCAGCCAGCCCATGACGTTGTCCACAAGTCTGAATTGTTTCATTCCTTCTTGTCTTGTATGTTTTTTGACTATTCTAACTTGCAAAGATACTTCTTTTACTTTGAACTCTGCGCTTTGGGCTCTGAACTTTGAGTTTTTTTAACCAATAAGCAGGTTGGCTCCGTAGATGAGTAGCACGTATCGCAGGAATTTGCCCAGCGTGATGCTCAACAGCGAGATGGACAGGTTGGCACGCATCAGTCCCAGGACGATGGTGATAGCCGACCCCAGGATGGGCACGAAGGCAAAGAACCCCATCCACGCGCCGCGTCCCGCCATAAAGCGGGTGGCACGGTCCAGGTCCTTCTGCTTGACATGCAGGTACTTCTCTATCCACTCCAACCGTCCCATGCGGCCTACGCTGTAGTTGAACATACCTCCCAGCACATTGCCGGCCGTGCCATAGACGATGAGTCCCCAGGGGTCCAGACCAGCAGCCAGCAGGCCTGTCATCACAGCCTCGCTGGAGAAGGGGAAGAATGAGCCGGCGACGAAGGCCGTCACGAACATTCCCCAGTAGCCGTAGCTGACGAGAAGGGCTATAAGAGCGTCCATAGGCTGTAGCCGGTTAGCAGCAGCAGTCCGCAGACGATGACGATGAATGCTGCATTGGTGAACTTAGTGGAGGTCAGCGCGATGAAGTGTGCCAGCAATGGGGCTGTACAGACGATGGCGATGCGTATCAGGGCATCGTAATGCCACGGCAGGAGGATGGCCAGCGACAGACTGAAGATGGCCACCCATGCAAAGAATCCATACAGCATCCGGACGCGAATCTTGTCGCCGTGATGGCTTCTGATGTAGTGGATGATACCGGTGATGGTCAGGATACACAGCACGGCATAGAAGACAACAGTGCGTACTGGTTGTCCCATCTGTCCCGATGTCAGTAGCATGATGTCGTGTAGCGAACTGAAGTCAGCCAATTTGCGAAAATGGTTGACAAGGGGCAAGAAATCTTCCTGCCATACCAGCCAGCATCCTCCCAGCCAATATGGTGTCAGCAGTCCCAGCAATGAGGCGCTAAACGTACGCCATGAGAGTATCTGGAGATTGGTGCCCATCAGTATCCAGAGCAGGGGCAGGAAGTAGATAATCTGTACGAAGGCCATGCTGCCGATGCTCAGCACCAGGAAGGCATAATAGACTACTCCCGTACTCTCTTTGTCATGCGCCAGAAACAGAATGACCATGAAACCGATGAAGCACAGCTGCAGGATGACATGCTGTAGTGACGGGAACAGGAAGCAAGCGGCGCATGACAGTACGATGAATGTGCAGCTGACCATGCGCGAGTAGATGCGGATGAGGACATTGATGTTGTTGAGTTCTGCCATCAGGAACGTTGACAGCACGAATCCGCCGAACTGCAGCCACCACTGATGGGTGACGAGTCCGCATGCCAGCCATACGACGATAGCGTAGACCAACGTCACCGGCAGTGCCAGCTTGCTCTCTGCAACCTTGTTCTGTAGCAGCTTCTGCATGAATTAATTCTTAATTCTTCATAAGTCCGCGCCGATGTCACGGCGGAAGTATTTGTCTGTAAACTCAATCTTCTGTGCTTCCTCGAAGGACTTCTGCAAAGCCTCGGCCTTGTCCTTGCCATAGCTGCTGACAGCGATGACGCGACCGCCATTGGTAACCACCTGTCCGTCCTTCAGGGCCGTTCCGGCATGGAAGACGACAGTGCTCACCGTCTGCCCGGTGCTCTGGCTCCCTTCCTTTTGGAGGGGCTGGGGGAGGCTGATGGGGTAGCCCTTTTTATATGCCTGGGGGTAGCCGCCGCTGACGAGCATGACGCAGACGGCAGCCCGCTCGTCGAACTCAACGGAATGCTGGTCGAGATTCCCCTCGGCGACGCCCTCAAACAAGTCTACGATGTCGCTCTTCAGTCGCAGCATGACGCTTTCCGTCTCGGGGTCGCCCATGCGGCAGTTGTACTCGATGACGTAGGGCTCCGGCTCACCGCTGGGCGTGTTTGCCCTGTTAATCAGCCCAAAGAAGATAAAGCCCTTGTAGTCGATGCCGTCGGCCTTCAGCCCCTTCACGGTAGGACGGATGATGCGGTCTTCCACCTTCTGCATCCACTCCTTCGTGGCAAAGGGTACAGGCGATACGCTGCCCATGCCGCCGGTATTCAGGCCCGTGTCGTGCTCGCCGATGCGCTTGTAGTCCTTGGCCTCGGGCAGTATCTGGTAGTGGTCGCCGTCCGTAAGCACAAAGACGGAGCACTCGATGCCGCTCATGAACTCCTCGATGACCACGCGGCTGCTGGCATTTCCGAACATGCCGCCCAGCATCTCCTTCAGTTCGCGCTTGGCCTCGTCCAGCGTCGGCAGGATGAGCACACCCTTGCCGGCACACAAGCCGTCGGCCTTCAGCACGTAGGGAGCTTCAAGGGTCTCTAAGAATGCTAAGCCTTCCTGCAGGTGTTCACCGTCGAAGGTCTGGTAGCGTGCCGTGGGGATGCCATGTCGTAGCATGAAGGCTTTGGCAAAGTCCTTCGAGCCCTCTAATACGGCACCGGCCTTTGACGGGCCGATGACGGGAATGTCCTTTGTACGCACATCGGCCTTCAGGTCGTCGTAGATGCCTTTTACCAATGGATCTTCGGGACCTACCACCACCATGTCAATGCCTTTCTCCACGCAGAATGCCTTGACGGCTTCGAAGTCGTCGGCCTTCATCTGTACATTCTCGCCACAGTTGCCCGTTCCGGCATTGCCCGGGGCGATATACAGTTTCTCACACTTGCTGCTCTGAGCAATCTTCCAAGCCAGTGCGTGCTCGCGGCCGCCACTGCCTAACAATAATATCTTCATCTTTAAATTCTAAACTTTAAATTCTAAACTCTAAACTCTAAACCCCGCAGGCTGTGTGACACCTTATAATAATATAAGGTTCATACAATTCGGCGTGCAAAGGTACTGCAAACCGAGCGAAAAACCAAAGGAAAACAGTTTTTCTTTTTGACATGTACCATACTTTCAGGTGCTAAGTGCCATACTTACGATGCCTAAGTGCCATACTTACGATGCCTAAGTGCCATACTTCCAATCCTCAAGTCCTTTGCTCTCCTCAACTTGCTATAGCTTGCCTTGCTCGCCGAGGTAGGAGTCCTTGAAGCCGAGGAAGTAGAGCACGCCGTCGAGGCCGATGGTATTGATGGACTGCTTGGCATTGGCCACGACACGGGGCTTGGCATGGAAGGCGATGCCGAGGCCGGCTTGCGAAATCATGGGCAGGTCGTTGGCACCGTCGCCCACGGCAATGGTCTGTGCGAGGTTCACCTTCTCGACCTGTGCGATGAGCTTCAGCAACTCGGCCTTGCGGTGGCCGTCGACAATCTCGCCGACATAGCGTCCTGTCAGCTTGCCGTCGTCGCCAATCTCCAGTTCGTTGGCATAGACGTAGTCGATGCCGTAGCGGCGCTGCAGGTATTCGCCGAAATAGGTGAATCCGCCCGAGAGAATGGCAATCTTGTAGCCGCAGGTCTTGAGGACGTTCATCAGACGGTCGGCGCCCTCGGTGATGGGCAGGTGCTCGGCAATGTCCTGCATGACGCTGACGTCGAGGCCTTTCAGTAGCGCGACGCGCCGTGAAAAGCTCTCCTTGAAGTCTATCTCGCCACGCATGGCACTCTCCGTGATGGCACGCACCTGGGCACCGACGCCGTTGCGCTCAGCCAGTTCGTCGATGCACTCGGTCTGGATGAGCGTCGAGTCCATATCGAAGCAGATGAGTCGGCGCATGCGGCGGAACATGTCGTCGCGCTGGAACGAGAAGTCTATCTCCATCTCCTGCGACAGGCGCATGAGCTTCGACTGCATGTCTTTACGGTCAATGGGTTCTCCGCGCAGCGAGAACTGGATGCAGGCACGGGTGTGCTTGTCGAGTTGCTTGATGCTCTTGCGGCCTGTCAGACGCAGGATGGAGTCGATGTTCAGGCCCTGGTCGGCGAGGATGCGCGTGGCGGCTTCTATCTGCCGTGCCTCCAGTTGGCGTCCCAACACCATGAGGATATAGCGGTTCTTGCCTTGGTGGCCTACCCAGTCTTCGTATTCGTCGTCGGTAATGGGTGCGAATCCGATGTTGACGCCCAGCTCGGTGGCCTTGAAGAGCAGTTCCTTCATGGCAAAACCCGACTTGGTGTCGTCGATTCGGATGAGGATGCCCAGCGACAGGGTGCTATGGATGTCAGCCTGGCCAATGTCCAGAATCTGGGCGTCGTAGCGTGCGAGGATGGCCATGATGGAGGCCGTGAGTCCCGGCCGGTCCTGACCGGTGATGCGAATGAGAATCTGTTCCCGCATTTTAGTTTAGAGTTTAGAGATTAGAGTTTAGAGAATAGAGTTTAGAGAAGGGTTGTCCTGATTGTGCTATTTGAGGTAGTCTTCGAAGTATTGTGTAATACGTTCGTGGAGGTGGACGCTGGCATGACCGCGCATGTTATGCTCCTCGCCGGGATAGGCAAAGAAGTCGGGCTGTGTGCCGGCCTTGATGCAAGCGTCGAGGAACGACAGGCAGTGCTGGGGCACGACGGTATTGTCGTTGTAGCCGGTGATAATCTGCAACTTACCCTTCAGGTTGCCGGCTTTGTTGATGAGACTGGCCTTTTCGTAACCTTCGGGATTCTGTTGCGGTGTATCCATATACCGCTCGCCGTACATCACCTCGTACCACTTCCAGTCGATGACGGGACCTCCGGCCACGCCGACCTTGAAGACGTCGGGGTAGTTGAGCATCAGCGAGATGGTCATGAAGCCGCCGAACGACCAGCCGTGGACGCCTAAGCGGTTCATGTCGACGTAGGGCAGGCTGCGCAGGTAGTCGACGCCCTTCATCTGGTCCTGCATCTCTATCTGTCCCAGCTGGCGGAAGGTGGCCTGCTCGAAGTCGCGTCCTCGGTTCTCGCTGCCGCGGTTGTCGAGGATGAAGACGATATAGCCCTTCTGTGCCATATAGGTCTCCCAGGAACGGCTCTGCCAGTGCCACGAGGCCTCGACGTTATGGGCGTGCGGGCCGCCATAGACGTAGACCACGGTGGGATATTTCTGCCCAGGGTCGAAGTTGTAGGGCTTCACCATGCGATAGTACAGGTCGGTCACGCCGTCGGCAGCCTTGATGGTGCCACACTCGAAGATGGGCTGCCGGTAGTCGGCCCAAGGGTCGGCGGCGGCCAGCAGGCGCTTCATGTGCCCAGCGGTTTTGCCGCTGGTAATACTGACTACGTCGATGTTGCGGGGCTGGGTGGGGGAGGAGTGGCGGTCCAGCAGGTAGTTGCCCGATGGTGAGGCCTCGGCACGGTGGACACCGTCGGCGGTGACCAGCTCTGTCATCCTTCCGTCAGCCACGCGTACGCTGTAGAGCCAGCGGTGCAGGGGATGGTATTTGTTGGCAGCAATGAGAATGCTCTTCTGCCTGGCGTTGAACCCCAGTACCTCCTGAACTACCCAAGGTCCGCTGGTCAGCTGGCGCAGTAGCTTCCCCTCCTTGCTATAGAGGTACAGGTGGTTGTAGCCGTCGCGCTGGCTCTGCATGATGAACTTGTTGTCGTCCCAAGGCAGGAACTGGATGGGATGCAGCGGCTCTACGTATTTGTCACTGGTCTCGCGATAGAGTTCAGCGATGCGACTGCCCGTCGTGGCATCGTAGCTGACCAGGCGGCAGTCGTTCTGGTCGCGGTTCAGCTCGAACATGTAGACGGTCTTGCTGTCCGGACTCCAGGCGATATTGGTGAAGTAGACGGGGAGCTGGTCAGTGGCAAAACCACTGACAACAGAGAGGGCGGAGGTGTCGTTTGATTTCGGGGTGTTGAGGTAGACGGTTTTGTCTGTGGCTATGTCATAGACACCCACCGTCACCACATGGCTGGTCATGCCGGCCATGGGATACTTGTCAGGCTCGTAGGTGGCCTCGCGGGGGAAGATGTCGACCTGCGGATAGTCGGTCACCATGCTTTGGTCCATGCGATAGAAAGCCAGCCGCTGACCGTCTGGACTCCAGAAGGTGCCCTTGTTGATGCCGAACTCGTTGCGGTGGACGCTCTGTCCATAGACAATATCCCGACTGCCGTCCGTCGTCAGCCGGTGCTTACCACCTTGTCCGTCAACGATATACAGCTGGTTGTCGTTGACGTAGGCCGTAGCCCGCGACACGGGACTCCAGTCGTTGGCCTCCTGACCGGAGATGCTGTCCTGCCAAACGGTCTCGTGGGTCTTGAAGTTCAGCAGCAGGAACGATTTCTTGTTACCCAGTGCTACCAGTGGCTGGTCAGGGTAGGGGAAGGTGGCATTATAGAGGGCGCGGACATGATATAGGTCGTCACTGCCGAGCCATTTGTTGACATCGTCGAGCGTAAAGAGCATCGTCTCTGTGCCTGTCTTCTTGTCCACCTGGTAGCACGCCTCTACATCCGTACGAATCAGCTCGTCGCCCCACCACGCATACCATTTGTTCTCAGGCAATAAGGTGCGGTACTTGTTGCCTCCGAAGTTCAGCTCTTCCAGGGTAAAGAGTTTTTCCTGAGCCATCATGGGAAGGGAAAGGATAATTAGCAGAAAGAGTGACTTAATCTTCATCATCGTCGAATCGTCGGTAATTCTTCTTGAAGGGCTTCTTGTTGTCCTTGGAAAACTTAGGGTTTCTGGGATTCCTGGCATTTCTGGAGTCTCTGGCATTCCTGTACTCTCTGTCTTCTTTAGGCTTGGGGACTTTGCGCTCCAGGGAGTGGAACTTGAACGAACGGATGTCGCCCTCTTCGTTCTCCTCCTGCTCGTCGAGACGCTTCTTGAATTCACGCTCTTTCTTGAAACGATGCTTCTCGGCCATCTGGCGCTTTTCCTCGTCGGTCTTGACGATGCCGCCCTCAGAACGGAATTCCTTCATCTTGCCGTCGAACATCTGGTACTTGCGTAATTCACATTCCAGTGAGCCGTTATACAGGGGAATCTTGATGCTGGGCTTCAGGCCAATCTGTTCGAAGCACTCCTCACGATAGGAGAGTATCCAGGCATCGTTGCCTGTAAACTGATGCTTCAACCGTTCCCCAATCATCTTGTAAGTACCTAAGAGGTTGGGCGTAGAGATGCGCTCACCGTAGGGCGGGTTGGTGACCATGATACTTTTCTCCTTGGGTTGTGTGAAGTCCTTGAAGTCCTGCTCGGCAATGGTGATGTCGTTGGTCAGTCCGGCTGCCTTCACGTTCAGGCGTGCTGTATTGACAGCCTTGATGTCCACGTCGTAGCCGTAGATATGGTGATGGAACTCGCGCTCCTTGGAGTCGTCGTTGTAGATTTCGTCGAAGAGGTCGGCATCGAAGTCGGGCCATTTCTCGAAGGCAAACTCCTTGCGGAACAGTCCCGGCGCCATGTTGCGGGCAATGAGTGCGGCCTCGATGGCCAGTGTCCCTGAGCCGCACATCGGGTCAATGAAGTCAGTCTCTCCGTGCCAGCCCGTCATGAGGATGATGCCGGCAGCCAGCACCTCGTTCAGCGGCGCCTCTACCGATTCCTGGCGGTAGCCGCGACGGTGCAGCGACTCGCCGCTGGAGTCGAGGCAGAGCGTACACTCGCTCTTCCCAGGTGCCACGTCGGCAATATGGATGTGCAGTCGCATGTCGGGGTTGGTGACGCTGATGTTGGGACGTGTACCCATTTTTTCACGAAACTGGTCCACGATGGCGTCCTTTACCTTGTAGGCGACGAACTTCGAGTGGCGGAATTCTTCGGAGAATACCACCGAGTCGACGGCAAAGGTCTTGTCCACGGACAGGTATTCCGTCCAGTCAATGTCCTTGACGCCTTCATAGACGTCGTCGGCAGACAGTGCCTTGAAATGCTTGATGGGCTTTAGGATACGTATGGCGGTATGCAGCTGGAAGTTAGCACGATACATCATTTCCTTGTCTCCTGTAAAAGAAACCATACGGCGTCCTTCTACAACGTTTTCTGCACCCAACTGCGTCAGTTCCTTCGCCAAGACAGGCTCAAGTCCCATAAAGGTCTTGGCGATGAGTTCAAATGTCTGTGTCATGATGTGTCAATAATATAAATGTGCGGCAAAGTTACAAATAATTCTTAATATATCGCGCATAATTCATAATTATTTCGTAATTTTGCCCGCGATTTTATAAAAAAGGCCTTATGACCGTAACCAATGGCGTGCTGCTGTTCTCTCTTCACTCGCTGATGCGACTGGATATTCTGGCTTGGCTGATCTGCTTGCCGCTGATTGTCCTGGCTGTTGTCGTGCTGTGGGTACAGTACAGGCAGTATCATCAGTTAGTGTCGGACTTGCAGCAGTTAACCAAGCTGAGGTCACACTCCGTGGAGTATGACCTGGTGATGAAGGCTATGCGCCTGGCAGTATGGCGTATGGATGTTCCGTCACGCACGCTGGAGATAGAGATAGACTATCGGGACCATGCCAACTCCATCAGTATCCCGCCAGGAACGAAAGCGGAGAATGTGGTAGCGCAGATAGTGCCGGAATATCAGGAAACGGTGAGAAAGGGACTGGAGGACCTACTGACGGGACGTGTGGACGTTTTTCATCTCCAGTGTCAGGTGCGGGTGCCCCATAGCGAGGATACTTACTGGACAGAGGGCTTTGCCACCATTGACAAGCGTGACCTGCAGGGTGCCCCGTTGAGTGTTGTGGGAACGCTGATGCGTATCGACCAGCAGAAAGACATCGAGCAGGCACTGATGGATGCCGTTTATCATGCCGAGGAGAGCGACCGTCTGAAGACAGCCTTCCTGCAGAACATCAGTCATGAGATCCGTACGCCGCTGAATGCCATCGTCGGTTTCAGCGAAGTGCTGACAATGGTGGAGGAGCCGGAGGAACGGCAGAACCTGATTGGACTTATCAAGCAGAATAATACGCATCTGCTGCGGCTGTTTGACGATATTGTCAGTATGTCTAAACTGGAGGCTCGGGGAGGTGGTACGTTGGAGAAGTCGACTTTTGAACTGAAGGAAGTGTTGCAGGCTTTGACGGCGAAATATAGACCGAAGGCGAATGAGACGGGGCTCACTTTGGAAATAGAGGATGCTGACAGTTTGCCTGTCCTGACAACAGACTGTGAGCGATTGCGCGAAATCCTGAACCAATACTTGAGCAATGCGATGAAGTTCACCAGTGAGGGTAAGGTCACGATGGGATGCAGCGATAATGACGGAAAGTGGCGTATCTGGGTGAAGGATACTGGTAAGGGAATCCCCGAAGATAAATGTAACGACCGTCTGTTTGAGCGCTTTGTCAAGGTCGATGAGTTTACGCCTGGCGTGGGCCTTGGCTTGAGCATCTGCCGTACGCTGGCGATGACAATGGGCGGCGAGGTTGGCATGGAGTCGACATTAGGCAAAGGTTCTGTCTTCTGGGTGGAATTGCAGAAATAATATAATAATGTACGTGAGAGTCAAATTGAAAAACAAAATTCAATATATCTTATTGTTGTTGATGATGGCCCTGTGTCTTCCGATGCAGGCTCAGGAGAAACTGACTGGTTATGCCATTGACGACCAGACGGGCGACAGCCTGGGGTTTGTTACTGTTCAATACAAGGGGCAGCAGTTAGCCACCATGTGCGACCATAGGGGCTATTTCTCAATTCCCAAGCATGTAGGCAAGAAACTGACGTTCAGTGCTGTGGGCTACAAGACACGCACGGTGAGTATCAATGAGAACAGCCATCGGCTGTTAGTCTCGCTCAAGCCCGACAACCGGATGCTTGGTGAGGTGACGGTCAAGGCAAAGCGAGGCCGTTACAGCCGTAAGAACAACCCTGCTGTCGAACTGATGAAGAAGGTCATCGCCAACAAGAAGAAAACCGACCTGTCGCTACGCGACTACTACCAGTACAAGAAGTATCAGAAGCTGACGCTGGCACTCAACGACATGAAGCCCGACATGCTGACTAATCCCAAGTTGAGCAAGTACTCCTGGCTGACGGACCAGGTGGAGAAGTGTCAGATGACGGGAAAGCTGATTCTGCCGGCCAGCGTCGACGAGACAGTGACGAGGCATGTCTACCGACGCAGTCCGAAGAACGAGAAGGATATAGTTGTCGGCAAACGCTCCGTGGGTGTTACCAACTTCTTCGAGACCGGTGACATCGTCAACACTGTGTCGAAGGACGTTTTTACCGACGTCAATATCTATGACGACCAGGTGCGCATCCTGCAACATCCCTTTACCTCGCCCATCGGCGACGGGGCCATTTCCTTCTACCGCTACTATATCGAGGACACACTCGTTGTCAGCGGCTACCCCTGCATCCATCTGCATTTCCTGCCCAACAACCAGCAGGACTTCGGTTTCCGTGGCGACCTCTACGTGCTGGCTGACTCCACGCACCAGGTTAAGCGCTGCGAACTGATACTGCCCAATCAGACCGACGTCAACTTCGTCGAGGACCTGCGCATCCTGCAGGAGTTCCAGCAACTGCCTACGGGCGAGTGGGTGCTGTCTGTAGACGATATGGTGGTGGAACTCGTGCTGTTCGACTTCCTGCAGAAAGGCGTCGCCATCCGCAGGACACGCCTGACGGACTATTCGTTCGACGAAATACCGAAGAAACTCTTCAAGGGACGCGCCAAAACGGTGATGGATCCCGATGCCGAACTGGTGGACGACCAATTCTGGCAGCAGGAGCGTAAGACCGAGCTGACGGCCGGTGAGGCGAAGATAGGCAACTTCCTGGACGGCATCCGCGGCATGGGCAGTTTCAGGTATATCCTGATGGGACTGAAAGTACTGACGGAGAATTTCATTGAAACCAGCGAGAACAGCAAGGTAGACATAGGCCCCGTCACCTCAATGATTAGTACTAACTTCATCGACGGACTGCGCACCCGTATCGGTGCCCAGACCACCGCCAATCTCTTTCCGCATCTCTTCTGGAAAGGCTATGTCGCCCGGGGATGGAAGAGTCGTAACACCTACTACAGCACCTCGCTGACGTGGGCACTCAACAAGAAGAAATACCAGCCGGAGGAGTTCCCTAAGCGCAACTTGACGTTCCTCTCCACCTACGACGTTATGTCACCCTCCGACAAGTTCATGCCTGGCGATAAGGATAACCTGTTTAATGCCTTCCGCTGGACGAAGGTCGACAAGATGATGTTTTATAACCGCCAGCAGTTGACCTTTGAATACGAGCAGATGTACGGCCTGCGCACCTTGCTGTCGGTGAAGGCTGAAAAGAACGAGGCTGCCGGCAACATGACCTTTACGCCACTCTCCCTTCTACAGTCCCAGCCCTCCGTCACCGATCCTGCATCTGCCATCGCCGGTCCGCTGCCCTCTGTTCCCATACGCACTACCGAGCTGAAACTTGAGTTGGAGTACAGCCCCAACGCCCTTTACAGCAATTCAAAAATCAAACGCATCAAGGTGAACCGCGAGGCTCCCGTCTTCACCCTCAGCCATTGTCTCGGCGTCAAGGGTCTGATGGGTGGCGACTACAACTACAATTACACTGAGGCCAGCATTTTCAAGCGCTTATGGCTCTCCAGCTGGGGACGTGTCGACTTCTACACCCGCGCCGGCGTGCAGTGGAACCAGGTGCCATTCATCCTGTTGTGTATGCCTGCCACCAACACCTCCTACTTCAGTCGCAAGCAGATGTTCAACATCATTACTAATATGGAGTTCCTCAACGACCGCTTCTGGAGTGTCGACCTCAACTGGGATATGCAGGGCAAGATACTGAACCGTATCCCACTGGTCAAGAAAGCTCGCCTGCGCGAATATGTCGGAGTGAAGATGCTTTGGGGCGGACTGTCCGACAAGAACAATCCCTACCTCCCCGAGAATGCCGGAAGCAACATCCTCATGGCCTTTCCCGACGAGTCGTATGTCATGAACCCGCGGGTGCCCTATTGGGAGATTTCGGCCGGTGTGCGAGGCATCCTCCGCTTCTTCCAGATAGAGTATGTGCGTCGCATGAACTACAATCCACCTGCCCGCGGACACAAGAACAGCATCCGCCTCGGTTTCACCATGATGTTCTGACAAAAAAATTAGGAGTATCTCACGACACTCCCAATTCATTTCTAACTAACTTATTATCAACTATTCATTACTCATTCTTTTCTGGTGCAAAGGTACGTACTCTTTTTCATATTTGATGCAAATAAACGCAAAAAAGTCACGTAAACGTTTGCGGCATTGCATAATTATGTGTATCTTTGCACTCGCTAACTGACTTATTAGGATTAATCATGACTAAACAACAACACCGAACCTCGCTGAAAGACTTGGCAAAAGAACTGGGAGTCAGCATTGCCACTGTCAGTCGTGCCTTGCGAAGCTCGCCAGAGATAGGCAAGGACATGCAGCAGCGTGTCAAGGATTTGGCCAAAAGAATGAACTACAGACCGAATCCCTTTGCCCAGAGCCTGCGCAAGGAGTCACCGAAGATTATCGGCGTCATCGTTCCCAATCTGGTGACACACTACTATGCCGCCGTGCTCGACGGTATCGAGGATGAGGCGCGGCGTGCGGGCTACAGCGTCATCAGCGCCAATAGTCATGAACGCTTTGAAGATGAGGCACATGCTGTAGACAACTTTATCAGCCTCCATGTGGAGGGTATCATCGCCTGCCTCTCGCAGAATACGACTGACTATCAGCACTATGAGGAAATAGCAGATATGGGTATTCCCTTGGTGTTTTTTGGCCGTACGTGTCTGACCGACCGTTTCTCCAGCGTGACAGCCAACGGCGACGAGGCCGCACAGCAGGCCACCAATCACCTGATAGAAACAGGCAGCCGCCGCATCGCCTTCATCGGTGGTCCCAACCACCTTGACATGGTACGTCGTCGCAAGCACGGCTATCTGGAGGCCCTGCGTGAAAATCGCCTGCCGATAGACCGTGACATGGTGCTCTGTGGAAAGATTGACTATCAGTATGCCTTGGAGGCTACCGAGGAACTGTTGAAGCGTGAGAACCGCCCTGATGCCATCCTGGCCTTCAACGATATCATCACCTTTGCTGCCTTTACGGCTATCAAGAACTGCGGGCTCCGCATTCCCGAGGACGTAGCGCTGATAGGGTTTACCGATGACCTCCATGCTGCCTATGTCACTCCGCGCATGTCGGCCATCGTCGACCAGTCGCACCTGATGGGTGCCACGGCTTGTCAGCTGTTGCTGAAAGGCATCAATGGCGATACCAAGGTATATAAGAAGATTGTTCCGCAGCAGTTGGTCATCCGCGAAACATCAGCTAAGAAATAAACAGCGCTTCGTCACAGCACGTGCCCGACGGGAGGAAGAAACCCCTGGCGGCGTAGTGTCTTGAGAAGACCGTCCGACATGGCCTCGTTGTCTTTTCTGGTATAGCGGATATCCGTAAAAATCTGCGCCAGCGTCTCTTTCTGGTTGATGCGGACGAACTCCAGGTTCTCGGGCAGTTGCTCCTTGGCTTGGTAGTAGGCATCGATATCACAGGCCAGGTAGTCGGTATAGGTGTCCCGATGTACAAAACTCTCTATTGGCAGACGGTCGCTGAGGGCAGGCTCCTCGGCAGGCCAGCCCACTGTCAGCGTGGCTACCGGCATTACGAGGCGTGGCAGTTGCAGCGTGTCGATAATCTGCTGCGGCATGTATACCGTGGTGCCTAAGTAGCAGTACCCCAGCCCTTCTTCGTCCATTAGGTTGCAGAGCGTCTGCGTGTAGAGCAGGGCGTCGGTGGCGGCATTGATGAACGACAGGAAATTGTCGTAGCCTGGCTCAGCCTTGCGGCACCGGGCCCACGTGCTGGTGCGGTTGAAGTCGGCGCAGATAGTCAGCACGACAGGTGCCGCTGTCACCATCGGCTGGTTGAAGTGGGCAGGAGCCAGCTGCTGCTTGATGTCATCAGAGCGGGTGACGACGACGCTGTAGAGTTGCAGGTTGCCCATGGTTTGTGTACGACTGGCCTCACTGAGCAGGCGGTTCATGAGTTCTTCGCTGACCGGTTGGTCACTGTATTGGCGGATGGTCCGTCGGGTTGAAAGGTTCTTCATGGATGCAAAGGTACGGAAAAAAGTGAAAAGTGGATATGTAAAAGCCAATAAATCATACTTCTCCTGCATTTTTTCTTCATTCTTCATCATTAATTCTTATTTTTTCACTATCTTTGCACGCGATAAACGTTTATTAAGAAGATGAATACAGATACAGGTATGACGTTGATGCAACGTCTGGCCCGTCAGTTGGCTGAAGCCAGCCGCCACAACAATGATGCCATGACCGAACAGCAAGTCGCTCAGTTGCTGGAGCGCATGGCGTCGGTACTCGACAGTCATGAGCGGGAACAGATGGCGGCTGCCATGGAGATTCTTGCCAGGGATGTCAACCAGCATCTGCGCCCTGAGGTCACTGAGGTACGTCCCCGTGAGCTGGAGTGTGATGTGGTACGTTTCCAGAACAACAAGGACAAGTGGGTGGCACTGGTAGGCCTGCTTGATGGCTATCCATACGAGATATTCACTGGCCTGCAGGACGACGAGGAGGGTATCATCCTGCCCAAGTCAGTCACCAATGGCAAGATTATCAAACAGGTCAATCCTGACGGTACGAAACGCTATGACTTCCAGTTTGAGAACACCCGAGGCTACAAGATTACTGTCGAGGGACTTTCCGAGAAGTTCAATCCTGAATACTGGAACTATGCAAAGCTTATCTCTGGCGTGCTACGCTACCGCATGCCTATAGACCATGTCATCAAACTGGTATCCTCGCTGCAGCTGCAGTCGGAGAGTATCAATACCTGGAAGGTTGGTGTGGTGCGTGCCCTGAAGAAATACCTGGGCGAGGGAGCGGCTGATGTCGAAGAATAAATAGGTATTAACAGTCAACATGTAAATAACGTCGATGAAGGTTACGTCAAGCTATATTTTCCTGAATGAGGCGCGTTTCCATGCCTACCATGGAGTGCTGCCTCAAGAGCAGGAGGTCGGTCAGGACTTCTTGGTTTCGGCGCGTGCCGCACTGGATGTGTCGGCCGCTATGGAACACGACATGGTAGAGGTGACGCTGGACTACGGAGTACTCTATCGTATTATCAAAGATGAGATGGCCCAGGTGTCGCAACTGGTGGAACATGTCGCCGGTCGTATCGCAAAGCGAGTCTTTGACACCTTTCCCGAGGTGACCCAGCTCGACTTGAAAATTACCAAGCTGAATCCACCCATCGGCGGTGACTGTGAGGGGGCTGGCATAGAACTGCACCTGACCAGGTAAAAAGAAGAATATGAAACAGAGGGTATTAGTTTTAATCTGGATGACACTCGTTATGGCAGTGACGGCTGTTGCTGCCAACAAGAAGTTCGTGTTGGTCATTGATGCCGGACATGGCGGAAATGATGCCGGTGCATTGGGCAAGCTGACCAAGGAGAAAACCATCAACCTGAATGTGGCGCTGGCCTTCGGACGCAAGGTGGAAGCTAACTGTCCTGACGTCAAGGTGGTCTACACGCGCAAGACGGACGTCTTCGTACCCCTGCATACACGTGCAGACATTGCCAACCGCGCCAAGGCCGACCTCTTTATGTCGATACATACGAACTCACTGCCCAAGGGACGTACAGCCCGGGGCTTGGAAACCTATACGCTGGGAATGCATCGTGCAGCAGACAATCTGGAGGTCGCCAAGCGCGAGAATGAGGTAATCCTCTACGAGAAGGACTATCGGCAGCGCTATCAGGGTTTCGACCCTTCATCGTCCGAAAGCTATATCATGTTTGAGTTTATCCAGGACAAGTATATGGCTCAGAGCGTCGACCTGGCGAAATATGTGCAGCGCCGTACGTGTGCCTCTGCAGGACGTGCCAACAAAGGTGTCAAGCAGGCAGGCTTCCTGGTGCTGCGTGAGACGTCGATGCCCAGCTGCCTGATAGAGCTTGGCTTTATCTCCACACCCGACGAGGAGGAGTTCCTGAATACCAATGCCGGCGTGGAACGTCTGGCACAGGGTATTTATCAGGCTTTTGTGGACTATAAGAAGCAGTACCATAAGAGTGGTGTTGAACCTAAGGTGGAACTGGAGCAGGTAAAGACGGAGCAGGTAAAGACGGAGCAGGTAAAGACGGAGCAGGTCAAGCAGGAGGAGGTGAAGCAGGAAAAGCCTAAGAAATCCAAGAAGAACAAAATGGCTGAACAGCTGAAGGATGCCCGTGAGGGTCGTTTGGTAGAGCAGACCACGTCTGCAGAGCCCAATGCCGACTCCATTATAAATGCTGCTCCGAAATTGGTGGCTGACAACATCCTCAAGCAGAATACGGAAAAGAAACAGGAGACCGTCCAGAAACAGGAGACCGTCCAGAAGCAAGAGGTCGCCCAGAAACAGGAGACCGTCCAGAAGCAAGAGGTCGCCCAAAAACAGGAAACAGTCCAGAAGCCACTGCCTCAGGGTGATGCTCCAGTCTTTAAGGTACAAATCATGGCCAGTGGTTATAAGCTGAAGACCAACGACCCCCAGCTGAAAGGGGTTAAGGATGTCGACTTCTACCAAGAGAACGGACTCTATAAATATACGGTGGGAAGCTCAGAAGACTATAATTCCATCTATCAGTTGCGCAAGACGGTGGCCGACCGTTTCCCACAGGCTTTCATCATCGCTTTCAAGAATGGCCAGAAAGTCAATGTGCAAGAGGCCATGAGGGAGTTTAAGAGCAGGAAGAACAATTAAACAGATTATTCAACAGCATCATAAAGCATCAGAAGATATGAAATTCTTTACGAAAGAGGTCAAAATCGCCATCGTTGCCATTATTGGCATCGTTGTATTGTTTTACGGTTTGGAGTTTTTGAAGGGTCTTACCGTCTTCTCGACGGATGACTCTTATTATATTGCATTCGACGATGTCAGCGGACTGTCTGCATCGTCTCCCGTCTATGCCAACGGCTATCGTGTGGGGGTTGTCAAGGAAATAGACTACGACTACAGCCATCAGAAGAAGATTGTGGCTGTGATGGACCTGAATAACGAGATGCGTCTGCCCAAAGGAACCCGTGCTGAGATAGACAGCGACCTGTTAGGAAATATCAAGATTAATTTGGTGCTGGGTGACAATCCCTTGGATTTGTTGGCTGCGGGAGACACCATTTCCGGAGGTGCTGTGGTGGGGATGATGGCGAAAGTGGGTGCCATGGTGCCTGCCATCGAGGCCATGATGCCCAAACTGGACAGTATACTGACCAGTCTGAACACCCTGTTGGCTGACCCTGCGCTGGCCAATACTCTGCACCATGTGGAGGGTATGACGGACAACCTCGATGCCACCAGTCGCGAACTGAAGACGCTGTCGGCATCGCTCAACCGCGAGATGCCTGCCATGATGCAGAAAACCAATGGCATTCTCGACAACACACAGCAGCTGACAGGCAATCTGGCAGCCATCGACATCGCTGCCATGACTGCCAGCGTCAACCAGACTTTGGCCAATGTCAATGAGATGACGCGTAAACTCAACAGCAAGGAAGGCTCTCTTGGACTGCTCATGAACGATGCCACACTGTATAACCGTTTGAGTCAGACGGTGGCTGATGCCGACTCTCTGATGGTTGACCTGAAATCACACCCCAAACGCTACGTTCACTTCTCTGTTTTTGGAAGAAAAGATAAATAAAAATTCTATTCAATTTTTAATTTGTCTAAATAAATCAGAGGCGTCAAATCGTTTCGACGTGCTGTTGCCAAGTACTTGATATATCATGCTTTCTGCGTGCCCGTCAAGGACTGTTTGCACAGGCATGAGGGAGTGAGCATGATAGATGTAACTACTTGACAAATAGATAGATGGAATTTTCCAATAGTTTTTTTTTGCCGTTCAAAGGTGCAGAGGGATAAAACACGTAAAACGAGCGAGTTACAGCTAACTGAATGAGAGTTGTTTAAAAATGCAGATTTGCTATTCTCAAAAAAAAATACGACCTTTGCAGTCGAAAACAATTTAACCATAGTTATAAACATTCTTTTTAGAAGTAACGACCGCGCATGGATAAAAATCCAAAGGCGCTTTGGGACAAATGCCTCTCTTTGATTAGGGAGAATGTCACGGAGCAGCAATTCAGAACATGGTTCGAGCCTATTGTCTTCGAAGAATACAATGAAGACAGCCGGACTTTGCTGGTACAGGTACCCAGTAGGTACGTGTACGAGTATCTGGAGCAGTACTACGTGGTGTTGCTGAGCAAGGTTATCAACCGTTGCTTTGAGACGAATGTGAAACTCAACTACCGTATTGTCGTCGACAAGAAGAATCATTATACGGTCGACGAAGAGGGTAGTGAACCCGTTGCTGTCGAGGCACCCCAACCCAGGGTGAATGTCAACAAGTCGCCAACGGTCATCGACGCCGCTGACAGAAACCTTTACCCCCAGCTGGATACCCACAAGACGTTCCATAGTTTTATCGAGGGCGATTCCAACAAACTGCCGCGCACGGTAGGTCTCAGCATTGCCGAGCATCCGGGCAAGTCGACCTTCAACCCCTTCTTCCTCTTCGGACCTTCAGGTTGCGGAAAGACCCATCTGGTGAATGCTATCGGACTGAAGTGTAAGGAAATGTACCCGACCAAGCGCGTATTATACGTGTCTGCCCGTCTCTTCCAGGTGCAGTTCAGCGATGCCAGCCGGCAGAATACCGTCAACGACTTTATCCATTTCTATCAGTCCATCGACGTACTCATCATCGACGATGTGCAGGAGTGGGCGACAGCCGAGAAGACAGTGGCTACGTTCTTCCATATCTTCGACCACCTCTTCCGTTTGGGCAAGCAGATTATTCTGGCTTCCGACCGTCCGCCCGTCGACCTCGTCTGGCTGAAGGACCGTATGCTGACGCGTTTCTCGTGCGGACTCATTGCCGAATTGGAGAAGCCTAATGAGCAGCTTTGCATTGACATTCTCCATGCCAAGTGCCGCCGTGACGGACTGAAGATTCCCGACGACGTCATCCGCTTCATTGCCCAGACTGCCAATGGCTCCGTACGTGACCTGGAGGGTGTCGTCAACTCGCTGATGGCTTACTCCATCGTCTATAACAGCAATATCGACATGCGGCTTGCCGAGCGCGTCATCAAGCGTGCCGTCAAGGTCGACAACAAACCGCTGACCATCGACGACATCCTGGAGAAGGTGTGCGGCCACTATGGCGTCAGCCAGCAGAGCGTGTTCAGCAAGAGCCGCAAGCGCGACTATGTGCTGGTGCGTCAGGTGTCGATGTATCTCGCCCAGAAATACACCAAGATGCCTGCCTCGCGCATTGGTCAGCTCATCGGCGGCCGCGACCACTCAACGGTCATCCATAGCTGTAGCACCGTCGAGCAGCGCCTGAAGGTCGACAAGTTGTTCTCGGCCGAACTCTCCTTCATTGAGAACTCGTTCAAACTGAAAAAGTAAAAAGGTAAAAAGTAAAAAAGAAACTGCGCTTACCTTCTTGATAGAGGTTTGCGCAGCTTTTTACCTTTTTACTTTTTACCTTTACAAATTTTCCTTCTCAATGTCCTTGAAGTACTTATAGGTGGCCACCTTCAACTCGTCAGTGGCGGGCTCGTCGCAGACAATGATGCCATGCTGGTGGGTCTGCAAGGCAGAGATGGTCCATGCCTGGCATACCGGGCCTTCGATGGCAGCCTGCAGGGCACGGGCCTTATGGTGACCGTTACAGAGAATCATCACCTCGCGGGCAGCCATGACGGTGCCTACACCGACAGTCAAGGCCAGCTTGGGCACCTTGTTGACGTCGTTGTCGAAGAAACGTGAGTTGGCGATGATGGTGTCGCTGGTCAGTGTCTTTACACGGGTCTTGGAGGCGAGGCTGGAGAACGGCTCGTTGAAGGCGATGTGTCCGTCAGGACCAATGCCGCCAATGAACAAGTCGATGCCGCCGGCTTCCGCTATCATCTGCTCGTAGTGTGCACACTCGGCCTCCAGGTCGGGAGCGTTGCCGTTGAGGATGTGGATGTTCTCCTTCGGGCAGTCGATATGGTCGAACAGGTTGCGCGCCATAAACGAGTGGTAGCTTTCAGGGTGCTCTTCGGGCAGACCGACATACTCGTCCATGTTGAACGTCAGCACGTTCTTGAACGACACGCGGCCTTCCTTGTTGGCCTTTACAAGGCATGCATACATGCCCTCGGGAGAACTGCCGGTGGGCAGACCCAGCACAAAGGGCTTCTCGGGTGTGGGCTGGAAGGCGTTGATGCGCTCGATGACGTGCTCGGCAGCCCACTGAGACATTTTTTGATAGTCCGATTCAATAATTACTCTCATAAGTCTAAAAATATAAAGTTTTTTGTCTTATCGGCTGCAAAGGTAAGAAAAAATCCCCAAAAACAAACGATGATATATATTTTTTTCTTACCTTTGTAGCCATTATGAAGGAATTTGTTATTTCAGAAGCCAAAGCCGAGACGGCTGTGCTGGTGGGACTCATCACGCAGCAGCAGGACGAGGCGAAAACCAAGGAATATCTGGACGAGCTGGAATTTCTGGCTGACACGGCTGGTGCCGTCACCGTGAAGCGCTTTACGCAGAAGGTGCAAGGCCCCAGTCAGGTGACGTATGTCGGCAAGGGCAAGCTGGAGGAAATCAAGCAGTATGTCAAGCAACAGGAAGATGCCTATTATGATTGGCTGGATGCTGGCCAGCCGGAACCCGATGAAGGTAAGGCTGTGCCCCAGCCCGTGGGCATGGTCATCTTCGACGATGAGCTTAGCGCTAAGCAAATCCGCAATATCGAGGCGGAGCTGAAGGTGAAAATCCTGGACCGGACGTCGCTCATCCTGGACATCTTCGCCATGCGTGCCCAGACGGCAGAGGCCAAGACACAGGTCGAGCTGGCACAATACCGTTATATGCTGCCCCGCCTGCAGCGTCTGTGGACTCACTTGGAGCGTCAGGGCGGTGGCTCGGGTTCCGGCGGTGGCAAGGGCTCCGTTGGTCTGCGCGGGCCTGGTGAGACGCAGCTGGAGATGGACCAGCGCATCATCCGTCAGCGCATCTCGCTGTTGAAAGAACGTTTGGCGGAGATTGACAAGCAGAAGACGACGCAGCGCAAGAACCGCGGCCGTCTGATTCGTGTGGCGCTGGTAGGCTATACCAATGTGGGAAAGTCGACCATGATGAACCTGCTGTCGAAGAGCGATGTGTTTGCCGAGAACAAGCTGTTTGCTACCCTTGACACGACGGTCCGCAAGATGGTCATCGACAACTTGCCCTTCCTGCTGGCTGACACCGTGGGATTCATCCGCAAGCTGCCCACCGACCTGGTAGACTCGTTCAAGTCGACACTCGACGAGGTGCGCGAGGCCGACCTGCTGGTGCATGTGGTGGACATCTCGCATCCCGACTTCGAGGAGCAGATAACGGTTGTCGAAAAGACATTGGCCGATTTGGGCTGTGCCGACAAGCCGTCGATGCTGGTATTCAACAAAATCGATGCCTACAGCTGGACGCCGCAGGATGCTGACGACCTGACGGAGCCTACACGTGAAAACATCTCGCTCGACGAGCTGAAGCGCACGTGGATGGCGAAGATAAGTGAAGAGGGAAGAGTGAAGAGTGACGAATTTGCTGCCGCCCCGCTGTTTATCTCGGCCAGGAACAAGGAGAATATCGACGAGTTGCGCGAGGTCCTGTATAAGAAGGTGCGCGAGTTGCATGTGCAGAAATACCCATACAACGATTTCCTCTACCAGATGGAGGAATAGTCATGAGAGAAAAGAAGACATTATTGAACCAAACACAAATACATTTTATGAGAACTTACAGACAACTGACTGAAGCGGAAATACAGGTGCTTGAGAACAACAGCTGCTGGGCTGAGGACTGGAACAGAGTACATGTGGCAGAAGATTTTTCACCATACGGCTTTCACCGTGTCATCTTCTATGGCGACATCCAGCTCGGTGTGTTCGAGAAACAGGTGGAGGTCACCAAGGGCTTCACCAAGCATGCCGGCATCAACGATGCCACACTGCGCAATGTGACGGTGGGTGACAACTGCCTCATCGAGAAAGTCGGAAACTTCATCAATAACTATACCATCGGCGACGACTGCTATATCTCTAACATCTCGACGATGGAGACCACCGAGGGCGCTACCTTCGGCGAGGGACATCTCATCAGCGTCCTCAACGAGATGGGCGACGGCAACCTCATTCTGTTCCGCGACTTGAACTCGCAGTTGGCAGCCTTTATGGTGAAATACTTCAGCGATAAGCAGCTGAAAGACAGCATCACACGGCTCATCAACGAGGAAATCCGATTCACGCAGCCCGAGCGGGGTGCCATCGGCAACGGCGTCAAAATCATCAATTCCAAGGAGATTACCAATACCGTCGTGCGTGACGACTGCGAGATTAACGGTGCTGCACGCCTGAGCGACTGTACCATCCTCTCGTCGAAGGACGACTCGGTGTATATCGGTACGGGTGTCATCTGCGAGAACTCCATCATCTGCAACGGCTGCTCCATCACCAACAGCGTGAAGATGCAGGACTGCTTCGTCGGCGAGGCCTGCCAGATAACGAACGGCTTCACCGCCGAGGCCAGCGTGTTCTTTGCCAACAGCTATATGGCCAACGGCGAGGCCTGTGCCGCCTTCTGCGGACCCTTCTCGGCCTCCCACCACAAGTCGAGCCTGCTCATTGGCGGCGAGTTCTCGTTCTACAATGCCGGCTCGAATACCAACTTCTCCAACCATGCCTACAAGATGGGGCCGCTGCACTACGGCACCCTGGAGCGTGGTACGAAGACGGCCTCGGGGGCCTACGTACTGATGCCGGCCAAGATAGGTGCCTTCAGCGTCTGCTTCGGCAAGCTGATGAACCACCCCGACATGCGCTGTCTGCCCTTTGCCTATCTGATGGCATACGGCGAGACCATGTATATCGTCCCCGGCCGCAATATCACCACCGTCGGACTCTATCGCGACATCAAGAAGTGGCCCAAGCGCGACAAACGGGCCGCCAGCAGCCGCAAGAGCATCATCAACTTCGACTGGCTCTCGCCCTTCACCGTCGGCGAAATCGTGCAAGGCAAGAAGATTCTGGAGAACCTGCGCCAAGCTGGCGGCACGAATGTGTCGTCCTATAACTTCCAGGAGTACATCATTAATACGTCGTCGCTGAAGAAGGGCATCAAGTACTACGACATCGCCCTGCGCATCTACATGGGGGCCGTGCTGAAGCGTGCCGTCAAGGGTGGATTCCTCGGGGAACCGGCATCCACCGTCGGACAGGGACAGTGGAACGACCTCAGCGGACTCCTGCTGCCGGCCAGCGAGGAGCAGCGCCTGTTGGAGGACATCAAGAACGGCACCTTGGAGAGCATCGGTCAGGTGCTGGCGCGTTTCGACGAGATTAACGCACACTACCGCGAATACCAATGGACGTGGACTTATAAGCTGATTCTCGACTACTATGGGTTGGACGAACTCACCGAGGAAGCCATGCAGCGCATCCGTGAGGACTATGTCCGTGCCCGCCGTGCGTGGATTGCCGAAATCCGCAAGGATGCCCAGAAGGAGTTCGAGATGGGCGACGTCGAACAGGAAGTGTACGACGACTTCATCTCCAAGCTCGACCATGAGATTGACTACGAAGACTAATGCCGGGAAACAACGAATCAAACGAACTATACGAATTGTTATGAAAGCTAAAGTATTGCTTACTGCCTGCCTCGTGGCACTCGGGATGACTGCACAGGCGAAGGACTACAAGTACGAGACCGTGGAGGGCGACCTCACCAAGACGCGTATCTACACGCTGGACAATGGTTTGAAGGTGTACCTCAGTGTCAACAACGAGCGGCCGCGCATTCAGACCTTTATTGCTGTGCGCACGGGTTCGAAGAACGACCCTGCCGAGACGACGGGACTGGCACACTACCTGGAGCACCTGATGTTCAAGGGTACCAAGCAGTTCGGCACCAGCAACCCGACCGCCGAGGCTCCGCTGCTCGACGACATCGAGCAGCGCTACGAGGCCTACCGGCAGCTCACCGACCCGGAGGCACGCCGCGCTGCCTACCACGCCATCGACTCGGTGTCGCAGGTCGCTGCCCAGTATTTTATCCCCAACGAGTACGACAAGCTGATGGCGGCCATCGGAGCTACGGGTACCAATGCCTTCACGTCGAACGATGTGACGTGCTATACGGAGGACATCCCGTCCAATGAGATAGAGAACTGGGCCAAGATTCAGTCCGACCGTTTCCAGCACATGGTCATCCGCGGATTCCATACCGAGCTGGAGGCTGTCTACGAGGAGTATAACATCTACCTCACGGACGATGGCGACAAGATATGGAGTGCCTTGGGCAAGAAACTGACGCCCACCCATCCCTACGGTACGCAGACCACCATTGGCACACAGGAGCACCTGAAGAATCCCAGCATCACCAATATCAAGAACTACTTCAAGAAGTGGTACGTGCCCAACAACGTAGCCATCTGTATGGCCGGCGACTTCGACCCCGACAAGACCATCGCCGTCATCGACCGCTATTTCGGACTGTGGAAACCTGCCCTGGGTGCTGACGGCAAGCAGCTGGAGACCGTGCCACAGCCTGTATTCCCCGTACAGCATGCGCTGACGGCACCCGCCGACACCTCCGTCATTGGACAGCAGGCTGAACAGGTATGGATGGGATGGCTGGCACAGAAGGCCAGCGACCTGCAGTGCGACACACTCGACGTCATCGGCGACATGCTGAACAACGGTAAGGCCGGCATCTTCGACCTCAACCTCAACCAATCGATGAAGGTGCAGGTGGCACAGGCCGGTATACAGACGCAGCAGGACTACAGCCAGTTCCTGCTCATCGGCATGCCCAAGCCCGGACAGTCGCTCGAAGAGGTACGCTCGCTGATGCTTGCCGAGATAGACAACCTCAAGAAGGGTAACTTCTCTGACGACCTGCTGCCGTCGGTCATCAACAACCGGAAGCTGAACTACCAGCGCTCGCTGGAGAACAACCGCTGGCGTGTCCGCCAGCACATGGATGCCTTCATCAATGGTATCGCGTGGGACCAGCAGACCAAGAAGACGGACCGCATGTCGAAGATGACCAAAGAGCAGATAGTGGCCTTCGCCAACCGCTTCTTCACCGACGGCTATGCCACCGTATTCAAACGTCAGGGCATCGACTCGCTGCAGAAGAAGATTGACAAGCCCGCCATCACGCCCATCCCCACCAACCGCGACCAAGTAAGTCGCTTCGTACAGGACATCCAGCAGTCACAGGTGGAACCCATCCTCCCTGAGTTCGTCGACTTCAAGACGGCCCTCACCATTGGTTCTGCGAATAAGGGTCTACCCCTTATCTACAAGCAGAACACCGACGACGACCTCTTCAACCTCACCTTCCGCTATGAGTTCGGTCACGAAGACGACAACCGCTACGCCGTGGCTGCCGACTATCTGGACTATGTCGGCACTGGGAAACTCTCTGCTACCGACATCAAGCAGCAGTTCTACAAGCTGGCCTGCAACTACAGCGTCAACGTCAATAGCGACAACCTCACCGTCTCGCTCTCCGGACTGAACGAAAACATGCCCGCAGCACTCCGCCTCCTGGAGAACGTGCTCCACAACGCCAAGGCCGACAAGGCATCCTACGACCAGTTCGTCGACCTCACGCTCAAGGGCCGCGACGATGCTAAGAAGGACCAGCGCACCTGTTTCGACTACCTCTACTACTTTGCCGTCTACGGACCCCACAACATGCGCCGCGACGACATGACGGCCCAACAGCTGCGCGAGGCCAATCCACAGCAGTTGCTCAACCTGCTCCGTGACCTCAACAACCTGCAGCACACCGTATTATACTACGGCCCGATGAGCCAGGAGGCCTTTGTCACCCTGCTGGCCAAGGCGCATAAGACACCGAAGACGCTCAAGGCCGTCCCCGAGGGTCAGCCCTTTACGCCGCAGCTGACGCCGCAGAACGAGGTGTGGATAGCACCCTACGAGGCCAAGAACATCTATCTGCGCATGTACCACAACGAGGACCGTGAGCCGCAGCTCGCCGAGAAAGCCACCATCAACCTGTTCAACGAGTATTTCGGCGGCGGCATGAACGGCATCGTCTTCCAGGAACTCCGCGAGGCCCGTGGACTGGCCTATAACGCCTTTGCCAGCTACGGCGGCGTGTCGAAGAAGGGCGACAAGGAGAGGTTCTTCACCCACATCATCTCGCAGAACGACAAGATGATGGACTGCATCCGCCAGTTCCACCAGATTCTCGACACCATCCCGCAGTCCGAGGCTGCCTTCCGCATTGCCAAGGAGGGCGTGCTCAAGCAGATGGCCAGCGTGCGCTACCGCAAGTCGGGCGTCATCAACCTCTACCTGAACATGCAGCGACTGGGACTCGACTACGACCTCAACGAGAAGACCTATAGCGCCCTGCAGCAGCTCACCCTGCAGGACATCGTCCGCTTCGAGCAGCAGCACATAGCCCGCAAGCCCTACCGCTACATCCTCCTCGGTGACGAAAAGGAGCTCGACATCCCCTCCCTTCAGCAGATAGCCCCCATCCGCCGCCTCACCCTCGAGGACATCTTCGGCTACTAACATTCCAAGAAAAAAGCATTCGGCGGACACTTCCCTGTGTCCGCCGAATGTTAGTAGCAATGCAGAGATGGGGAATTTTTCAGTTACCCTCCAATCTTTTCCCATCTTTTCTGCCGGTTTCGTCGAAAAAACGATAAAAAATCAAATGCATTTTGATTTTTTTTTCATCAAAGATGATGGCGGATTGTATTTTTTATGTATCTTTGCAATTGGAATCGGGTGAAATCCTGTATCAATGATGCAATAGCTTATAAAGAATTTATAATGCTTAGGACACGACAAGAATACATAGACATACTTAGAAGTCATGCTGATGTGCTAAAGACGAACTATGGCATCAGCTATATGAGGCTCTTCGGCTCTGTTGCCAAGGACGAGCATCATGGTGACAGCGACGTTGACCTCTTTGTCGTCATGCCCGCAAAGGCTTATACGCTATGTGCTGCTGCCGACTACCTAGAGTCAATACTTGGTACAAGTGTAGACTTGATACGCAAGCATAACAACATGCGCCCCTTTTTCTTGAACCAAATCAACAAATATGGAATCGATATCTTTGGACAATTCCTTATTGACCACATTGAAGATTAAAGTCAATAATAGTCACCCACTTGCAAGGTGACTTTTTTTCTAATCATCCAAACTTTTCCATTCTTTTCTGCAGATTTTTTGTTCCAGAGAGCGTTATTCCATTTTATTTATGTACTTTTGCATGGATTATGCGGAAAAAAGACAAATCAGTTGAAGAGCTTATTGCAGCCGTTCTGAACGATATCAGTCAGAAGGGCTTTTCTTCTGTGATGCCTTTCAGCATTGGAAGCGTGGAAGCCAGAATGTCACAATTTGCTGATGCAAATGGGATAGAACTTGCCAGCGACGAACTCTATATGAGTGCCAAACAACTACAGCACAGCATGCGGGCTTCAAAGAATGCAAAGGGATTGGTAGTTGAAGCCTCAAAACTGATAGCCTTTCCTCAAAGTCGCTTCTCTATGGAGCTGTACTATGATGGCGAATGCTTCATTTATACCGATGGACAGTCGAAGTTTATAGTCCATCCGAACTACAAGATGAAGATTAGCAGGGAACTTGTAGCCAAAGTCAACTTCATTACTGCGACAAAGGTGAAAGATCCTGCTGAGTTTACGCTACCCAAATATCGGAAAATATAAAAGCTGGCCACACGTGACCAGCTATATTTGAGTGAAGGAAACCAAGCGGCAAGGTCGAATTGCTCATCATCTCTGCGTTTCCGCAGCCATGCCACCGTTCCGCACATCGTGGCTCTACTTGGTTCCACCTTTCACACTGCAAAGATACGAATAAGCGAGCAAACTACAAAATAAATTCGCATTTTTTTTTAGTTTCGAGCGCAAGTATCTTCGAAATTCATTTCAAATGATAAGCCTTTTTTCCGAATCCTCCAAACTTTTCCCATCTTTTCTGCCGGTTTCGTCGAAAAAACGATAAAAAATCAAATGCATTTTGATTTTTTTTTCATCAAAGATGATGGCGGATTGTATTTTTTATGTATCTTTGCAATTGGAATCGGGTGAAATCCTGTATCAATGATGCAATAGCTTATAAAGAATTTATAATGCTTAGGACAAGACAAGAATACATAGACATACTTAAAAGTCATGCTGATGTGCTAAAGACAAAGTATGGCATCAGCTATATGAGGCTTTTTGGCTCTGTTGCCAAGGACGAGCATCATGGTGACAGCGACGTTGACCTCTTTGTCGTCATGCCCGCAAAGGCTTATACGCTATGTGCTGCTGCCGACTACCTGGAGTCAATACTTGGTACAAGTGTGGACTTGATACGCAAGCATGACAACATGCGCCCCTTTTTCTTGAACCAAATCAACAAGTATGGAATCGATATCTTTGGACAAGCGTGAGGTGGTGCTTGCCTCTTCGTCCTGAAATCCCTTGGCATCAAGTGTTCGGGTTAAGGAACAGGATTGCCCATGGCTACTTTGACATAGACGTAGATATCATATCAGAAGTCATTAACGATGACTTGCAACCACTGTTGGAAGCAACAACTTTTCTGGTCGACCACATTGGAGACCAAAGTCAATAACAGTCACCCCCTTGCAAGGTGACTTTTTTATTGTTATCCAACTTTTCCCATCTTTTCTGCCGGTTTTGTCGAAAAAACGATAAAAATCAAATGCATTTTGATTTTTTTCCCATCAAAGATGATGGTGAATTGAATTTTTTATGTATCTTTGCAACGACCAAGCCAGTCACGTAGTGGCAGGGCGGGTCGAAACAAACATCGATGGAATCCGGAGGCTGAGAACACCACTTGTAGGGACAGCCGAAGGGAAAGGACGTTTTCTGAACGTTACCTGTCTGTGTAGTCAAATCTCGCAAGTTTGAATCGTTTCACAGCGGTAATGCAACGAAGCGTTCGCGTGGGTGTATTATATTCCAGCAAATTCGTTGCTATCATTATATCTTGATGGTTACGTCTGTGCCGAACTATATAATATCACTCGGCGTGGGCTGGCTTGCGTTGCTTATCCTTGAAACGGGGCAATGCGAGAGCCTGACTACAGGGATAGGCGCGGAGAAACAAACTCCCACGTCTTTTTTATTTCCAGACCTAACAGATTATTATCGCTGAATTTGGGAGTTCATAGGCATCTAATACTTCTAACGTTATGAAGAAGAATGTAAAGAACGAAGAACTCCAGTCGCGAAGGGAGTTTTTCAAGAAGGCCGCAAAAGCCATGTTGCCAATGTTGGGTGTCATTGCTTTTGGGCCAATAGTTTTCACTTCTTGTAACAAAGATGATGATGATGAGGCTGGATGTAAAGATTGTTCGGCTGTCTGTAGCAGCAACTGTTCCAGTACGTGTAAAGGGACATCCTCTTCAAGTGGTTGTTCTGATTGTAGTGGTTCTTGTAAAGGGTCGTGCTCTGGCAGTTGTGAAGGCAGTTCTTCCAGTTCTGGATGTACTGGCTGTTCATCAACTTGTTCCAACACATGTAAGGACGAATGTAGTACCACTTGTGTAGGTGGATGTACGGGAGAATGTACGGGAAATTGTACGGGGGAATGTACCAACGGATGCGCAGGCGGATGCGAGTCATCTTGTACTGGAGAATGTAAAGGCGAATGTTCATCAGCTTGTATAGCATCTTGTGCAGATGACTGTGAAAGTGGTTGCAGTGATGGCTGTAAGACAGGATGTAAAACTGCTTGCGCTCAAGCATGTGCAAACAACTGTACAGGTACCTGCTCGACTAATTGCGCAGAAGCTTGTGCGCAAAACTGCTATCTAGCTTGCAGAGCAGCTTGTGCAGACGATTGTACAGGGCGTTGCAATACTACGTGTGCCAATGATTGTACGTATAATTGCTCAGGCTATTGTGGGGGATTATGTGGATCTATGTGTAGCAACACCTGCAGTACTTCAAGTTGGTAACACACTATGCTTTCTAAAATCAGAGAATCAGCAAATAGCTGGAAAACGGGAGCTGTAAAAAATGTAACTTTTATAGTTACTAAGGACTGCCAGCTTGCATGCAAATACTGCTACTTGGTGGGAAAGAACACTAAGGAACGTATGACATGGGAAGTGGCAAAAGAAGCTATAGACTATGTACTTGAAAGAGAAGCAGAATTCAGGGAAGAATCTGTTATTTGGGATTTCATTGGTGGAGAGCCATTCTTAGAGATAGAACTAATTGACCAAATATGCGACTATCTTAAGTTGGAGATGTACCGCAGAAATCACCACTGGTTCAACTCCTACCGTTTCTCTTTCTCTACGAACGGCATCAACTACCATACGGAAAGGGTCCAACAGTTTATAGAAAAGAACCATAAACATCTCAGTATTGGGATTACAATTGATGGAACTAAACGTAAACATGACCTGAACCGAATCTGGAAAACACCGGAAATGGAACTTGGGATACAGCCGAAACCTGAGGATGAAAAAGGAAGTTACGACCACGTGGTAAAGAATATCCCTTTATGGCTACAACAATTTCCCGACGCCTCAACAAAGGTTACGATAAGCTCTGCTGACTTACCTTACATAAAAGAAAGTGTCTTGCATCTTTACTCTCTTGGCATAAAAGAGGTAAATATCAACTGTGTGTTTGAGAATGTATGGAAAGAAGGAGATGACATGCTCTTTGAAACTCAACTGACAGAATTAGCGGATGCAATAATAGGAGAACGATTGTACGAGAACCATTCCTGCTCCTTTTTCATGGAGCATATCGGAAAACCGCTGAATCGCGAGCGTGACAACCAAAACTGGTGTGGTGCAGGTTTAATGTTGGCTATTGACGCAAAGGGCAACTTCTATCCGTGCCTGCGCTTTGCTGCCTATTCGCTGAGAAGCAAGCCCGCCTGGATTATCGGGAATGTGAAAGACGGAATAGACCAGAACAAGTTGCGCCCCTTCCTGACGCTCGACCGCACCACGCAGAGCAAACCCGAGTGCATCGACTGCGAGGTGGCCAGCGGCTGTGCCTGGTGCCAGGGCGAGAACTATGATGCGGCCGATACGCATACCGTCTACCAGCGTTCTACGGCCATCTGCAAAATGCATAAGGCGCGTGTGCGTGCCAACAACTACTATTGGAACAAGCTGTTCCGTAAGCTGGAGCTGGAGGGCAGACGTGAAGAGTATGAGAAACAGAAATCAAAAGTGAAAGAACCGATATGCTGACATACCTAATTATATTATTGGACGACACGAGTACTTCGTATTGTCATTATGAAGTGAACCGCAAGGAACATAGGCTCATCAGTATTGAGGATTTGAAGGCAGGTATTGTCTGGGCCATGAAGGAGAACCTGAATGTCCAGTTAGTCTACCCCTACTACGAACTGCCTGCAGCATACTTGGAGGCTATAGACAGCGTTGACCATATAGACATCAAACCGTATAAGGATGGTAATCATGCCGATGTGGTAGTGCTTGGCAGCTGGGATGACGATGTGCCTGAACAGGCTACCTGCATCATTAGAAGCAGCCGCAAGGAACTGGCAGAGCATATCGGGAATGTTTGCGACTGGCTGATGCGGTTAGCACGACTGAATGTGGTGCTGACGGACGTGGAGGTGTTCAACGATGGTGATATAGAAGATTATCGCAATACACTGACTGCATTGACAGACAGCATTGCCACACTCTATGCAAACGGTCACAAACCACAACTGAACTTACTGACCGACCGCCTGATGCTTAGTCAGATGAACAATTGCGGAGCTGGTGACAGTAGCGTCACGTTGGCTCCCAATGGGAAGTTCTACCTTTGCCCAGCTTTCTACTATGATGACCCGGTACAGAGCATAGGCGACTTGACAGGCGGGCTTGCCATCAGGAATCCACAGTTGTTGCGGCTTGACCATGCACCCATCTGCCGACGGTGTGATGCATACCAGTGCCGGCGCTGTATTTGGATGAACGGGCGGCTGACGATGGATGCCAACACCCCCTCACACCAGCAATGTGTTGTGGCCCATCTGGAGCGCAATGCCTCACGGGAGTTAATGACGAAACTGGAAAAAAATGGAGTGCATATAACCAATATCCAACCAATAGAAGAAATAACAGAATTAGACCCCTTTAATATTGTAAACAGATGGAAATAAGAAAAATTGTGGGGCAGGTGACCCCGGAAGAACGTAATGAGATTCAGGCTCTCTTCGAGCGCAAGAATGGACTGACAGAACTGGCCAAGATAATTACAGCCGACAACAACGAACTCTACGAGAAGTTGGTGAAGGACATGGGTGAAACTGGTACGAAGTTCCAAAAGTGGTGGGACGAAAAGGCCAAGCAATACGGCTGGGAGAGTCATCCGAAAGGAAACTGGGAGATAAACTTCCAGACATGTGAGATAACCCTTGTAGCAATCGAAGCATGATGACTGCACAACTATTGTTCATTGGCACCACCGAGCTGATGCTGATTGCCGGCATCGCCTTGTTGCTCTTTGGAGGTAAGAAGCTGCCAGAGATGATGCGAGGCATGGGCAGGGGTATCAGCGAGTTCAAAAAGGGTGCCAAGGAGGTGACTGAGCCCTTCGAGGAGGTGAAGAACGGTATCGAAGAGGCCAAGAAAGATATTGATGAAGTCATCAAAGAATGACGAAATGCTAACATTCGGCGGGCACTTGGAAGTGCTGCGCCGAATGCTTTTCCGTATCATTGCGGTGGCGGGTGCCATCGCTGGTGTTGTCTTTTGCTTCAAGGAAACGACATGGGAGGTGCTGCTGGCTCCGAGCGAGTGGGACTTTTGCACGTATCGCTGGATAGAAAGTGTGATGCAAGCAGTTGGCGTAGATTTCCGTTTTGAGGAATATCACGTCAATCTAATAGCCACCGACCTGTCGAGCCAGTTCATGACGCACATCACAACAGCGGTCTATCTGGGGCTGATAGGGGCTTCTCCTTATATACTGTATGAGCTGTTCCGCTTCATATCGCCCGCTCTGTATGAGAACGAGCGGCGGTATTCGGTGCAGGTGGCGGGCATCATCTATGTATTGTTCCTGCTCGGTGTACTAATGAGCTACTTCGTGCTGTTCCCTATTTCGTTCCGGTTCCTTGGCACCTACAGCGTGTCGGCAAAGGTCGTTAGCAACATCACGCTCGACTCGTATATCTCTACGTTCGTCTCGCTGACACTGGTCATGGGTATTGTGTTCCAATTGCCTGTCATCGCTTTCTTTCTTGGCAAGATGGGCATTGTGACTTCCAGCATGCTGTCGCGCTATCGCAAGCATTCGTTTATCGTCATCATGCTGGTGGCAGCCATTATCACCCCGCCCGACCTGATGACCCTCGTACTTGTAACGATTCCACTTTACCTCCTGTATGAGGTTAGCATTCGAGTAGTCCTTTGCATACATCGCTAATCATTTGCCGGAAATAAAGGAAAAGGGTCACAACCAGCAGTTACTGGATGTGACCCTTTTGAATGATGAAGAGGAGTCTTGGGGCGCTACAGCGTGGCGTATTCCTTCGAGGGCAGGAAGTTGGGGCAGGTCTTGGCGACGTTGGGCAACTCGCAGTGGCCGAGGATCTGGGCGTCGGGGTAGTCCACCTTCAGGGATTTCAGCAAGGCCCAGAGGGCGTGCTTCTGCTCGGGTGTCCGGGTGTCGGCAGGATGGCCGTTGGCGAGCAGGCCCCCTTCGTAGCAGACGCCGATGGAGTGCTGGTTGTAGTGGCGGGCATGGGCCCCGGGCAGGTTCTCGTGGCGGGTCTGGTAGAGCTGTCCGTCGCGGGTGATGTAGTAGTGGTAGCCGGTGAATCCGAAGCGTGCCTGGTGGCAGGCGATGAGGTTCTCCACGGGGAACGGCCGGTCTTCGCGGGTGGCACTACAGTGAATGACAATCAGGTCTATCTTTCGCATAGCTTTTGAAGAGTGAAGAGTGAAGAATGAAGAGTGAAGAATGAAGAATTTGCTTCCGCTACAGTTTACCCTCGTATGCAACTTTGGGTGAGGAACGAGCTGACGACGGCCGTGAGGACGGTGATGATGAACTGAATGATGG
>ERZ842401.234-NODE-234-length-76869-cov-67.370284_pt1 | contig 76869 bp, 67 predicted proteins | sample MGYA00521270_ERZ842401 | MGnify/ENA primary metagenome ERZ842401 (study PRJEB31892, sample SAMEA3878208) | bioreactor metagenome | biome: Moose rumen | place: Sweden | collected 2011-10 | study: EMG produced TPA metagenomics assembly of the PRJEB12797 data set...
AAGAATTATGGTGCGCAGTTAGCACCGGCATAAGGAGAAATGATATGAGAAAAGTTTTAGCAATTGCATTTTTGTTTTTATTATTTGGAATGGCGGGATGTAAGAACAAAAAAGAATATGTAAACAGATTCCCGATACATGTTATCGAGGCTTCGACGGAAACAGAAACTATTGAATCAGAAACAGAAACTGTTAAAGAGGAAATAAAAGAAAAGAATATTACAACTGAAACAGAAATGCCAACAGAGGCCTCCACAGAGGTTTCTGAGGACTTTACAGAAGAGGCCGAAGAAGTTTACACCGAAGACACAAACGGCTCTTATTTAGGCTACTACGAACTCACAGCCTATACTCATACAGGTAACTGTATGGCAAACGGCGAGTATCCATATGTCGGTGCTTGCGCTTGTAATTCGCTCGCGCTTGGCACCGTGATCTACATCGAAGGCTACGGAACTTACACAGTCTGTGACAGAGGCGGAATGCCGGGCAATGTAATAGATATTTTCATGGATACATATGATGAATGCATTGAATTTGGGAGAAGAGAGGCAGAGGTTTATTTTGTGGATGTTGAGGAGTATTATACATGGTAACAAAAGAAGATTTGCTTAAATGGGTAGAAGAAGAAAGCAATATGTATTTTGGCGGAGCAAAGCCGATTTATTCTATCATGCTTTTTGAATATCCAAATAAAGAATATATGTTTCCTAAAGGTAGTAATTCTGGCTTTCCAGACCTTGGTGCTAATAGCGAACTTGGATTCTATTATTCACTGTCAGAAGCTATCGATGCCATGAATAACAATGCATTGGACATGAGAGAGTGTGTTTATAATGCTGGATTTATCCTTTGCAAATTTCCCGGACTTTATAATTCTACAGGAAGTAATGTAAGAATGTATTTTGTTTGGGATGATGACAAACAAGGATTTTATCAACAGGAAGAACCAGAAATTTTTAAGCACGTTGCTTATTGAGGAGGAAAAAGTATGAGAGACCCGAATAGATTAGATGTGTTTTATGATGAATTAAAAAGACTACATAAAGAAAATGTTCCAGACTGGCGGTTTGGTCAATTTCTTGTAAATTTTCTTACTTGGTATAACCGAGATCCATTTTACCTTGAGGAAGATAAAATGATGGAAGAAATTTCAAGGTATTTTGATTCTATAAAGATGAAATAAATATTATTGACTATTACATATATTTGTGGTATAATTAGAAGAGAGGTGAGATGGTGGGTAGAGAAAAAATTGATGAAGAAATTCTGAACCAGATGATAGAATCTGTCGATTTGTTGGAGTACATATCAGAAGAATACGATGTTCATAAAATCAATAATGACTCCTGGGCTATCTCATGCCCTCTTCATAGGGATAAAACCCCAAGCTTAAAGATAACCCCAAGCTTAAATAAGTTCCATTGCTTTTCTTGCGGATTTTCTGGCACGATATTGCAATGGATGATTCGGGTTGAAGGACTGTCCTTTGCGCAGGCTATTGATAAGTTGTCGGCAATGACTGGTATTGATGCAAAAAAATATAAACAATCTTCTTCTTTTAAGCTTTTTAAAGAGTTAAAAAATGTTTGGAAGGTTGAGGACAATAAAACCAATCAGAGAAGGTTGCTCCCACCGAGCGAAATTGATAAATATAAGCGGGAATATCCGCAGGAATGGCTCAATGAGGGCATTACCAAAGAAGCGATGGACGAGTTTAACATACGCATAGATGATGATGCAAATAGAATCGTTTATCCTATTTGGGATAACAACGGAAATATTATCACGATAAAAGGCCGCACGAGATATAAAAATTTTAAGGAGATGAAGATCGCCAAATACATCTCTTATAATAAAATCTATGGCTCGGACTTCCTCGTTGGACTCCGAGAAAATATTAATCACATTAAAGAAAAAAATGAAGTAATTGTGGTAGAAGGTATCAAAAGCGTAATGAAGTTGTGGGGTTGGGGCTATGACAATGCAGTCGCAGCTGAAACAAGCAGTATGACCGATATGCAGATAAAACTGTTATTGTCGCTTAATGTTAAGAGTGTTGTGATTGCTTTTGACTCCGATGTTTCCCCGGCACATGTTCGTGAAACTGCAAACAAGCTAAAAAGATTTATGAACGTATATATGGTTTATGACAAGCGAGGTTTGCTTGGCGGTGCATCTGCAAAAGCTAGTCCACCAGACCTCGGTCTTGAAGTCTGGGAGAAACTTTATAGTGAAAGGACGAAAATAATTTGATTGATTTTGAAAATATGACTTGGAGTTTTTCCAGGGTAAATTCGTTTAATAATTGTCCATATGCATGGTACTTAAATTATATAGAAAAAAATAGAGATGAGGGTTCTGCTTTTGCCGAAGTCGGAACTCTTGTTCATGAAATACTTGAGAAATATGCGAATGGTGAGTTATCACTGTTCGATATTTCGGATTATTACGAAAAACATTTTAATGATGTAGTCCAGCATGAGTTTCCACCGAGCAAGGTGGATTTAAGGCAGAAGTATTACGATGACTGCTTGGAGTATATGAATGATATTAATCTGCCACTTGATGACTACGAAATTCTTGGTGTAGAGAAGGAAGTTAAATTTCTTGTTGGCAATTACATGTTTGTCGGATATATCGACTTGCTCCTGCGTAGCAAAGAGACCGGCAAAATCACAATATTGGATCATAAGTCGGCTAATCTGAAGTTTAAGAAAAATGGAGATATTTCCAAAACGGATTTAGAACATTTTCAAGCTTTTAAGAGGCAGCTGTATTTATATTCAAAGGCTGTGCTTATAGAATATGGTGAAACGCCAGAATGTTTAGCGTGGAATCTGTTTAGACTTGGCAAAATATATTCAATTCCTTGGAATCGGAAGGAATATAACGAAGCTTTAGATTGGGCAGAGCAGACGATTGATAAAATTGTTAACGAGGAATTATGGTTACCAAATAATAATAGTAAATACTTCTGTGATAATCTTTGCGGACAAAGGAGCATTTGCGATTTTAAGGAGTAGAAAGGTGGGTGATGATGTTTGCAAAACTACCATAGGCATACGTCTTATTCCAATGCTTTCACACCAGATTCAGCTGCAACAAATGAAGAATATGCAAAACGAGCAGTAGAACTTGGACATAAAGTAATCAGTTCTGTAGAACATGGATGGCAAGGATATTATTTTGAGTGCTTTGAATTAGCAAAAAAATATAACTTAAAATTTGTTTTTGGAACTGAGGCTTATTGGGTAAAAAACAGAATCAAAGAATACCCATCTGGAATTAATAAAAAAGGAGAAACAGTTTTTTCAAAAGATAGAGGTAACCATCATATTATTTTACTTGCTAAAAATGAAAATGGGCGCCAGGCTATAAATGAGATTCTTTCCGAGGCTAATGAGACTGGATATTATTTTAAGCCGCGAGTTGATCTTCCATTGTTGTTAAGTTTACCGGCAGATGATGTCTTTGTGACATCTGCTTGTATTGCTTTTAGTGGCTATAGCGATATAGATAATATTATATTGCAGTTATATGATCATTTTAAGGATAATTTCATGTTAGAAATTCAATATCATAATACTAACAAACAACGTACATGGAATCGATACTTAAAAAAAATGAATTCTAAATATGGAATCAAATTAATAGTTGGGTTAGACAGCCATTATATTTATGAAGATGAAGCTTGGAAACGTGATTCAATTTTACAAGCCAAGGGCGTTCATTATGAAGACGAAGATGGTTGGTTCATGGATTATCCAGATGATACCACTGTTATGGAACGATTTCTGACACAGGGAGTATTTACGACAGAGGAAATCCAAAAAGCAATGGACAACACAGATATTATATTATCTTTTAATGATTATGATAGTGTACCCATTTTTTCAAAAGACATAAAACTTCCGACGTTATATCCAAATTTATCAATAGATGAAAAAAATAAAATATATCGCAAATTAATTAATGAGAAATTAGAAGAATATCTTAAACATATTCCAAAATCTGAACATGAAAAATATCGCCAAGGTGTAGAAGCTGAAATAAAAACATATGAAGAAACAAAAATGGTAGATTATCCATTGCTCGATTATCAGATTGTTAAAGATGCTGTAGAGCATGGTGGGTTGATTACCGCAACTGGAAGAGGAAGTGCCGTCGGCTTTTTAACAAACACATTATGCGGTTTTTCAAAAGTAGATAGATTTACATCCGCAATCAAATTATATCCAGAAAGGTTTATTTCAACAACAAGAATTCTTGAAACAAAATCACTCCCGGATATCGACCTAAATGTTGGCACACCAGAAATATTTGAAGAAGCACAGGTACGTGTCCTTGGTCAAGATCATGTATATCCAATGATTGCTTTTGGGACACTAAAAAAGAAATCTGCTTTCAAACTTTATGCAAAAGCAGAGGGCCTTAACTTTCAGCTTGCAAATCAGATTTCAAAACAGATAGGGAATTATGAAGAAGCGGTTAAGAACGCGGATGAAGAAAACAAAGATGCTATAAATCTTTATGATTATGTTAGCCCAACATATAAACAATATGTTGAAAAAAGTCAAGGATACTGGGGAATTATTTCAGATAAGAAAAAGGCTCCATCTGCATATCTTTTATACCAAGGTAATATCCGAAAAGAAATTGGTCTTATTAAATGTAAGAGCGAATCTACAAAAAAAGAATATATTACATGTGTTATTGATGGTGCAATTGCGGAGAATTATAAATTCTTAAAAAACGATATCTTAAAAGTAGATGTTGTTCTTTTAATAAATAAAGTATTTGATCGTATTGGCATAAAACATTTTGACGTAAATGAATTGCTTCAGAAATCTGAAAATGACAAAAAAGTTTGGGATTTATATGCAAATGGGTTTACGATTGGTATGAACCAGGTTGAGCAAGATGGCAGCAGGAATAAGTGTATGAAATACAAGCCACAGAACATATCTGAATTATCGGCTTTTGTTGCGGCAATTCGTCCTGGATTTAAGTCAATGTATGGCCGGTTTGAACGGAGAGAAGCATTTAGTTATGGATTAAAATCATTAGATGATTTGATTCAAACAAAACAATTTCCATATTCTTATATGATTTATCAAGAGAATATTATGTCCGTATTACATTATGCCGGATTTCCAATGGATCAATGTTATGGAATAATCAAAGCTATAGCTAAAAAACATCCAGAAAAAGTCTTACCACTGAAATCTCAGTTTATCAAAGGATTTAAGGAAAAAATCATAGCAGATGAAAATATTGATGAGGTTGCCGCTGATGAATATAGCATGAATGTATGGCAAATCATTAATGATAATGTATCTTATTCCTTTAACAGTTCTCATGCTTACAGTGTAGCTTTGGATAGTTTATACCAAGCTTGGCAAAAAGCCAATTATCCTTATGAATTTTACGAAACATTGCTTCAGCATTATTCCGACAAAGGAAATAAAAGTAAAGTTGTCGCATTGAAACGTGAAATGAAAATTGCTTTTGGTATTCAAGAAGGGGAATATCGATTTGGTAATGATAATAGGTCTTTTGTTGCTGATAAAGAAAAACATGTAATATATCCTTCACTTGTCTCTATTAAAAATCTTTCTCAAAATGTTGCTAATTCTTTATTCGTGCTTGGACAAAATAAATATGATTCATTTATCAATTTATTAAAAGACATGAAGGATTCTGGAATTACTTTTAAGCAGGTGGATATTTTAATTAAGATAGGATACTTTAAGGATTTTGGAGATATTAATCAATTGCTTGAAATTATAAAAATTTTTGAAGCATTTGGGAATAATAAATTTGTTCAGAAGACCAAGCTTAAAGAGTTCGGAATCCCAGAAGATTTAGTTCGGGAGATTGCAAAAAAAGAGACTCCGACTAGATTTACCGTAGATATTAAGGAGTTTTTACGGATGACGGCCAAATATTTTCAGACATTGCCATGTAGCTTAAAAGATAAAATCAAGTATCAAATTGAACTGCTTGGCTATGCAGACTATATAGATCCAGATGCAGACCCGCGCTGTGCATTTATCATGAACGTAGATACGAAGTATACACCGTGGATAGATGCTTACTGCTTAAAAAATGGTGCGGTCAGAAGATTTAAGATTCATAAGTCTAAGAATCCCAAAAAGCCGGAGATTAAGATGACCTGGCGGATGATGCCTCTTGAAGTTGGTGATGTAATCTATATCAAAAAATTCAAGAAGGAACATGCCGTAAAAAAGGTTGATGGTGAATGGAAGCCGATTCCCGACAAATTCGATTATTGGATTAATGATTATAAAACTGTAATGAATTAAAGGAGAAATGATATGCGGAGAATTGAAGTGGTTTAGTTGCTTGAGTTTTATAAATTTACTGACAAAGAATCCAAAGAGTTATTAAAATCAATGACGATTCTTATTGATACAAGAGAGCAAGAAAACACTCACATTACTGATTATTTTGATAAAGCAAATGTTAATTATGAAGTACGCAAATTGGACTACGGCGACTATTCCGTGAAGATTAGCAAGAATGAGCAACTTGGAATTCCGAGAGATTTATACTTTGACAAACAGGTCGTAATTGAACGGAAAGGTTCTCTTGATGAACTTGCAGGAAACCTTACCAAAGAGCGGGACAGACTCAAGAAGGAACTTTCTTTGGCACCGAAGGATAAAGTTATTATGATAGAGAATTGCTCATACAGCGACCTTGTAGAGGGTAAATACCGTAGCCAGTTTGCTGTTAAGTCTTTCCTCGGATCATTGCATAGCCTTTGGTTTGCATATGATTCACCGTTCTTTTTTGTGGATAATAAGAAGTGGTCTGGTGCTTTCATACAAGGATTCTTTACATATTGGCTGAAAAATTATTTGAGGTAATTATGAATAATAAATTAGTAATCGATGTGTGTGATTCTACAAATACCGTACTAAAATTTGACGGTGAATGTTTATCTTATAAGTTACCGTTGACTGGTTTAATAGACAATGTAAAATGTGATAACGGAAAAATAACCATCAGTTTTATTGAAGAGATAACACATAGGTTAATTTATATTACCTTAAAAATACACGAGGAAGAATATGAAAAAATTATTGACAAATTGTCCTAACTGCGGAGCGACGCTACGAAGAGATGGAACTTGTGAGTATTGTGGGACAAAAGCACGATATGCAAACGAAATTGATCTTAACATGTTAAGCATGTACGATGTTGACAAAATCGAATTAGAGTTGCGTATAAATATGGGAGATGCGATTGTACTTCTTCCTATGGTTGGGATAATTGACACAATTAATATGCAGTCTGATTCTTATTACGCACATGACTATTTTGGCAATAAGATAGCAGTAATGCGTGGGGCAACTAATGTTGATTTTACATTTAGCGGACAAATAATAGAATAGGAGATTATAGTATTGGATACAAAGCAGAAAGAAAAGATTATAGCATTATTTACTGAAGACATGGAAACACAGATGTTTAAGGATTATCTGATGGATATTGGGATGCTGATTCCAGATTACTGGTTTGAAATGCCTGCCAGTACAACATCAAAGTATCATTCAAAACAGCAGTGTGTTACGCCGGGAGGACAGGTCATTCATTGCCTCTTGTTTAAGAGCATCCTTAATCATTTACTGAGACTTCAGCATTTCAAGGAGAAGTTTGATACACCAGAGATTCGAGATTGCCTGCGATGCGCACCACTTTTACACGATTCTTTTAAGAAGGGATTAAATAATTCTAAGTGGACAGTCGCAGACCATCCAAAGATTGCAGCGGAGTTTGTGTTAAAGACTAAGGTTAAACATGATATTGAACCAATGTGGAAGAAATATATTGCAGGACTTTGCGAGGCACATTCTGGGGAATGGAACAAAAATCGCAGTGGTCAAGTGATTATGAAATATCCAGAAAATAACGGCGAGATGCTTATTCATATGTGCGACATTTTAAGTAGCCGAAATGATATTATCTGGGATGTTCCGAGCGATGTAGAAGCTTTACTTAAAGGTGTTGAAATCGCGCCGAAAGAAGAAAAAACTCTCGACGTCGCCACTTTTACAATGCCGTTTGGTAAATACAAAGGCATGACGCTGATGGAGATTAAAGATGAAAACCCTGGTTATATTGATTGGATGAAGCAAAATATGCAAGATAGAGATTTCTATCCGCTTTTAGATAAATTTTAAGGAGAGTGATTTGATATGAGCGCAGTCGGTATTTACCTTGCTGGGGCATGTAGAGATGTCCCGGACGAGGGTGTTGAATGGCGCAAGACCGCATCAGAAAGACTTGAAAAGATAGCTGAGTGGTGTGGACGAAACGTCCGCATTGTAGATCCGACAAAATATTTCTCTTACAAGATTGTGAAACATAGGACAGATAAGCAGGTTAAAGAGTTTTATTTAAGCAAGGTGGCAAAATGCGACATCGTATTATTAAATCTGAATAATACGAAATGCAGCGTGGGGACTGGGCAGGAATGCCAGTTTGCAAAAGACCACGGGATTCCGATTATTGGATTTGGTTCTGAAGAGGTTTATCCGTGGCTTGAGGTTGATTGCCAAGTCGTATTTGAAGATATGACTTTAGCATTAGATTACATTAGAGACTATTATATTGTTTAAGGAGTTAAGATTATGGGTGTTGTTTTGTATTCTACGAATTGTCCGAAGTGTAATGTACTTAGCATGAAGCTGAAGGACAAAAACATTGATTTTACCGTTAACACAAATGTTGATGACATGATTGCAAAAGGATTTCAGAGTGCGCCGATTCTTGAAGTTGATGGCGAGTGCTATGAATTTGGAGACGCTGTTCGCGTGGTAAATAATATGTAAGGGATGGTTGTATGGAAATTAATTTAAGACTTTCTAAAGATTTTGAGCGTTGTTTAGAAGAACTTAAAAAGAAATACGGAGAAGATTTTGAATATATAAATGGCCTTCATCCGAGTCAGTTAGATTTCTCTGAGTTCATTGATAATTTCGTAGATAAGGACACGCTTGCCGATGCAAGTATTGATCCAAACGCAAATGCCAATCACAAAGATATTAGAAGCTTTATGACAGAAAAGGCAAAAAGTGAAGACAAATTATTCGGCTTAAATAAAATATTTACAACAATTAAAAAGCAGTGGGGATTAAGAACTGCAAAACAGTGGCTTGAACAAGAATTCAGCCGAGGGTTTTATCTTAACGACAGCACAACAGCAAGTTATTTTCCATACTGCTGGGCAAATGATATTACAAGATTAGCAAAAGAGGGATTATTTTTCTTAAACCGAGATTTCAAGTGGATTGACCATGAAACTGGTGAAGAACATATTGAGAAAGCAATTTCATATAACAATCAAGCGCCAAAGCATCTTACAACTTACTTCGATGATGTAATTGAATTTGTTTCGTTTTTAAGCAATAGACAATCGGGTGAAAATTGCTGCGCCCATTTGTCCTTTTTCCGCATCATCAGCGGGGTTGGCGTTTAATGCCAGCTAACGGTGGAGGCTAAACATGAATATGCATGCTAATACCGTGGGAATTATTGAACAACCAGTCTTGAAGGATATATATATAATTAAAAACCGAATTAACGATAAAGTATATATTGGACAGTCAATAAATGCCGGAGAACGTTTTGTTTCCCATTGCAAACCAAGTTCGGCGGACGGATCGTTAATTTCAAAGGCCATACAAAAATATGGTGCTAATAATTTTTGGTATGAAATATTAGAACACCAGATACCAAATTATAATGAACGAGAACAATATTGGATTAATTACTACAATTCAATGAAGCCAAATGGATATAATTTAATGCCTGGAGGCGAAGAGCCTCCACATAGATATGGGGTTGAACATCCTCTATCTACATTTGAAAATATGCAAATAGTAAAACAAATAAAAGATGATTTAAGAAATACAAATATAAGTCTTTCTAAAATTGCATTAAAATATGATACATCAAAACGTACAATTCTACGTATTAATCAAGGGCTTCACTATGAAGAACCAGGAGAAACATATCCAATAAGAAAAAACCCAAACATGAATGGTAAACTTACGGAAGAACAAGTCGAAGAAATTATCGAATTGTTAAAGTATTCGTATCGGTGTTATGACGATATTGGAGAACAGTATGGGGTGCAAGGGTCAACAATTAAACACATTAATGAGGGTAACATTCACAAAAAAACCGATATTGATTATCCAATAAGAAAATATAAAAATAGTGGTACACCGAATTGTACATACGAACAAGTCACCAAAATTATTAACATGCTATTAAATACAGATATTTCATATAGACAAATATCTAAAATTATTGGACAGCCTTTAAACACAATTTATGCTATTAACAATGGGACGGCAAAACGTTATAGAAGAGATGGTTACACATATCCTTTAAGAAAAAGAAATAAAGTTCAATAACCCTGTATCGACTATCCTCGCGAAGAGGAGTACATCTGCTATTGATACGCAGGTGGAAAGAAGGACACCACGTAATATGTGGCAAAATATAGTCAGTCCCTGTGGAAACACAGGACTCCTACGGCAGTAGGATTACCAAATGTTCTTATTTGGGCATGGTATTTTTGGAAGAAAGATGTCGAAGATGGATATTATATGAAAGATCCAGACTATTATTTAAGGCAGCAGTTCCAGAAATTGATTTATAGGCTAAACCAGCCGTTTCTTCGTATTGATCAATCAGCGTAAATAGTTTGCGCCTATATTGGGTGACCGATATAGCAAACCTTGTGAATTGCTGAAAAGTCTTATAAAAAATAAGACAATTAGCAGCCAAGCCTCTTAACAATTAATAGGAGGAAGGTTCAGAGACTATCCCACAATGGGAGTACACCGTAAGCGATTGACGGTGGAAGTGCAAGGGGACTGTGAAAGCAGTTCGTGATATAGTCCGCTCTCTATGGTGACATAGAGCAGTTGGTTAAACCAGCGGCGACAGCGTAGCGACCTGTTGCGAACATAAAGGTTACTAATATTTCAATTTTTGATAGACCGTACCTCGAATCATTATTTGGCGGTGTTGAATTTACTGACGGAACACTTGCTATTGACCATATCGAAGACTTAATTGAATTCCAAAAAGTATTTATGGAAGTCGTTAGCGATATCCGGGAAGAGAATATGTTTACATATCCAGTCCTTACATATTCATTGCTTTATAGAGATGGAAAATTCCAGGATGAAGAATTTGCAAGATGGGCATCAAAACACAATATGAAATGGTCGGATAGCAATTTCTTTGTAAGCGATAATGTCGGAGTCCTTTCTAACTGCTGCCGCTTACTTAGCGATACCAAGAAACTCGATGCATTCATTAACTCTATTGGTGGTACGGCATTAAGTGTCGGCTCATGTAGAGTTAGCACAATCAATCTTGTAAGAATTGCATATGAAAGTAATTTTAATAAGAAAAAATATATCAAGATTTTAAAAGATAGAGTTCTTCTTGACTGTAAGGCTCTTACATCAATGAGACATATTATCAAGAGAAACATTGAGAAAGGCTTACTTCCAAATTATACAGATGGAGCAGTAGAATTGGACAAGCAGTTCTGTACAATCGGCGGAATTGGAATGTATGAAGTAATGGATCTTTTTGGTCTTATTAACACAGATGAACTTGGATGCAAAAGTTATTCTGATGAGGCCATTGAGTTTGCAACCCAGATATTAGATGTAATGAATGAAGTAAAAGATAATTTTGAATGCGATTTTACATTTAATATTGAGATGATTCCAGCTGAAAACTGTGCTGGTGTTATGTGTCAAGCTGACAATCTTCTGTTTGAACAGAATAAATATTTCATCTATTCAAATCAGTGGATTCCTCTTATGGAGAAATGCACAATCCAAGAAAAGTGTAGGCTCGGATCTTTATTTGATAAGAAGTGCGGCGGTGGTTGCATTGCACACATTAACATCGAAAACAGATTCCCGAATGAAAAGACTGCATGGGATATGCTAAATTATGTGGCATCTCAAGGCGTGATTTATTCAGCTTTTACAACTAAGATTAGCGTTTGCAAGAATAAACATGCATTTATTGGAGAAAAAAGATGTCCGATTTGTGGAGAACCTATTGCAGATACATATTCGCGTGTGGTTGGGTTCTACACTCCCACAAGCAGTTATCAGAAAATCCGCAAACGAGAATTTGACCATAGAAAATGGATGGATGTTTTGTCAAATGACGGAGTAATGCAGTAATGATAATCAAAGGAATCATAACAGAAGATTTTGTGAACTATAAACTTCCGAGCCTTACAATTGAATTTCCATATTGTGATTTTAAGTGTGACAAAGAATGCGGACAGCAAGTATGTCAGAATTCGCCGTTATTAAAAGAACCAGATATAAATATTGATGCAGAACATCTTATCAATGAATATTATCTGAATAACGAAATCACAAAAGCGGTTGTAATGCAAGGACTTGAACCATTTAATTCATTCTTTCAAATGTTACAGTTCATTTATCGTCTAAGAGTTATTCATAGCTGTGATGATGACATCGTAATTTATACTGGATATAATGAGAGCGAAATAAAAACAAAAGTCGATATTTTGAGCAAATACAAAAACATCATTATTAAGTTCGGGCGTTATATTCCAGAACAGGAAAGTCACTATGATGAGGTGCTAGGTGTAAGCCTAGCATCTCCAAACCAATATGCGAAAAAGATTAGTTGATAAAAGGGGATTAAACATATGAATGTTGTATTTTGGGTAATTCTTATTGTGGCTGCAATATTTGCAGCGGTGGTATATAGTTGTGCTGTTGTTGGGGGCGAGGCTGATGATGAAGCGGAGCGTATGTTTCAAGAGTTTTTAGTACACAAAGAAATGTATCAAAAGGCTTCTGGAATGGAGAGTCATAAGAATGATAGATAATATTATTTATGGACAAGAATATATTGTTATAGACATTCCTAAAAATACAGATCAAATCAGAGTGGAATGTAGGATATACCAAGACGGAGAACCCTTAAAGTGTACAGCATATTTAAACAAAGAAGATATAAAAAGATTAAAAAATGATTATATTGATTTATTAAAGGAGAACAATAGCATGGAAAAAAGAATTGGTATTTTTAGAAAGGTTTCTTTTGAACAGTATTACAAGGACTATGTGAAATGCTACGGAGCAGCGAACAAGGAATTGGTGCGATATGTGTATGACAAGATTAAGCTCCCTCAACGTGCAACTGTTGGAAGTGGTGCTTATGACTTCTTTATCCCAGAAACCACGCCGCTGAAAGTCGGTAAGTCAGTAACTATTCCAACTGGAATCACGGCGATATATCCTATGGGTTGGGCGTTATTACTTCTTCCGAGAAGCGGACATGGTTTTAAGTGTGGAATTAGCCTCGCTAATAGCGTAGGACTTATAGATAGCGACTATTCTAGGTCGGATAACGAAGGTCATATTCATGTAAAACTTCTCAACGATTCCTGCATTGCGCAAGATATTGAAATCCCGGCAGGCGAAGCTATGTGCCAAGGTATGTTTGTACAATATGGATTAACGCTCGATGACCATGTGACAGAAGAACGTAACGGCGGTTTTGGAAGTACGAGTAAATGAAGAAGCGAGTAACAATTGTTTTGGAAGTTGAAACAGACGATGATTGGTGCATGACAGACAAGTTTATTAAAAGTGATTTAGAACAAGAAATCCATTGCGCATCAAACTGGTATGATTTTGTTTCATTTAAGACGGAAGTAATTAAGGAGTGAAAAGATATGAAATTTGAACATGCAAGTGTATACAATTTTGAAAATGTAGTAAGAGCAGTAAGACATCCGCTTGAGTCTTACGATAAATCCGATTCTTATTGGGGCGAGGATGGTAAGTTTGTAATTGGAGAAAAAGACCTTAAACTAATGCAGAATCTTATCGGCGCAGCTGTACATGACAAGAGTAATTCTCATTCCAAGTTTCTTCGCCAAATTATGGTTAGTGTGGATTTGACGGCACCGATGTACTGGTGGAGCGAAGCAGACACTTATAAGGTCGGAACTACTGCAAACAGTACGAGCAAAATGCACAAGCTTGCAAGTACGCCAATCACTATGGAATGCTTTGAACTTGACGACTATTCTGGTATGCATAATCCAAGTTTTATAAAGCCGTTTCTTACATCGCTTGAAGAACTTCGCCAACTTTACAATTCAAGCGGAGATAAGAAATATTGGAAAGAACTAATTCGCTGGTTACCCGAAGGTTGGCTTCAGACAAGAACGGTTACTCTTAATTATCAAGTACTGCGCCAGATGTATTTTGACCGTCGCAATCACAAACTTTCTGAATGGCATCAGTTCTGTGATTGGGTTAAAACGCTTCCTTATGCAGAAAAACTTATTACATATGAACCGACATCTAATGGAGTGTATACCGTGTCTTATTTAGTAAAAGACAAAAAAGAACCGATTATTACAACATTTGATAATGAGGCGGCAGCAAGCAAAATGTTCGAGTATATGGTAAGTCGTGGGACAAAAGACATATGGCTTGACCAAATGCCACTATATAAGAGCCACTATTATTATTCGACAGAAGAAGGAAAAATGAAATGATAATACTAATTGGAGAATCTGGATCTGGCAAAGATACCATTCAACAGCAACTTGTAGAGAATTTTGGTTTTAGAAAGATTGTCACCTATACGACCCGTCCGCCTAGAGCGGGCGAGGTTGATGGTGTGAACTACCATTTTATTACAGAAGAACAATATGAAGAAATGAAATCAAGTGGAAAGTTTGGTGAGACAGCGGAGTATCGTGGTTGGAAATATGCAAGTTCTTGGAAAGATTATGACGACAATGTTGTTATTATCTTAACTCCATCTGGTTTTCGCAAAGTAACAAAACTAAACACTAGCACACCTATAATGTCGGTCTATGTTAATGTACCACGCCGTGAGAGACTCATTAGAATCCTAAACCGTGGTGATGATATTGAAGAGGCTTACCGCAGGAGCTTGTCGGATGTCGGTATGTTTGATGGCATTGAAGATGAGGTTGACATTGTTGTAGATAATACAAAAGTTCCGTTCTTAACGGCACAAGAAATTAATTTGGCATATATCAATAAAAGAATAAAAGAGAATACGGAGAGTTAAATATGTCTATTCAAATTGATGATAATCCTACTTACAGTCTTGAAGAAATTTTGGATAAGAGCATTCCAGATTATTTCTATCCTGCGTTTGCCGGGGAATTATGCAGTATTTTTGGAGTGTCGATATTCCATAAATTACCCGCCATCGATTACGATGAGGACGGGAGCGCCATTGCAAATTGGGCAAATTCATATTATGACTTGCATACCTATTCTGGTGGATGGGTTCAAGCGTTAGAAGCAACATGTAAGAAGCTTGATATGGAATGGCTTATACATTATAGAGTAGCCAACCTTGAGTGGTACGATGCAGATATTTTTGATGACTTATTAGAAGATAAAGTAATAACCAATTTTATCAATAAAGCATATAAATCTTGTATTGATAATCCTTATTTTGATTACTTAATTAGAAGCAATGAAACATAACTTAATACGGGGCAGTTTATTCTGCCCCATTTTTTTTGATAAAGGACTGCTTATATGAAAGATAAATTTTTACTTACGATTCAAGAAGCATCAGATTACTTTAACATCGGAGAGGTAAAGCTTCGCCAGTTTATCAATAAACATCAAGATGATAATTGGTGGCTTTCTGTTGGAAAAAGAAAAATGATTAAACGTGAAATGTTTGAAGATTACCTAAGAACCCTTAAAACTATCTAGTACTGTTAAGCCTTAGTGTGATATACTACAAATACCACACCGAGGCTTTATACTACAGAAAGAGGTGTAAAAATGAAGAGTTGCAATTCAGCAACGGTGTATAAAGCTTCATATAAGAATGGTGAAGAGTGGGTAATCAGACTAAATATCTCGGAGTGGAAAGAAGAAGGATCTGCATTTTCACAAAAGAGGATTCGGACGCATTTGCCTGCAACACCGAGGAATAAAACAAAAGCAAATATCATCGCCGAACAGGAGATTGAGAAGTATAACGATTCTCAGCATTCTAAGAGTATGCTGAAGTTATTCGATGAATGGCTTGAGTGGAAAAAAGAGTCTGTTGAGATTAGCACTTATCAATCATATGAATATCGGATTCGGCATATGAAAGACTACTTCAAGAATTTCAATGTCGAAGATGTAACCCCGGCGGTTGTCAAAGATTTTTACATGACAATATTTAACAAGAAAAAGAATAATGGCAAGTTTATCAGCAATCGTGTGATAAAGGACATCTTGAAACTCTTCCGAAATATCATGGACGATGCAGTGTATATGAAGCTAATCGAGGAGAATCCGTGTGGAAGATTGAAGATTCCACAAAGACCAGAGGCATCTAGTGATAAAGCCTTTATTGGTGCTGATGAAGTTGGGATATTCTTTGATGAGATTAAAGGACATCGTCTTGAGGACATGTTTAAGCTTGCTATCTACTATGGACTGCGCCGAGAGGAATTGTGTGCCTTAAAGTGGGAAGCAATCCGTGGTGATGAAATCTTTATCGAAAGAACCATAGTTCATATTAAGACCGACATAGCCAAGGAGAGGACGAAGACCCAGTCCAGTTATCGAAGTTATCCACTCACCGATTCTGTTAGGGAGATGCTCGATGGGATTAGGAAACAACAAGAAGCTTACAAAAGATTTCTTGAGAGTGAATATAATGATTCTGGATATATATTTACCTGGGAAGATGGGAGACCGTACAGTCCAGATTATCTAACAAAGAATTTTAAGAAGATAGTCAGACGGTCTGATAAGCTTGATGATTCATTGACTCTACACAGCCTACGAGCCTCGTGCGTGAGCATCATGGTTCACAGCGGTGTTGATATTAAAGACATTCAAAAGTGGGTTGGACATGCCGATATCAAGACCACGTTGCAGATTTATGCAAGGACGAATAAGAAACAGCAGTGGGGAGTAGCAAATCAGATGGACGGACTCATTTTTGGCAGTCAAAAAGTTAAGAATAATATTAAGAGTCTCGAAAAAATAAGAGTTTTGAACTGAGTATTTGTAGTATATATACGACATTTATTGTGCAAGTATCACAATAAATCAAGATATATCAAGATAAATCAAGTTATAAATGATGAATCTGATTATTCGGGACGTAGAGGCCGCTGGTTCAAATCCAGTCACGCCGATTTCTTAAAACCTCACAAAACCCTGTATTTAAGCGGTTTTCAGAGGATTCGGCAATGTCACAAAATGATTGTGAAAAACGCTGTTTTGAAAAAGTTAAGAGTTCGTCAAGAGTCAACCTCAAAATTGCCTCGGTGTGGTAGTAAAAAATACAATGTGAAATGAAGAAAATATGATGCTTTTTCTTTGCTTCAGATTATATTTTTTATTTGACAAAAAAAAGGGGAGACAAAAGTCTCCCCATCCTGTAAAGAAATCAGAAACAACGCCGGACGTTAACTACGCCGTTTGTCTCTTACTAGAAACTACAAGTTTCTTTCAATCATCATCCATTAATCCAATTCTGTAAAGCTTTTACAGTTTTCTTACCCATGATTCCATCAATATCAAGCCCAGCCTTGATTTGAGCATTAAGAAATCTCTGGAGTGCCTTAACAGTCTTCTCTCCAATATAACCATCAGCGGTTACAGAAATCTTTTTCTGAAGTGCAGCGATGGTAGGAGAATTGTCCTTTGGATTATTTGCAAACTTCCAACCAGTAGTATTTACAGCTTTAAGATATTTTTTACAACTATTCAGCTGATTCTTAATTACGCTATCTGCTTCCTTCTTTTCTGTTGCATTATTAATGCCAAGCTTTTTTCTGAGTGCCGTAGTTGTCTGTTTACCCCAATCGCCGTCAACCTTGATTTTAGTTGTTGTAGCAGTTGCGGGTTTCGCGGGGGTCGTGGTAGTAGAACCAGCAAGCGTACCATATTTTGGATGAACAAATCCTCGAATGTATCTACCATTAACATTGATAACCCTAGTAGCACACTTATCATTCCTATTTCCCTCAATAACAGTAATCTTACCATTAGCAACAGATTTTACGATGCCAACGTGGTCGTAACCAGTAACATCTTCGCCAACGCCGTTATCGTCCCAGTCATAGATAATCCAATCTCCGGGACTCGGAACATAAGAATCGCTTTCTACCCAAATGCCTTTATCTTTGGATCTATAGATAATGTTGTAGCAATTAGCAGAAAGAGGGAAGTATGTCTTCGCCTTTTCCTTGCCAAACATCTTAATCGCAAGAGCGGATACAAAAGTAGCACACCAAGCCGCCGTGTAATTCATAGTCCATCCGTCTGGTTGAACTGTGTTAAAGATATCAACAATCTCTTTATGCTTTGAATCACCACGAACACAACCAAGATATGACTCCGCAAGCCCAACCATCTTTGACCTCAGAGCGTTCTCTGCGCTCGGCTGAGAGGTTTTAGTAGCAGCAGTGGTAGTTTGTTTAGGCTTTGTTGTAGAAGCTGTAGATGAGCCTGTGGCGGTCTTAGGAAAGCCATTCAGACCTTTCGCTCTAATCTTAGTCGGATAATCCACATAGCACCAGTTAGCATCCACTCTACCATCAATACCAGCCACAGAACAAGATGAAGTGTACTGCCACATACCTGTGCCAACCTTACCAGTATACTCACAAGCATCGGCATACTGCGCTACCCAATGAGCATAGGACTGGAGTCGGCTATCATCAAGTCTGTCTCGGAATCCAGAATATGTAGAAGCGTAAACACCGACCCAATATCCTGCATTTTGTACAGTCTGAATAAACGCCACCGTTGCGTCTGTGTTTCCTTTTCTTGTAGAAGGAAGAGGTGCTTCGAGGTCAATGTATACAGGATATTCAAATTGCTTTCCTTTCAAATGTTCCAGAAATCTCTTAGCATCGGCAATGCCAGCTTCTACGGTCGTGCAATTTCTACCTACAAAATAGTACGCTCCAACCTTTATGCCAAGTTGCTTGCAGGCCTTGTAGCTGCGCTCGAATTTTGAATCCTTGTACAGCCCGGAATCGCTGCCTCCTGTTTTCAGAATCGCATAACCTACTTTTCCAGATGCTTTTGCTTTTGCCCAATCAATATCGCCTTGCCAAGCGGATACGTCAATTCCATGAACTGCCATTACTCCGCACCCTCTTCTCCTTCAAGGATTTTAGTTTCATCCATGATGTTGTGAAGATTCTTCAGAGCCATATCAATCTCTTCGTCAAGGCTATGGATAAGTGCCTCTTGGTCAACGACCTTACCAAGAATAGGATACTGTGCATAAATCTTTGCAATTACTTCGCTACGCTTAATACTGCCTGCCTTATTCCACTCGGCATAATCAGCCTCAGCCTTGCCGACCATATGAAGGATAATCTCGCTAATCTGCTGTTTGGCAATAGCAATCTTTTCTTCGTCGCTTTTTGCCATCATAACCTTTATCTTCTGATAAACACCAACAGCCAGTCCGATAATCACACAAATAGTTGTCCAGTTGTCATTAATCAGTTTAAGAAAATTCTCAAGACCTGTAAGAATGTTCATGTTAACAATCTCCTTTCATTAAAAAAAAGGACTCCTGCCGAAACAGGAATCCTTGTTTAAGTTATTTTATAATTAACTCCGCTTTCAAAGATGGAAGTTAAATCTGTTTGTTCGACCCAAGAGCCGTTTACTTTCTTATATACTGCCGTGGCTTCAACCCACGATCCATTTACTTTAATATATAACTTATCTTGTGCAACAACTGATGAAACAACAATAGTATGGTCTGCCGTTATATTGGAAAGCGTATAACCCCAATATGTTCCCGGAGTAAATGATTCATTTAATGTAATGGCAACCTTAAATTGTAAACTGTCATTATTTTCATCTGTATATTGGTCTTTAAAGTACTTTACATAAATGTAGTGGTCACCAGCAGTCACATTAGAGTAGGTCACTGTCTGCACAGAAGCAGAGTTGTGATTTTGTCCACTCCAATACACATTTGATGAATCGGCGGAGCTATTAGTGTTTAACGTAGTATCAAGATTAGATAATAATCCATAGTCATATGTTCCCTCTGCGTAATTAATTACAGAAAATGTAATTGTGGCAGATACTGGTAAATGAAAATCTACTTTACAAACCGCCGCACTACTGGCATGACCTTTATTATTACTTTCATAATAATCGTTATTATTTAACGCAAATCCGTATGTTGTTGTAATATTTTCAACATCATAGCTTTCTCCAGAATCAGTCATTTGTACAAGTTGATTTGTAACATCGACACCGTTATCTGTAACAGTTGGTTTCGTATCATAATAGGCTCTTACTGTCAACGAAGACCCTTCTAATACACTCTGTGTTCCAGTCGGACTGACGTTTTCGCCGCTGATACTAACATTATGATACACTGGTAATGTATATGTGACTTCAATTTCAGCACCATAGATATACATATATGAAGTAGTATTTCTCGATGCTCTTCGGCAGTTTATTCTAATACCAAAGTTATCTCCATAACCTTTAATTGTTTCCCAGTCTGCGGAAATTCCAGTAAAGGTATGAGTTGTCGCCGTTGTGGTAATAACGTCACAAGATCCGTTAATTGCACTAGTTCCATTTGCTAAATAAGGCTTATATGAAGTCGAAGTAGAAACACCAGATTCCCTAGCCTTTAACTTAACAGTAAAACTACTTACAATTGCCGCGCTTGGTATGTCATCAAAATTAAAACCACGCAAATAAATATAATATGAAGTGGTTGAAGTCCTTGAGTTTGTTACAGTAGCATAAGTTGTATTATCAGTATTATTGTACATATTAGATGCACTTGATACAGATAAATAACTCGAACTACTTAAATAATATGCGGAGGGGATTAATCTAACAGTAGTAGGCATAAATCAACCCCCTTAACTCGTTTTAATCCAAATATCACCATTACTTCCTCCAGTAGGAGAGCCAGATGATGTTGTGATTGTAGAAAATGTTAGTGCGACATTTACACTAGCAAGATTAGTTACATCGACAGTTCCGTTTGCGGAAATAGTTTGACTTCCGCTAACCAACTCACTTGCAGAAACTGTTACTCCAGTGCCAGTCTTTGTGCCACCAGTAATGTATCCAGTTGTATTGGTTACACTTGGTGTTACTGTAATGCTATGATTGCTAACTGTACCTTTTGATGCAGTTGGCGTTCCTGCGCTTCCACTAGCCACGCTCTTTGTCGCTTGTGTGGAATATAAACCAGCGGGAACTGTTACAGTTGCTCCAGACACAGTAAGGTCTGAAGAAGATCGAGCCGTGCCTGTTGGTACATTAACCACAAGTTCGGCAAGGTTAGTTACATCATAAGTGTTATTTGAAGTCTTAGTTTCACTACCGCTTACCAACTCAGATGCACTAACCGTCACAGCTGTACCAGTTTTTGTTCCACCAGTGATATAACCAGCAGTATTTGTAACATTAGGAGTTACTGTTATTGAATGATTACTTACAGTACCCTTAGTTGCCGTCGGAGTTCCTTCAGTTCCGCTAGGCATTGCATTAATCTGAACAGAACTCAAACCATCATACCCACTGTCGGCGGTAATTGTCTGACTTGAAGTGGATGGCGCAATATTTGTTTTAGCTTGGAGGGTTGGAGAGCCAGACGGAACATTTACAGTGACACTAGAATACCCATCAGCATTATCACTACTAGCGTTGTAAGTGCCATTAGCTGTAATAGATTTCTGGGCTAACAATGTCGGGTCGTCATCAAATGTCAGTTTTTCAATTTTTACTGTGTGTTGATTAGTATCTCCGACTGCAATTGTACAATTCGTTCCACTTACCCAAACAATACCAAATGGGTCGGTACTATCAAATGCACTTGTAACAAGGAAGCGTTGCGCTTCTCCAATAGCATAGTTATTTGTCCATAATATTTCGCACGTTACAATCCATTCTTCATTGTCATAAGTAACAATGTAATAACCAGCGTCAACAAAACCTTCAGACAATCCCGTTAGCGTTGCACGTTTTTGCGAACTATCTGGAGTAAAAGTTTGTGTTGGAAGAATTTCTGTTCTTGTATATGCATTAGAACCGCCACTGCCACCTCTAGTGTAAGTTAGCGTGTTTCCGTTCTCATCCTTCGCCTTAAAGCCTGCCACATTAGTAAATTCTTTTCCGAATATTTCTAAGGTGTCGCCCATTAGCTAGTCACCTCACTCCATCCGTAGACACCAGGCTCCCATACATTATTGTCAATATCCGACTGCCAAGTCTTTCCATTGTGAGTAACTTTGTCGCCAGTCATATACGGATTTGTGCTGTCTGGCTGTTCCCACTCTGGAATAACTTCGGGGTCTGGAATAAGAACTTTTGCCCAAAGACTCGGAGCGTCCGTTGGTGTCCATGTCGCTTGGCTTGTATGTGCTTGCAAGCACTTAAAAAGGATGCCATTGTATGACACCCTTTCATCTACTTTATATTCAACTCCCTCATCATTCCAGTGAGGAAATAATTCTACCCCGGTAAGTGCAACCTCATCCGATAATGAAGCTGCCGCCTGTTCTATTAACGCTCTTAATTGATAAGCTCTCTCTCTAGTAATCATAATGTACCTCCTAAAATGATGTCTAAAATTTCTTCAGATTCATTCTTTTCTTCGGTCTCATCTTCTTCGATAATGTTGCCTTCGGTGTATGTACGTCCGAACTCCGCAGGATCATATGCTTCTGAATACTCAACCCCGTCACGAACAACATAACGGTTAGCATCGGAGTAGGTGCGAGTAAACTGTCTGCCATTTATTTCAATCGTTTCCGTAATAATCATTATTAAATCACCCCTTAACTTCCAACTGATGTGCCATCTGCATAATGAGTTTCATAATAGCTACCTTCTATTTTTGCCCATGTAATATTTGCTCCATAACTAGGAAGCGTTGACCAGTTGGTTGTCGCTTTATAATCATTCGTGCCAGAGTCTAATGCATTGTATAATGTTTCTGGAATATAAATACTGACGTTTGCTCCAGATGTTCTAAATGGAGAATTATCAAATGCATTCATATTCTGTAGTGTTACAACAGAAGTGCTTCTTAATATTAATGTATCCAGTACTGTATTTTGAAAAACAGTAGCTTGAATAGACTTACATCCAGATCCTAAATCAACTGTTTTTAATAATGAACATCCGCTAAAAAAGTAAGAACCAATAGTTCCTGATGCTAATGGAAGAGCAACGACTGTTAATTTTGTATTGCCGGCCATACCAAAGGTTTGATTTATACTCCTTAATAATGGAACATATATCATTTTGAGATTTGTAATATTACGCAACGCACTTGCTCCGCCGAGTGTTGTACACTTTGGTAATGATAAATTTATAAGTGATGTACATCCATCAAATTGATTATCCCTTACTGTAACTACATTTGGAAGGTTTACACTACTCAAACTGGAACATCCATAAAACCCTCTTGGATTTAGAGTTGTTACGTTTGGTAAATTAACAGTCGTTAACATAGTACATCTATTAAATGCATCGTCACCAATTACTGTAACATTTGGCAAATCAACAGTAGTTGCAGTTGTAACGCTTCTGTCGACAAAAGATTTTAAATAATTATTGATAGGCACATCAACTGTCACACTATCATAGGCCGTTCCTGTGGTGGCTGTATATGTACCATTAACAGAAATATTCAAATGCGAAGTTACAATATTATCCCCATCATCATCCAACACAAGATAGCCATTTTCATCTTGATAAACAGCCATACCATCGCCTGAAGATGAAATAAAAACAAAGTTGTCTTCAACCCATTTATTTGCAGTCTTTATTGTTTTTGTTTCGTTTGTAATAGTTGTCAGCGTACTGTCTTTATATTTTACTGTCGTACTCATATCACCCCTCCTTATATCGCCGATGCCGTAATTACAATCTCACCATCGGGAGAAGGAATTGTTATGGTCTTTGTTTCACTGTCATATGCTGTACTTGTAATATTTGAACTTGCCATTGTTACTGTAACTGAATTTACAGAATATCCATCATCTGGAATAATTTCTGCCACAAACTCGGTATGATAATGAGCAATGTCATTAGAAAGAGTGCAATTTATCAAAGTTGGTGTTACTGTCTGCAACACACCGCGACCATCCACATAATAATGTTCATATTTTGATCCTTCAATCTTTGCCCAAGTAATCGTTCCATATCCATCAAATGTAGACCAATTTGTTGCAGCCTTATAATCTAAAGACGAGCCGGTGCCAAGCTCATCATATAACGCTTTCGGTATATAAATTACCCCACCAGAACCATTTTCTGCAAACGGTGTGCCAGTGAACACATCGGTATAAGTCAGACTTGTTAAAGTCGTACCTCTTAATACTATCACGCCTAATGAAGCACAATTTTTAAATATCCCCGACTTGTAAAATTGAGTTCTGACTCCAAAATCGACCTCTTCAATTCCTGCATTCTCAAACGCAGTTGCCAAACACGAACCATCATTCGGAAGGGCTATTTTTTTTAATGAAGTACAACCTTTAAAAGTACTTCCTTGTAAAATGTGGGATTTGGGACAGTATACATCAGTAAGAGAAGTACATCCATTGAACTCATTCCCATTTCCAGAAAAATTTAATCCAACAATTTTAACACTTTCTAATTTTGTACAATTAATAAAAGTAGATATTGAGCCAGCATTAGTGTCCCATGTTTTTGCTCCATATATTTCTGCACTTACTAATGAAGCACATGCATCACAAACATGCGATCCCATATTCGTAACTGTTTTAGGTATTATAATACTTGTCAATCCAGTATTAAAAAAGGCATATGTCTGAATGTGAGTTATTGTTGGTGGAATAGTTACATTGTCTAAACTTGCGCAATGATAAAAAGCTTCTTCACCTATTGTTGTAACGCTAGGTGGAAATTCAACACTATATAAATTTAAACAATTCTTAAATGCCTTTGTGCCAATTATAGTAATTCCATTCAAATCACTTTTTGTTATTTTTAAAATTGTTCTTTCTATTATCTCATCATCTCTTTGCGGAATAGCTGCGGTAACAGAACTATAAGCAGTACCAGAAACAGATGGATATTCACCATTCACATCAAATGTAACAGTTTTAAGATTTAATTCGGATGAAACATCCTCATCTATTACAATATATCCGCTTTCATCTTGATAAATATGTCCTGCATCACAGCCCGGGATACTAGAATCTGTAATCTCAATATCTTCTTCAACCCATGTTCCGCCAGTTCTCAACGTCTTTATCGTATTGTTAAATGAAGCGATGTTGCTACCACCATACTTTACTGTTGTACTCATGATAACACCACCTTACGATTGTGGTTCTTCTTGCATTCTATCTGCATATGTAGACCAGTTTGTCGCGGTCTGATATGCAGATAGAATGCTATGATCCACACTATATGGTACATAAAATACACATGTCGTTGGAGAACTACCAAACGCATTTGCATTAGCAAGTGTTGGCGGAGATGTAGGTCGAAGATGTACCTCTGCTAAATGCCAGTTATAAATAAATGCCGTTGCAGCTATACTTGTAACGGAAGCCGGTATCCATAATTTCTTAACAGCAGAACTCCGCATACTATCTGTTAAAATAGAAGTATAAGTTCCACCAATATAATAATGAGTGAGCGTTGGGCAATCACTTAATTGAACTGTTAGATTAACTCCAGAATACGGTTCTAAAGAAGGTATTAACAACTTCCTAAGACACTGAGGAACGGCGCCGCTTCCCAAAGCAAAATTATGCATTCCTTTTGGGATAGAAATATATTTTATACACATTTGATTAGGAAACATCCATCTATATCTATTCGTAGTTAAATTTTTTGGAAAAACTAATCCAGTTAAAACACGAGATTCAAATGCCGTTTCATTATAATCATCAAGAGAAGTTACAGTAATCGGAATAGATATAGACTGTAATTGATTAGCTCCCCTAAAAGGACAATATCCAATGCCAACCACATTATCTCCAATCTCAACTTTCTTTACATACTGCATTATTCTATTGTTGCCTAATATTCGACTATTACTACTTCTTCCACCAATGGTTGTTATCTGTCCACTAAGGACTTCAAGTTCTATTACATACTTTCCGCCAGATGTATAATAGTGTTCCATAGACGCAGCCACATTTGCATTGCCAGTCCAAATAGACTCTGTCCCATCTCCCCAATATATTCTTACACCGTTCTTTGCAGTAGCTATCAAAGTTAAATTTGCTTTATACTGATAACCCGCTGGCTGACTGGGAATCTCAAGATAATATCTTGTCCGTCCATCACTGGTAGTATAATTTTGTCCGATAACAAGAAATCCATATTCAGCAACAATTTCTTTCGCATCAGCAAGTGTCCAATTCCATCCTTGAGCAACAAGCCCCTTATTAGTAGGGTTAGCAGGAAGCTCAGTCAGTGCAAGAAACTCCTGTGCTGTATAGCTATATACAAGCTGACCATCATAATCAATAAAATCTACATCCTTTGGCTCACAAAGATCGGCTCTAATCTCACTAATAAAATCGTTTGGAAAATTTAATTGAGCTTTCGTACAATTTTGCGCTCTTATCTTATTCGCAATACTAGTAAGACTTGCATCAAGCTGTGCCGAATCAACCAATTTATCATAACTCATTAATAAGCACCGCCTTCCCAAACATCTGCGGAAGTCCCACCAAATACAGGAAGGGTAGCTGATGACGTTGAACTGTCAGACCCAGTAAGAGTAATTACATTATTATTCATTGAAAGAGCGTATGTATTTCCACCATGTTCATCAACATATTTTTTAGTAGCAGGATGATAATCCCCAGTTGGTGTATAAGATGTCGTATTTGTTTTACTGAGAACATCAGCTAAATTTGCTTTACTTGTATCAGAAGGATGGACATGGTCTGCACGAGCGTAATCCATAGAAGATCCAGCGTTAACTGTTCCGTCCATAAGAGGACTCGCAGTAGAAGCGTTTATAGGCACATACATTCTACTTATTGTTGTATTCCCACTACCGTCTTTTTCAATATAAAAATAATCCCCAATTATACCATCATCTGTAATATCACAACCGCCAAACTCAATAATAAGATTACTTAAGTCATAACTCAACGGCGCATAAAGATAACCATCCCAATCTGCATATACAACACCGCCATTATGAACATGGTTATATATTTCATCAAAAGTCTTATCGACACTAAAAGGTGCGTCGCTCCCAGTAATAGTAACCCACATCACTTCATCTTCTGGAATTAACGCATCTACCTCGGTCTTTGTATAAAATTTCGATTTTATCTTCGCCCATAGCGAGGATAACCCACTTGAGTTTAAAAATTTTTCTGTGTTAGCCATTTAAGCCACCTCCGTTATACACAGATGGCATCTATCTCCGCACTTGTCAGTGCAACCATATTGATGTTGGTCTGAACAACTGAGAAGTCGTTTGCACTATAAGACGCTCCTTTGTCGGCAATAGCAAATACCATATCGCCAACTTCGCAAGTGTCTCCAACATAAGTGCCAGCTGTAGCAACAATCCAGTAATAACCCTTCTTATAATCAGAACCGCTGATTGTAGTATTAGCATTAACAGTCCCTTGGAACATAGCAGCCCCAACCTGTGCAGCCTCTACAGCGGCATTAACAAATGCGGTAGTAGCAACCTGTGTGCTGTTTGTACCAGTAGTTGCTGTCGGCGCAGTAGGAGTGCCTGTGAAAGCAGGAGATGCAAGAGGCGCTCTGCTTGTATCAGTCGGATGGATATGGTCGCCTCTAGCAAAAGCAAGTTCTGTACCAACCGTAGCCGTACCATCCATCTTCGGACTGGTTGTGGAAGCCGCCGCACCCTCTGGAATATCCGCAGTTGTAATATATCCGCTGTCATTTGTGATGTCACTTGTCTTAGTAGGGACTGTGATATTTACATTCTTATTAGTAATAGTCTGCGCAGTGCCATTCACGCTAATAGTATCAATCTTACCGCCATTCGTCCCAACATACGCTTGTGTAGCAAACGGAGAATTTCCATCGCCATCATTGGTAAGGTCGCTTGTGGAAGTCGGCACAGTAACATCTACCGCCTTGTTAGCATCGGGTGTTAACGCAGAACCATTTACTTTTACAGTCTCAATTACATTTACATCGGCACTGGCTTCAATAGCAGAAAGTTTATTCTTTTCCGCAGTCGTATAGTTATTATCGGTATGAGTGTAATTTGCATCTACTGCAAAATTAGAATCATTCGTGAGGTCGCTCGTCTTAGTCGGAACTTCGATGTTTGCGATTTTATTTGTAACGGTCACGGTTGTGCCGTTTTTCTGAATGCCCTCAAGCACATTGACTTGTGCGCCAGCCGCAACATTCGCAAGCTTCGTTTTCTCATCGGATGTATAATCATTACTGGAAAGACCCTTTCCGTCTACTTTATCTACTTTATCAGCAAGGAGAAGTTTGATTTTTGCCCAAACAAGTCCAACACCTATTGAATCAAGAAATTTCTTTGTATCAGCCATATTTCATCACCTTTCTTAAACTAAAATTGCATAAAGTTCCTCGGCAGAAATACTGCCAGTACTATCATTAATTGTGGCAGTAACTGACCGCTGTGTCATACTACCATCAACATTATTGCCAGTTTTATCATAAAGCCTTGCGATACCAGGTACAGTTTCGTTAGCAATATTACTTCCCGGAATTACAAAATCCAATACAGCATTATGCTCATCACCGCTGTTTGTTATCGAAACAGGAGAGCCTTCCGTCACAGTTCCTACTTCAACAGTGGCCGCCTTTCCATGCAAACTGTCAAGCCATTCTTCTTCTGTTCCTTCAAAGCCATTTTTAACAGCAATCTCATAAGCAGATTTACCATCAAGCATAGTTGTTCCAATAGAGCCACCAATACCGCCAGAAGAGCGAAGAGTGCCGTTTAAGACACCCCTCGCTTTGACCTCTCCAGTGAGATGACCATGCCCGTTAATTGTTCCATTAATAGAATCACTCATGCCATGTCACCTCATTCGTTACACGAAAATCAGAATCTTCTATAAAAGTAAACACATCCCCATCGGCAGTCACAATCTGAACATCATAAGAATAAGTTCCAATTTCCAGATTTCTTGTGTCCGCTGGAAAGATGTGCCATACAATAGCTCCATTGTCGTTAACATATATTTTTCCATTTTCTAATGATGCATCTATAAGTAATTCGCCGATATTTGGCTCGGTTCTAACTTGTGCTTGAACAGTATCTCCGTCATGAAGAGTATACGCCGTTCCATCCTCATTAAAGATGTTAATATCTAAATAAGCCGAATCACCACGAGTGATAGAAATTTTGTTTTTAGATATCTTATACAATTCGAGATCCTCCTTTCCACGCATAGACACAAGCCGTATCTATAAAAAAAGAAAGCCGAAGCTTTCATCTCATCATTCCATCAATTCTTTAATCATCTTTTTAAGTTCTTCAAATTCTTCCCTAGTGGGAGCATTATTATCAACTTGTTGATTATCATTAGTAGAAGGCTGTTCTATTTTTTCATTAAAGTTAAAAGTTCTTATGGGCATCGGCACACCATTAGTATCTGTAGATTTTATCCAGAACATATGATGGTCGAAGTCTATTAACAGAACCGTATTGCCAGCGCCGACAGGATAGCATTGCATTGCAAGTTCACTGGTTACAAACACAGTGATTACACCATTGTTGGTATTATTTTGTGGCTGTGCATAATTATATCCGCCAGTATTAACAAGATTTGAATTCGTATACCCACCTATGGCATACGGGTATAGATTGTTATTCCCATTCATTCAGAATCCTCCCTACAAAAGTAGCTAATTACCATTTCATTCCCAGAATCCCAGGCGTCGTAATAATCACCATCTTCCGCAGCGACAACGTGGTCACCGACTGCCAACAAAAAAGATCCGCTTGGATGTTCCTCGCAAAAGTCTTTAATTGTATAGCAGTCGGGACACATATTCGGTAAGTGGTGTTTATTATAACCCAAACTTATCAAATAAGAAGACCACACGGCATTACCAGACGGCATGTCGGCGGCTAAAGCGCCGTGAAAGCATAGGTCGATATATGTATCAAGCCAGTCTTGGTGGAGAAGCTTTGATAATCCTCGAACTACGCAATCACCGACGCTCTTGCCTCTGGGATTCGGATTATAATAAACGAATGCCATTAATCAGTTGACAAACGATTAATCCATTCGTCCACAATTTGTTTCTCATGGTCTGTTTTAGCCTCGTCATACATAGACTCAAGCTTGGCAATCATACGATCTTTGATACTATGACCAGAATAGCCATAATCTCTTCTATAATAATCGCCATTATATCGTCCATAACTATGACCATCTCTATAATAAGGGTCGCTGTCCTCATAATATGGACTACGTCTGCTATATCTAGAAGTCCTGTGGCTCATACCACGGGAGTCGTTATATGTCCTTCTCGCATAGCGCCCACGCGCCTGTGAGTAACCTTCATCATCCTCATCTTCAAACACAACATCCTCTCTGTAATCCTTAATCTTTTCAAGAAGACAAAGAGTCTTAGTCATGTTTTCCAATTCTGTCGGTGAAATATCGTCCTTCTTTGTTACCTTGCCAATTTGCTCGTCCAGTAACTTTTCGAGGGACGTAAGATTATGCTCGATATTATTCATTAAAACCCCTCCGTTACCTTTCAATAATTAAATTAGCATTGCGAACAAGAATAGGAGTTGCACTGTTATTAATAACAGAAACCGACTCGCAACAACCAAGCCAAATCTGTGCATCTACATCACTACCAACATTAAAGAATTCCTCTACGGCGGCAGGAGTTACAACAGCAGAAGAAGTCGGAACTGTAGTCCCATCAATCTGTGTTGCAATACCAATCTCCCCAACTGCACTACCAGTAGGAATTGCAATATTGGCATTAAAGCTTACACGATAAGTTGTAGATTTGGGTCTGTTACAAGCGCATCCAGAATACGGACGCATAGGAACACCAGACAGGAGAAAGCTTCCAGTATCATCACGGTGACGTACAAGATTTGTTACTGGAGGAACAGGCGTTTCTGTAAAGATTACAGCCTCGCCGGGGTTCACTGTCTGGACTGCATTTGCTGACCATTCAGCCATAAAACCACCTCCAAGTTAGACTGTTGCGCATCCGCAACCGTAATTTACACCACCATTAAAACCGAAAGGCATAGGAACTGTATATGCAGGAACAGGGGTAGGAGAAATAATCTGACGCAGCGCGGCTGTCTGTGCAGCATTGTCCGCAAGAATCTGACTGGTCTGGTTGTTCTGAGACGCAGCGAGATTTGCGAGATTAAGCTGAGTACGAAGGTTTGCATTCTCCCTCTTTTCAGCTTCAAGCTCTTGCTGACACATTTTATCAAGAATAGCCTGTATGCCTGCGTTCTGATTTGCAAGGATGTCACGGATTCCGTCGTTCAAGGCTGTGCGATCTGCGCAGTTTTCCGTAGCAACTGTGTATTTGATATCAGAAATAGCCTGCTTTGTATCGCAACAACACTGCTGTCTAGCCATCTCATTATTCATAATCATGTTGCCAAGCTGACCCTGTACACCATTCAGTGCGGTAAGGAAATTCATGCTCTGATTGCACTGAGAAATAGCAGCGTCGGCAAAGCCTCCGACCATAGCAGTGTTAATTCCGTTAATGCCAGCCATTACAGCAGACTGGTCGAAACCACGCTGAACATCTGCGCCAACGAACCCACCGCCGTTGCCACCGAAGCCACCGTTATTCCAACCGCCAAAGGCGAAGAGGAACAGGACGAGTAACCACCATGCGCCATCGCCGTTACCGAAAGCACCATTACCGTTACCAGTCACCGCTGCTACGTCTGCCGCTGAAAGACCTCCACCATTAACATCAGTTAAAGACATAATACATTCTTCCTTTCACAAAATAGATTCAAGATAAACATGTTACAAAATTTCGCGAAATTTTATATAAAAAAGAGCGTCTTGATTCGCCCTCTTTTATATGAATGCTAATCTAAAAGTGAGCCACTTGATATAAAAACGCTCGCTTGAAAGTGAGCCACTTTGATATTACTCTGAACATATAAATCTGTTCAGAGGTGATCAAAGGTGGTTATTACTGTGAATGATTACAAGCAAATCCGTCAACGTTTTCTGGCTGGTGAAAGCCAGCGGCATATAGCTAAAACTATGGGCATCTCCCGGAATACAGTGGCCAAGTATTGCGCAGGAGATTCTGTCCCATGGGAACGTAAGACCCCGGTCCGGGAAAGCAGCATTATAACTGATGAAGTCACTGATTTTATAAAGCAATGTCTGCAGGAAGACCAGGAGGTCTCCTTCGGGAAGCAGAAACATACTGCAAAACGCATATACGACCGCCTCGTTGATGAGAAAGGGTTTACCGGTGGTGAATCAACGATCCGCAGAAAAGTCCGCGAAATCCGGGGAATACTTCCACATGCCTATGTCCCGCTCCGGTTTGATCCGGGCGATGCCCTTCAGATCGACTGGGGTGAAGCAGATATATACGAAAACGGCCAGAGAGTCCGTGTCAACCTTTTCTGCGCAAGACTCTGTTACAGCTGTAAGCCTGTAGTCCTTGCCTATCATCGGCAGAATGCGGAAAGCTTTTATGACGCGATCGTAAGGACCTTCGATCTCCTTGGAGGCGTTACCAGACGTGTCATCTTTGACAATGGCAAAGTTGCAGTGAAGGATGGTTTCGGCTCAAAAGCAAAGATGCAGCCCGGCTATGAAGCTCTCAGTGCCCACTACGGTTATGACGCAGTGTTCTGCAATCCGTCAGAAGGCCATGAAAAAGGTCTGGTCGAGGGCCTGGTCGGCTGGGCCAGGAGAAACATCTGTGTCCCGGTGCCCCGTGTTTCAGACATTCATGAGCTGAATGAACTTTTGCTGGAAAGATGCCTTAAGTACGAGGCTACGGTGATCCGGAGCAGGAATGCTTCCGTTCACGACCTTTTTTCTGTAGAACGTGCAGCTCTGCGGCCTCTGCCTGAATACCGCTTCGAGACTGCCGCCTGTACTGACGCAAGGGTAAATGCTTTTTCAACGGTCCGTTTCAGGACAAATGATTACTCTGTGCCGGTCCGTTATGCAGGCCTTGCGGTCAGCGTCAAGGGCTATCCTGAGACCGTCGAGATATACCATAAGGGCATCCTCATTTCCGTTCATGACAGACTTTTGGGCAGGAATCAGGCTTCTTACCATCTCAGCGATTACATGCCACTGCTCGAGAAAAGGCCCAGGGCCTTTTTTGATGCCGCACCGGTCAAACAGAACATTCCGGCTGAGGTCCTCGACCAGATCAGAGAGCAGGGAGCATCCAGAGACAGCATCCGGGAGCTGCTGCGCTTCTATGCCGATGCGGAAGGTGTGCAGAATGCTCCGGAGATAAAAGATGTAGTCAAGGTAATGCCTGTAGATCTCCATAAATATGATGCCCTTTATATTGGAGAGGAGGCTTCTGCAAATGGCTGACCTCGTCCTTGAACAGATAAAACTTCTTTCCAAACAATTGAAGATACCGACTTTCGTACATTATCCTGATATTCTGCGGCAGGCAGACCCCGGGACCGGCTTTGACGAACTTCTTCTGGCGCTGATGAAAAAGGAATTCGAACAGCGTCAGGAGAATAATAACCGCAGGCGGCTCAGGCAGGCCAGCTTTCCATACACCAAGACTCTCGATGAACTCGACATCTCCAGATATGACGGTAAGATATCTGAAGTATTCATGAGTGAGCTTGCCAGCTGCAGATTTATCGATGAAAAAAAGAATCTTGTGATGATCGGCAACCCCGGAAGAGGCAAGACTCACATAGCCATAGGGATCGGCCTGAAGGCATGTGCTGCAGGAAAGAGCGTATTGTTCAAAAACGCGGCATCACTTTCAACAGAGCTTTCCGAAGCCAGGGATAATTATTCCCTCGGCAAACTCGAAAAGAAGATCCGCAGTGTTGACCTTCTCATACTCGATGAAATGGGCTATGTAAGTTTTGACCGCTACCAGTCAGAACTCCTTTTCAAAGTGATCGCTGACAGGAGTGAACGGGGCAGCATAATCGTTACCACAAATCTGGCATTTTCGGAATGGACATCCCTATTCGAAAACCCGGCGATGGTCGCAGCGCTGGTGGACCGACTGACATTCAAATCATATATACTTGATATGAATGGTGAGTCCTACAGACTCGAACATACAAAACGTAACTCATAGGTGGCTCACTTTCAGATGAGCGAAAGTGGCTCAAAATCAAACGAGCGAATGGCTCACTTTATAATTGACATTCACACTCTTTTATCAGAATATAATTACATTCTTTTCCCTGTTATCTGATTTACAATTTCTCTGAGCTGATTAAACTGTTGCTGTGTCATCTGCCCAGAGTTGAGAAGTTCCTGTACTTTTTGTTGAGGATTTACTCCATTCATCTGTTTCTGAAAGTTGTTAAATTGATTCTGAAAGTTTTGAAAGCTACCAAACATAGAAAAAATAGGATTCATAAAACGCCTCCCATAAAACAAAAACAACATTGTGTAAAATGAAGGGGAGTAGAATAATCTACTATCCCCTTCATACATATAATTATTTTTTGCATTACTGTAATGCACAATATTTATTTAATTTTCATTTATTTCATCCCAACCATACACTCCAGGTTCCCAAACATTATTATCAATGTTAGACTGCCAGGTCTTTCCATTATGTGTTACCTTGTCGTCTTTCATATATGGATTTGTACTATCCGGCTGCTCCCAATCTGGAATTACTTCGGGATCTGGAATAAGCACTTTTGCCCAAAGGCTAGGTGCATCTGTCGGAGTCCACGTTTCTTGTGAGGTATGTTCTGTAATACAACGATAAACATAATTTTCCCAACTTACTTTGTCTCCGACTGCATAAATATGGCTAGTTTCCCATTCCGAAAAATATGCCCCCATTTTAGCAATTATTTCGTCTGGTAAATTTTTAGTAATATCAGTTTGTTGTACAAGCGCCCTAAGAAGCTCCTCTGTAGAAAGAGATCGTTCTTGCTCTGCTTTTTCATTAACATCTTCCCAATAAATACTATATTCTTTTTCTAATTTTTCAAGAGCAGCCTGCATCTCTTCTAAAGTATCATATTCTATATCATTAACGATATATTTCATATATAATCTACTCCTTTTTTAAGCAATCCGAACTGCACGAATATAGCACTGACAACTCAAACTGGAGCCGCTATTTTGCCATACACGGCAATAATATGTCGTCTGTGCGGTTGGTGAAACAATATCCATGCTACTATATTTACTCATAGCCCCATCTGCAGGACTTAATGCAAGCGATGCCGATTGTGTTATGCCTACAGAAGATGTGCTTGAAGAATTAGTAAAATATACAACACGTCTTCCAGTGCTATTGCTTGCAAAAGTGGTACTCAATACTACAATCCACGTTCCTGCGGCAAGTGTAATATTACCAAGTGTTGTATTTGTACTTGTGGCGACATTAACCGCTGCAGGGGCGGAAGTAACAATGGTTCCCTGAGGAATAGATTTATTAAAGGCAGATATTATATCTGTCATAATATATGTTTCCTGTATTGTGTCTTCAAAATTAGCTAAATACAATTGATCTGTTAATAAGTTCGTTACAGTAGCTTGAATACCTGCAGAATACTCTTTGACGCCAATATTAGCACTAGATTCACCATCGCCCGCTATCATTAATACACTCCCACTAGAGCCGCCATTATTTCGTATCGTTAAAGCTCCTGAGTTTAAAGTGCTGTCATATTTAATAACTCCATTCCCATGACACAATTGAATTTCTGCGTTTGCATTATTTTTTCCAAGTTCAATTGTACTAGCCGAAAAACTTGCAAGAGTTGTTTGACCATTTCTAATGTCAACAGAATCACTGTCTATCAGAACATTGTTAGTCGTAGCTGTGCTTGGAGTCTGTGCGCCACCGCTCATATCTGCCACCATTAATCCTGTACTGTCTGCCACAATATAATTGGCTGCTACCTTTGAAGCATCGTCAATTGCCTTATCAACATCTTCTGGAGCAGGAGACCAGCCTGTTACCTTATTGCCAAATTCCAACTTCATATTAGAAATCTTTAATGTTGCCCCGTCTGTTGCATATCTAAGTCGCACTCTATTTATATTTGCACTGCCAGATAATTGGGCGGTGCTGACCTTAAATGTTACCCAATAATGCCCGCTCGGATTATCATTAACATACATATAAACCTTATTAGTTTCTGGTCTGTTTGCATTGCTTGCTATTGTATTTGCAACAGTTGGCATATTACCATGAAAATGAGGCCAGATAACAGCGTCCGCAGCTGAGTTATTAACGACTTCATAATCAAAGCTAAGAGTGAGAATTGTTTCATCTACAACTAAAGTTTGTGAAGCAAGATAATCACTTTGCGCATACGATGTGATATACACATTTCCACTTTCAGAGCCTGCACTTGTGTGAGCCTCCGCTGTTTTCAAAAGGAGATTCCTTCTACTGTTCAGTATATCTTCCTGTGTATCTTCTTGGAAAGCACCAATAGTCAGAATCTTACTTGTGTTTATATTATCTGCATTTAATTGATTAGTTGTAATACTCCCATCAACAATCAATTCTCCGCCATTCTTCTTGCGGAAAATAACTTTCTTTACAAATATTTGAACTTTTGTAGATGCATTATTATTGAAACCAAGCAAATAGTATTTAGCCGTATCATCCCATTTGGTATTTGTAAGTTCTATTGTCCCACTAAATGTTTGTTCACTTGTTGTGAGACTTAACGAGCTAGTATAATTTGAACACGTACTACTTGTATACGGAGCAGTATATCCCCAACATACAACAGCAATTGTTGTTGCACTTGCAGCCTTGGCAGTAAATTCATAATATAATTCATCGCCGGTACGGAAGGAACTTGGAATAAAGTCTGTAAACATCATATAATTTTGTTGTATAGGATTACGTAAATCCTTTTTTATAAGATATTTTTCTCCCGTATTTTCATCTTCAAATATCTTCAGTTTATAATTATCACTGTATGATGTTCCATCTGATACATAACTTTCTCCATTCCAAATCTGACCTGGCAGAGAGTTTGGAATATTTTCATTAGCTTGTGCAAGATTCGTACTATCTCCAATATTTAGATGGACGGCACTGATACTATTGGCGGCAATTTGATTAGCCGTCACAGTTCCTGTGATGATGTTTCCGCCGTCAATAACAGTTGTATTTTCATCAAGCTGGACGTCTGTGCATTGAATCGTCCCATCAAGTCTCTTACGTTGTTCACAAGTATATAAATATAAATACTTAGTCTGACCGCTTGCAGTAGATGCCGCTAATGGAGGAACTTTTGTAGTCCAATCATTATAAGTATTAGTATCATTCGTAGCTTCTGCTACCCATGTGCTAGTAGGTGCCGCAGGTTTACTACTTGACGCGGTTCGATAATAAACTCGATGAGATGCTACTATTTCAGTTGGTGTTACTTGTCTGAATCTACCATCTATAAAAGCATAAAGAGAATTAGATGGCGAGAAATTACCTACCCCTGTCGTTGCATTACTCATCACACCAAGTGGAATATAAAAACATCCGTCTGCCGATGTTGGCTCTACAGTTGTAAAAACATTTGTAGAATCAATAGTAAACGTATTTGCAGAAACCGTACCTTTAAGATAAATAGTTTTATTAACCTCGGCAGATTGGACTGTCGCCGTGGTAGTATACGTCACACTATTCCATGTTTCATAAGTATTAGTATAGGTTGTATTTGCAGTATACGCCGCTGATGCATATAATAATGGATAACTTAAAGAGAATTGTAACCCTGCAACAATTTTATTATAACCAATTGCAGTTCCTGCCATTAAATATCCACTTGGTACGGCTTCTAATACTTTAATTGCTGTAGCATGAAGATTTCTACCTAAGTTATATGTTGTATCGTCATTTAGCCAGTTATTAAGACGCCAATAAGTACCATCATAAGTAAGCGTATTAATTGAATTTGCTTGCCAAGAGGTTTTTGCAGAAGTTGATGGTGCAGTAGTTCCATAGCGCATGATTGCTATGGCTCCTGTGCCATTAACATTAAGTGTTGGGCTTGCTACGGTATTTGTTTTAGCAAATTTAACCGCTACTGTAGTTCCAGTAGCTAAAGCAAAATCAGTTGTGGCAGGAGTTATAGTTGCCTCTTTAGCTGCGATGTTTGCTTCAGTTAGGCACTCTGCATACCATGAACGAGTAGAATTTAAATTTGATTGAACTATATCAATAGCACCATCCACATCTTCTGGTGCAGGTGTCCAATCAGTTGCCTTAGTACCAAACTCTAATTTAAGGTTTGATATTTTCATAGTTGCCCCATCTGATGCATTTCTCAATCTAACTCTGTTTAAGTTTATTGAACTAGTTGATTGCGCAGTTGTATATTTGAATGTAATCCAATAATGTCCAGTTGGATTATCATTTGCATACATATATACCTTACTACTATCTTGGCGATTGGTATTACTTGCAATTACATTTGCCGTAGTTGGAGCGTTTCCATGAAAATGAGGATAAAAATAAGCATCAGATGCAGAATTATTCACAACCTCATAATCAAAACTTATGGTAAAAACGGTTTCATCAACAACCAAGTTCGTATTTGTTAAATAATCGCTTTGCTTCCATGAAGCAACATATACATCACCATTTTCAGACTCAGCGCTAGTATGACTTGTTGCGGTATCCAAAAGTAAATTTCTACCGCCAATTTCAATGTTATTAATAGCTTCATTTACATCATTTACAGTCTGAAAACCACTATCATTATTAAGATCACTAGTGTTAGTAGGTATTACTCCAGTTGAATCAGTCAATTCAGATATGTCATCTGGAACACGACTGTCTATCGTACTGTTAATATTATCGGAACTTAATCGACCACTTGTGAAAATTGTTGCTCCTTCAATATTTACTTTATCAGCAGATATTTTTACAGTACTTCCACCCTCGGTTTCAGTACTAAGATTAATAGCCGCAATAACTCCGTCTTTAGAAACCTTCGCAGCGATTTCCCCAGCTTGTTGCGTAATACTGGATTCCGCAGAAGAAATTCTTGCAGTCGTTCCACCATCTTGCATAAGCCAATTTGAACCATTATATACAAATGTTAATGTCGCATCAGCAGACCATTTATATTCTGCCTCACTAAGATTTGCACCAGTGTAAGATTTTATAGCTTTAGCACCTTTACTATTAACATTAAGAGTGGGAGATGCAGTTGTGTTAGCATTAGAAAATTTAACAGTTACAGAAGCACCAGTGTACAATTCCCAGTCTGATGTAGCAGGTGTAATTGTCGCTCCTTTTGCCGCTGTGCCAGCTCCAGTCGAACAAGTTGCATAATGTCCAGATATTTTTGCTTCTGTTTTTGTAACACGAGTTGCAATTGAACTTGTCGTTTGTTCAATCCTAGATTCCGCACTATTAATCTGCGTGTCTGCATATCCTTTAGCCGCAGTTTCGGCGGCGCTTGCTTTACCATCAGCATAACTTTCAGTAGCAAAATCGCTGTCGTTAGTCAAATCTGAAGTTTTTGTTGGCACAGAAGTCTTTGTTGCATACGTTTCAGAAACAGAAGAAGTTATCTCGTTTGCTTTTGCAACTATCGCTGCATTTCTGTTGGTAACTTCCTGGTCAATCGCATTTGTAAGATCCGTGCTAGTTACTCTTAATGCAATTGCTTCTGTGTTTGCCGTAATGCTTGACTCGGCAGATGACAACCTTGATGCCGTTGTGCTGTCTTGAATCCTCCAATAACTGCCATCATATACAAAACTCAGTGTTGTGCCAGCTTTCCATTTATATTCTGCCTCGGTAAGCGCCGCAGTGCCAGTATAAGCTTTTATTGTTTTTGCTCCAGTACTATTAACATTAAGTGTAGGTGTCGTTGCAGTATTCTCATTAGTAAATTTAACAGTGACAATCGCCCCAGTTGTTAACGCCCAACCTGTTACAGCCGGGGTAATTGTTGCAACTTTCGCAGCCGTTCCTTTTGCAGTTGTGCTAGTGGCAAATCTTCCAACGGCATTAGACACTTCTGTTTTCGTCGCACGAAGGGCGATAGCTTCCGCATTTTCTGTGATACTAGTTTCTGCACTTTTAATTCTTGTTAATTCTGAACTATCTTGAATGCGCCAGTTTGTACCATCATAAACAAATGACATAGTTGCCCCAGCGTCCCATTTGTATTCTGCCTCAGATAAATTTCCACCGCTGTAAGTCTTAATAGGTTTTGCACCAGTGCTGTTTATATTTAAGGTAGGAGATGTAGTAGTGTTTGAATTTGTAAACTTTACAGTTACAACAGCACCGTTATACAACTCCCATCCAGTTACCGTAGGAATAATAGTTGCAGTTTTTGCCGCAGTACCAGTAGCAGTAGAAGACGTTGCATAATTACCAGCGCTTCTTGTTTCAAGCTTTGAAACTCTAGTAGTAATTCCTTCGGCTGTCTGACTTATTGCAGAATCAGTTTCTGTCTTCGTGTAGTACGATTGAAGCTTAGTTGCAGTGTCACTCTTAGCATTAGCTTCAGCTGTATCAGCCGCATCATCAGCGTATTCTTTGGTTGCATAATCGTCTGCGTCATCCAAATCTGTCACATTTGTCGGAACAGATGCTTTAGTCGCATAAGTATTTGCAACCTCTGTTTTTGTTGCTCTTAAAGCAATTTGTTCGCTGTTGGTTTGAATATTTGTTTCAGCAGTAGATACCCGACCAGCAAGCGCAGAGAGTTCTTTGTCTTCAATTTCGACCCATTTATAAGTTGTACCATCGATTGCCCATCTATAACTCTTGCCTGTACTGGTATCAAAATAAATATCTCTCAGATGCATTTCTTTGAGATTGTCCGTAGTCCAACTACTTGCAGGTGCATTTGATGTAGTCGGTGCGGTGTTATAAAACCATGTCTCAATAGCTTCAATCTCATCAAAAATAGACTTACCACTTGCAAGAAGAAACTCATCAGCTTTAATCTGAAGTTTTGACCCGTTCCATGAAATAGCATTATCGCTTGCTGCAAATGTAGAATCATCGCCATAATAGAATTTGCCATCTTTAAGATTAATCCATCCGTGGTCACCTTGAAGATTATCAGCAGTAATTTCTCTTGCAGTAACTGTACCTGTAATGATAGTACCGCCGTCAATGATAGTCGCAGTATCGTCAATTAAAACATCCGAACATGTACAAGCAGTCCCAGCGGCTTGTTGAGCAACCGTCTGTGTCTGAACGGCAGTATATAAATAAAGGTATTTAGTACCATTACTATCTGTTAATTGTGGAACACTTAAAGACCAGTTTCCATAACCAGTTCCAGACGTTGCAAGCCATGTCGTATTCTTGCTCGGCGCACCGCTTGTTGTCTTGCGATAATAAATACGCTGACTTCTGGCAATAGCAGACGACTTCGGAGAAGCAGCGTCCGCTGTAGATTTAATACTGGAAATAGCAGAAGCATACGCTGTCTGTTCTACAGATGTCCAATAATAAGAATCACCCTTGGTCTTTGCCTCTGTACATATATATAAATATGGATAACTTGCATTATATGACGGCAATGAAATATTCCATGCCCCACGAGTACTCGCACTATTAGTTGTAACATGAGACGTTGGTTTATTCGGCGGTGTCGTACTATTAGATGCATAATAAAGTGTTGTAGTCGAGACAATAGCACCGCTAACATCACTTGCAGTCTGATACCCAGCGTCATTGTTTAATTCAGAGATATCCGTAGGAATTTCAGCAATAGCATTTTGCTGTGCTGTATTTGCGTATCCTTGTGCTTGTGTAGTTGTTGCATATCCCTTACCCTCGATAGCACTATTTACATCATCACTAATGCTATTAAAAATAGCCGTACCATTAATCTCAACTTTATCAGCAGAAATCTTCGCTGTACTTCCACCCTCGGTTTCTGTGCTAAGATTGATTGCAGCAATAACACCATTTTTGGAAACTTTTGCTTCAATATCCGTAGCATGTTGAGTTATTGTTGATTCAGCCGTAGATAATCTGCCGTCAATTCCATCTATATCAGACTCAGAAGAAGTAACCCTAGAAGTGATTCCTTCCATATTTACAATTTGTTCGGCCATATATTCTGACATTGTTGTAGCATTGTCAATATCTGGAATAATCTTTCCGTTATCGTCATACATATAATTTCCTTGATTATCTTTTTTAGGTTTATATGTATAAGTATTCTCCCAAACTGCCGAACGAATAGACTGATTATCTCTGTCAATTATATTGTCAACACCTTGCTGAAAATCAGTAAGATTAGCTTGTACAAGATCGGCTGCTTTCCAAGAAGTATCACAATATTTATCAATATAAACCGTACTACTTGGATTATCATATACAACTTCTGTACAATGCCATAAATAAGGTTTTGTTTTTGACCAAACAAGTGCTTCGCCAACAGTCGTCCAACCGTGTTTATTATTAACCTCTGGGAAAGTGATTTGATTTACATTGTCAGTAGCTGATAATAAAAAATATTCAGTGATACTTACAATGCCACGACCATCGTCACCCTTACCACCAGTTTGCCCAACTTTTCCACCAACGGTATATGTTACGGCTGTGCTTCCATCACTAAACGTGGTAGTTGTTCTAGTCCAGGCATATTGAGTTGTCGTTGGTGCTTGAGGAGTTGTTTGCCATGTCCCAGTTGGAATTGTTGTGCCAGATGTAGAAAGCTGATATGCGTACTCAACATTAGAGACCGTCACAGACGTTCCGTTAATACCTTGTCTAGCGACAGAGTATGCAGTCTTTCCATCACTATAAGTTACTTTAGTCCAAAGGTAATTACCAGCTGAAACAGCCACTGGGGAATTACTCCATGAGCCAGTCGGTGGAGTTGTATTGCTCGTTCCAGACTGATATTGTGTACTACTAACAGTAACGGACACGCCATCTTCACCATCTGCTCCTTTGATAAGATTCCATGTATAATCCAAATAATTAGTTGAATCCGCTTGTACATCATCAACACGAATACCTATATATTTAGCGTTTGAAAATGACGATGTGGAGAAATCTTCAGAACCATCGGCAGAATTAGCATAAGCAAAATGTGTATAAGAACTTGTACCATTAACACCATCTTTTCCAGGCTTGCCATCAGCACCGTCCTCACCAATCCATTTGCTCCATGCATAAGATGAAGCAGTAGTCGGATCATTAACATTACTATCATGACAAATGCCAATATAGTCCGATGGTATTTCAGTTAAATCTGCATCTGTCGGATTGCCAACAGCGGAATATTTAATATGTACATAAGTTGAAGTACCATCTCTGCCATTTGTTCCCGGCTGACCGTCTTCGCCATTTGTTCCATCAAGTCCTTGACGAGCAACACTATAAGAAGTAGTTTGTGTATTATCAGAATAATTAACGATTGTTCTTGTCCAAAGATACTGTTTTTCACTTGTTGCCTGTCTAATATTTCCCCATTCAGAACTATTTGGAACGGTTGTGCCGTCAACACCGATTGCATACTGAACAGATGTAGAAGTTATTTCTACAGATGTACCATCCGCACCCTTAATCAAAGACCACTCATAATCCTCGTAGTCAAGCGAGTCTTCTAAAACATCGTCAACTAAAATACCAATATAAATCGCACCGTCAAAAGATGTAGTTGAAAAATCCGCAGAGCCATCGGAAGAAGATGAATAGGCGAAGTGAATATAAGAATTAGTTCCGTCCTCGCCCTTTGCACCAGGCTGACCGTTCTGTCCGTCATGTCCTTGCCACTTAGACCATGTATAAGAAGATGCCGTAGTCGGGTCTGCGATATTACTATCATTGCAGATACCGATATAATCAGAAGGACTTTCGGTTAAGTCAGAATCCGTAGGATTGGCAACGGCAGAATATTTGATATGAACATAAGTAGATGTTCCGTCTTTACCATCTTTACCTGGCTTACCGTCAGTGCCATTTGTGCCGTCTATTCCCTGTCTCGCCACGCTATATGAAGTTGTACTGGTATTATCAGAATATGTTACTATTGTGCGAGTCCAAAGATATTGCTTTTCTACTGTAGTTGTTTTAACTGTAGTTCCCCATTCAGACTCCTCGGTCGGTGCTTGCGTAGAACTTGCACTTATAGCATATTTGACTGAAGTGGAAGATATAGTTATTGATGTACCCGGTGTTCCCGGCGTTCCATGTGTGCCAATAACTCTTTTCTGTGTATCCTCAGAAGTATTATCAGTATAAGTAATTGTTTCATAATTCCAGAGGTATTTATTAGTACTATCAGTGGTGACAGGAGTATCTGACCATGTGGTCGGCGGTGTTGTATTAGAAGAGGAAACTTGATAATGCTCTGCAATTGATAAGATACCTCTCCCTTCGGCTGCCGCATCACCATCTCGCCCATAGCGACCAATAATCATCGGTTCTGTGGATGAGATTGTTGAGCCATCACTGCCGATAATAACTTCATAAGTCCATAGATATGGATAGTGTTCAGTCATGCTTTGAATTGTTGTAGACCAACCAGAATCTTGTTTAGTTACTGGTGTATCATCAATAGTAATTAAATAATAATTGACAACATCATTAATTGAAACTCCGTTCGCACCAGACTGTCCGTCTCTTCCTTGAGTTGCCACAGACCATGTGATATCTTTAGTAAATGAATGACCCTCTGTAGTAGATATGGTCAAAGTAATAACACCTTGTGTGGCACTTAATGCCTCAACAGGAGCGACGGTAATATTTACAGCATGTCCATTTACAGTTGTAACTATATCATTCTCAGTATCGGTAGACGCAGTAATAGTAAAGCTTGCAGGACTGCTTCCTTTAAGAACTGTTACATTACATGTAAAGCTCTGGGTATGAATCGGAACATAACTTGTATCAGTGGAAATGCTAAAGTTTTCATTAGAAAGCATCACTGTGTAAGCTGGTTCGCCATCCTCACCCTCAATTTTCTTCCATTGATAAGCTGAAACACTACTCGAATCTTGTTCTGTGTAATCTCTATAAATACCTATATATGCTCCAATAGTTTCGCCATTATTTGAAGTAAACGTAATGCCACCATCATTGGAGTATTTAATATGAATATAGGAAGAAGTACCGGGCGTTCCAGGTTGTCCGTTCGTGCCGTTTGTAGCAATAAGTATATTGTCTACACCACTTCGTATTACCAAATAAAACACCTCCTTGTTTTAACTCAATCATTAACATTCATAAACATTAATAAATCAATCTTCCAGACATCAACATCAGAAAGATTGTTGATTATATTTTCAATTTCAGATTCAATATCCAAAACATTGATTGCAAATTCCATTTTGTCTTGAAGAATTTCTTCTATTTTTTTATTAGCTACTTCTTGTTCCGCAGCAAATGCGTCCATGTATTCATCCTTTACCGTTCTGCCATTACCATTATCATACGAATATTCATCATTAGACCATTTGTTCACAAATGCATCTCTAATCTGCATTCTATGTTCTTCAAAGCTTTGGACTACTGGCTGAAAAACATCTATATTTCTTTTTAATTTCCAATTAAGAAGATTTGAAAAGTGACTTAAAATAGAGTCTTTCCCCTCTTGTTGCGCTTTAACCTCTGCGATATAAAACGATACTATGTTATATACTTCTGAAATAGTAAATTCTCTTTTTTCAATTCTTCCCATATAAATTATCCTTTCATTTAAAAAACAACCAGATATCTTATGGCAGATATAAGCAAAATATTAATAATTGCCTATATATGTTTCAACCACTAGCCCTTTACTGTAGTTACGATGACTAGTCTGATAATAATTTTACATACCATAAGATATAAGGTTGTTTACTTTTATCATTAAACAGTTACTTCGCAATAAACCTGTCTATAAACATTAGCCACTGAAAGTGGAATAATTACATTTTGTTCATTTCCAATTTGAGTCCATGTGTCTCCGCCGTCCAAAGAAGACATCCATCTATAAGAAGTTGGTGTAATCTCTGTAGCCCCAGCATAAACAGTGCAAGTGCCTATAGTAGAAGATGGTAATCTTGATTCATTAAAAGATGTCCCCTCGGAATAAGTTAACTTTATATAATAAGGAGAAGTACCAGGAGCGCCTGGGCTACCATTTGCACCATCCTTGACAGTATAAATTGTAAATATGTCATATAATGACCCATCCGAATTTGTTGCTTTAATCTGCGCACTTTGTTTGCTAAACATAAACGAACTTGGTATTGTAATAGATTTTCCGTCTTGAGAAACATAAGTTGTATTTTCAATATTATCTATATACCAATGCGAAACAGTAGCATTATTTTTTGTGACAGCAGTCAAAGTTATTGAACTCGGACTGATATTATTTGACTGATTTATAGTAAACACTTGGTCGCCAATAATTTCTATACCGTCAACCATAGATGATAAATTAGATAAACTCTGTGTATTTAAGGATACTTGTTGCTTAAACGAAGTATACTCTACGCCGAATTTCCCACCATCGCCCATATAAATATTGTCTATATGAGTAACAACATTACCATTACTATCAGTTTCAACATTAAACGCCAACCTGTCGGGTGTAATCGTTCCTTGCTTAACCATGTCATTAACGATTAACTCGTTGGCTATAGCGTCAGCATGAACACCAGTAGAATCAATAAGAAGATTTCCGCTGTCATCTCGAATGATAATGCTTGGTTTGTCATTCGTTGCATATCCAATCTGAACTCCAACATTCCCATCTTTATCCTTAAATTGCATAGCAGAGCCGTTCATAACAAGCTGTCCATTTTCAGACAGTATTCGCATTGCATCGGAGATTGTAATATCCCCAGCTTTCAAATCAGCAACAGATATATTGCCAGCTACTACATTACTGATATATGCGTTATCAATAGTCTGAGTAGCAACAGATGCGCTTAACGCAGAAAACTTATTTGCAAAGGCGGTGTTGGCAAACAAACTATCAATATTTGCCTGCGAGAAATTGCCAAGCGTAGCACCAACAGCATCAGCAGTTACAACGCCAGCTTTTAGATCGCCAATCTTCGCACTATCCGCAGTGAGAAGTTTTGTAATAACATCATTTGCATTCAGCAAATCTGTGTCAATTGTTCCAGACGTAATCTTGTCTGCGCTTAAATTTACAATATTTGCATCAGTAATATATGCTTCATTGCTATTAATAAGTTGAGCAGTGATTAAATCAGCACCTATATAATTACTATATAGCGTCCTAAATGTACCAGCATCAACGTCCGCAATATCCGCTTTAATTGTTGCATATTCTAAATAATCACCGACAATACTTGCAATCTGTGCAGTATTGTCACTTATCACAGAATTTGACGTAACTGCACCATTCACATAATTCTTAAACAGTTGCGTCTTTGCCATAAGCTGAAGAAGATTAGTAACATATTCTTCTGAAGTATTAGCACCGCCAGTTCCAGAAGAAATCGAATTTTTTCCAGAACCATTAGTTTCACTTAAAATATAAGTGAGATCATCTCGCCCAGAAGCACCAGTAATCATATTAGAAAACCCAAGCGATAAGTCTGGCTGAGTGTCACATGGATTCCATGACATATTGATTATTCTTAATTTAACAGCATAATCATCCCGAATGCCAACTCTTATATAATTGCCATTTACAAAGTCTGCTTCCCAATCAGCAAACTCTTCAAGGCGTAGGAGATTATCCAAGCTAATACTAAAACTATATTGCGGTTGCGAATATTCTACAAGCTTATCTGTCGCATCCTTAAATAGTTCTGCCTGTACATCAACAGTTGTTTGAGTAGTATCAAGAGACGTTGTAAGTATATTTGCATTTGTATAATCAGTATCATGAAACAGTGTATATATTAATGTAATATCTTCATCTGAGAAACTAATCTCATTGCCACTCTCATCTTCGCCAATCCAATTTTCTAATGTGGATTCACGAACCATCTGATTTCGACTCGCTTGTTCTGTTTCTAATTCTTCCTGTTTTTCTGCAATTTGGTCATTTACAATCTTTAATTGATATTTAATAGTATTTGGAGTTTCCTCATCACCAATTGCATTGCGCGCAGCAACATATTGATTATGCTGTACGTTATATGCTGAAGCACCACCTATATGACCTTGTTTCTCTTCATCGGTCATATCTTCCCAGTCTTTGGCATATTCTTCAAGCGTGGTCATCTGATTAGTATAGTTCTTTAATTCACCTTCAAGTTCTTTTTGTCCGTACAATTCCCATAATGCACTTGTGCCTTCAATATCTACATAATCAGTTTTTTGGTCGTCAGCAACATACATATTATCAATAGCTATTTGAATGTTTGGAATAATATAAGTGATAATTTCATAATATGTATAATATCCACCATAGCCATTAGCCATATCATAAAGAAGGGCGAGGTATCCATCATCATCTATGCCACCTTCACCGTCATCCCACAGTATATAAACACCGTCCTCTGTATACTGTGGATTATCATCAACAGACACGCGAAGTGCATTTAATTCTGCCGTATATAATTCCAAACTCTTTTGAAGTTCATCCTCACGCAATCCATCCCATTGTTTCCAATAGTCGGCGTCACTTGGCACTCTATATGTCAACTCTGAAATTGCCTCATTAATCTGAGCAATTGTCTTAGAAAATTGTGTAAACTCATCACGATTATCATCTCGCCATTTTGTCCATGCTTTTATCTTATCAATTAATTCCTGTGGCATATATTTAGTGTCTAGAAAATAATCAAGATTATAAATTCTTTCATCACCGTAATTTACATTAGACACAGTAAGTTCATTATCGCCACGAACATTTAATCTTGTATATACGCTATTTTCATTTGTAGATACATTAACTTTTTCAATAAGATTTCTGACACCTATAAATACATTGGTATCTTCCCCAAATGTATCAACAGCATAAGCATTGACCAGATTATTAATAGTATCAAAAGTAAATATACATCTACAATACGGTGCGACTGTAGAAGTTAAAAACGAATAAATGTTCTGTGAACTAACTTCAAATTGAAATCTTGTATCATTAAGCGAGGAATCAATATGACCAACAGACCATCCCGGCATTTTTTCAAGCACTAAATCCATCAGCGATAGTTCTGGGTCGTCTTGATTATAAAAAGTAACATAATTAATAGGAAATCCAGTATCTGCAATAGACGCCCGGTTCGACTCTGCAAGTCTTTCCAAAGAACCATCTGTTCCAGTATTAACAGAAAATCCTACAAGATCTTTGTCTTCAAACTCTTTTTCATTTGAATATCCAGTGATTTCTTTTATTTCTTTTTGTCCATCAAATGACACAGTCGGTTCTTGAATTTGAAAATATCCTATATCTTCGAGATAAAGTAGCAGATAAACATTAATCTCATCATAATAGTTTGATTCAACAAGCTTATTAATGCCTTTATCGTAATCGTAAACATTTATATATCTGTCTAAAGTAAATGATAAAGTATCATAATCTTTTAAGTTTGATGTATATTCAACACTATCGATTTCAACGCCATTCAGCAAACACAAAATATCTTTATTCGGTCTGCATAAATATATTTTTTTATTGTGAGCAATATCTGCTTTTCGATTAAGCCGTATGAGATATTCTTCTTCAAAACTCATCACAACCACCCACCGACAATTTTATACGGACTCATATAAGATATTTGCATCTCAATTGTTACATCGGAATCAGATTTAACAGTAAAATTATTAAAACCATTCACAAGACGAGGCCAATAAATGTTGCCGACATCTTCCCATCCAAGGTCATCATATCTAAATAAATTACCAGCATTATCAGTAACACGACATGATTGACAATCCATCACAATAGTTTTGTCTATCTGTGTGGTCATAGTAAAACCATTATCAGAATCTGTGTTATTAATAAATTCAAATTCTACATCATGAAGAATAGGAGAGTCACTATTGTTGATTGCCTTAAACTTTATTCTTGGATATACATAATCTTCCGTGTCATCTGTAATAACATAAATACTAGATGCATCATCGCCAGTTGTATATCTTGTTTCATCATGAAACTGCCATGCATATGTAAAATCGCATTGAAAAGTGAATGTCACGCCGATATAGCCAACGCCTTGAGGAATCCATTCCGTCTCGGTAAAAGTTCCACAATAAATAGCTTGTGGGACAGAAGACGCAGTTAGCGTACTACCATCGCATGTTGCATCAAATAATTGAAGATATTGCGAAAGTTTTGGAGATGTTAACCACGTTTCAATCTTACGTTGTTCTTCTTGTGTTATTAATTCATCATTAAATTTAATAAGTGTATATTCAAATTCCAACGGGTCATCGTACATATTCCCATATTCATTTGCTACCTTTTTATAAATACTTGTGTCGCCAGTAATGACTTCCTTCTTAGACCCAGGAATATCATCAACTTCACCGTCCATCGACACAAGAATTAGAGGATTCCCCTCGCCAAGAATATCTAAACAGGACTTACCAAAATATGAAAAATATCTCATACAAACCTCCTTTCTATCTATGAAAAAGGAGAGAGAAGACAACTGTCTTCCCTCTCCATATCAAAGAATTAAAAATAATATTATGCCAATGCGGGCTTATATCCGAATTTTCTCATATCCGCAGCAATGGCATTTTTAACATCCTCAACAATTTGAGTTCTAAATTGTTCAAGATCCTTCTTCGTAAGAGTTGTATTGCCAGCAATATTAATATCACCAACAGTATAATTTACCGTATTCTTATTGTTTACTGTTCCTTCAATACTCGGAAGTTTAAATCCAGAAGCGTCGAACTTATCATAATTCATTGCTATATCATACAACTTTTTCGTCATTTCCGCAGGTACTACACCGTCGCCCTTAGACAGCGGTGTAAGAAGGCCGTACTTAGTAACAAGCAGTTCTGAACCATTTTCCTGTGTAAGATATCTGCCAGTCTTAGCAACACCCTTGCTACCGCCAGCAAGTTTCTTCAAGAAGAATTTTTGCGCATCAGTACCATTAGACGAGTAAAGTTGGATGTTGGATTTATTCGCAACCTTACCACCACTTAAATCAAGCATCTTTTTACTCTTTACGTTCATGAACGAAACAGTACCATCATCGTTTTCAATGATATTCCACTTTTGAGCATCTGTGCCATTAGGTGTCCATTGCTGAATATTAGTACCATTACCTGTACCGCCACCCTTGGCGTCTAATACCAATCCAGACTTGATATTTCTGATGGTATACGTTCCATCTTCATTGCGATCAAATGTGAATTGTTGTGCTTGTGTGCCATTGGATTTATAAAGCTGAGTATTTGCACTCTTTTGTGTACTTCCACCGGAAATATCAAGAACATAACCGGTATTCTCTGAAGACTGAATCGTAAAAGTGCCTTTGTATTTAGCCAATTCATTATCTTCAATAGCCTTTTCTCCAATCTCTCTCATAATCTGATTTTCTGTCTTTTCGGATTTCGCATCTTCATAAATTTCTTCTTCAGATTGTCTTCTTGCAATATTGTCAGATGCAGCGTTAATTGCCTCAACAATTCTGTCGGTATTCTCAGAATTAATACGCTCGTCGAATTCACGACCAGTGACAGTATCGTCATACATTTTGCCGACTACTTCTGCACCAATTCCACCAAGCGTGGTATTAAGAGTATCAACAGCACCATCAATGTCCTGCCCAGATGTTTCAACGGCAGTATTAATTGCAGTAGTTATATTAGCGGTAGTTTTGCTTATTTCATTAATATACTTTTCGTAGTCCTCGTCAAGCTTCTTCTTTAAGTCATCAAGACCTCGTGCTTGTAATTCATAGACATGATTTTGAACAGTATCATCAAGGTCACGTTGTGATTCTGCAAGCTGGGCTTCAAGGCGAGCCTTTTTAGCACGAGATTCTGCATCTGCCACACCATCTAAGGCTTGAATTTGCTGACGCAACAGCTGAATATCTTTGTTCTTATCTTGAAGCTGTCTGTCGTAGGTATAATAATCTTTCTTCTTTTGTAAAGCTTCCTGTCTCTTAGAAATCACTTTATTGATTACATCAAGTTCAGCTTTTGTTTGGTCTTTAATAATAGTAAGAATTGCATCTCTACTCTTGTCAATATCTCCAAGTGTAGAATTGATTTTAGACTGAACATCATCCATCAGACTATCAAATGTTTCTTTCCCAAACAGACCGTTCGCATAGTCATCCATGATACGTTGGCGTTCTTGTGCATATTTCTGAAGTTTTGCAATGCCAGTATCAAGCTGATTATTATTGAGAATAAGAGCAAGAGCGCCAGTCTCAGTCAATTTACCCGTGTCATAATCATACATCATTTCATTTTTGATAAGACCATTGATAGTTTCAATCTTATCTATAAACTGATCCATCTTATCTATAACACGGTCGAAGAGTTCTTCATATTCAAGTTCACGAATCTTTTGGTTAGCCTCGGTAATATCGTTTGTGTAATCTTGTATCTGTCCACGGACTTTCTCAATTTCGATTCTTTGTTCGAGCCATTCTGTTGAACCTTTCTTGATTGCGCCACTTTCTATGGCAGCATTAAGGTCGGCTTCCATCTTTGCAGACTCCGCCTGTGCGATGGCTAAATCTCTTGTCAGACTATTAAGCTGGCTCTCGTATTTCTCAATCGCTTCATATTCGCCAAACTTTTCAGCACCTTCAAATATTGCTTCTGTTGTGTCTGCAATCTCATCATTATGGTCAATGAGCCTCTCATAATACTCTTGGTCGAATTTTATTAAATCCCTATACTTTTCAGACAGTTGATTGAATGCTTCAGACAAATAACCAACCTGTTCGAGATAAGCATCGGAGTCCATAAATGCTGAACCATTTTTGGCAATACTTTCTGTAATAGCAGTTCTTATGTCGGAAATTCTAGAATTGATATTTGCAATTTCATTAGTAGCAATATAATTTCTCTCAGCTTTATAATTACCACGATTACGTTGATATTCCTGCGATGATTCAAGTCTGTCATCAATAAGGTCACGATGTGTCTGTATTGCATCGAGGAGAGCTTCTTGGTATTCATATACAGAAAGTTTGGCTTCGTTAATGGCAGTCAGCATATCCCACCATGCTTCACTATACTTAGCTATAGCACCAGAATTTACTGATTGATCGAGCTTTCTTTGAAGTTCTTGCGATTCTTTTATTGCGAGATTTACATCTTTAGTTAAAATGTCCCATGTATCCTCTTTATAACTGGAATGATATCCATTGCTTCTATACTTATTAAGATTCTGAAGAACCTCAATATTTTCCATTTGTTCTTCATACCATGTTTGAGAATTTTCAAATGATGTTTCATAAAGACCACTCAGAGATTCTTGAAGTTCGTCAATTGCATATTTACAGTCTAAAGCTTTTTCGTACCACTCTTGATATTTAGTTATTTTGTCTTTAAGATTTTCATCTTTAATAGTACTAATATCTATAGCACCGTCACGCACAAGCTTCCTATATTTTTCAGAAAGACTAACCTTGTTTGCTTCTTGTATATATCTCTTATAAGCATTATTAGCTTGTTTATATTGTACTTTTATTTCTTCTGTTGTCTTCTTAATTTCATTGGCAAGCGCACTATTTCTAGCCCCCCAAGATTGATATGTGCTTGAAAGAATCGTATCGAAGTGTTCAATTTCACGCTCAAGACGGTCAATCTTAATCTCAATCCAGTCGAAGGTTTCGGCGGTGTCTTTAGCATCGGATGCAGCCTTGCTGCTACTGCTACTATTACCAGATTTAGAATTGCTACTAGAACTAGACGAAGATGAAGCGCCAGAATTTTTCCTTGACAGATTTACTATACTTCCGTATTTTCCTCCGCCGCTTTTAGCACTTGAATTATATGCATATGCATTAACAGTACCATTTGCAAGAGCGAGTTTACCACGACCACCATCACTAAGAACACGACCATTTTCTATAAGTTCTCTGGTCTGTTCTGCATTGAAGATTATGTCGCCTTTCTTTAACTGCGTAAAGTGAGCGCCACCGGGAATAAGAGACCATTTTCCATTACGGACTATCGACTCATAACCCAATTCGTTTACAAGGGCAGTCTCATTATGCTTTACTGCAATATCGGCATTATTCGGAGTTCCGCCTGCATAAGCATTTGCAGTACCAGAAGCATTAGCATGAACTGTGCCTAAAGCATCTGTATACTTGCCGCCGCCAGAACTAGAATTTCTAACGGTATTGATATACATCGTTGCCGTTCTACCATTAAGAGTAGTCATTTTACTTTTTATGGAGTCTAATAAACTGTCCACATAACTGCCACCACTTAAACTTACATGTGGATATGCAGTAAGAGAACTAATACTACTCATACCAGCAGATACCGCTCCAGCTCCTCTAATAAAGCTTTGGTAGTCGAGAGATACATGAGGAGTAGCTGTTTTGCCACTGATGCCTTTTAGTGTTGCATCAACAACTTTTGCATCGCTATAAAAATTAGCAAGCGCCATAGATACTGTAGGTTGTGTTACAGTTTCGCCTAATGCGTCAAGAACACCTTGCAATCCTGCGATTGCCCCCAATGCGGCAACAGTATTAATATTAACAGATAATGCCCCGAATTGTGAAAGCGTCGTAAGACTGCTGTTTAGCTTATTTACGTCCTGTGCGCCTTGAGCTGCACCATTTACAGTAACCGTAACAGTTTGCGTATTAGTATTAACATCTTGAATGCCAATCGGAACATTTACTGTAGACCCAGAAAATTGAGACTTATAATAATCAAGCACACCACTTGCGGTATATTTACCATTACTGTCTGGTTCAACACCAACATGAATAGTCGGATCTTCATTGAGCATATCCGCAATCTGTTGGGCAACAACTTCTAATTGCTCTTCGGCATATTCGGTATCAACATTAACAGAACTATCATGCGCACCTTCTATAATTCCAAGAAGATCTACCACTTGATTTATTCTGTCAACCATGCTTTGAGGAGCGTAATAAGTTACTTGCGCTTGTACAGGTTGTCCAAGATTCTGCTTAGTTGCTTCTACATCAATAACACCTTGCTCATCAACAACAATTCCAAAACGTGCTAATACTTCTTCGCTAACTTCACCTTGAAGAGTTTGTGCTAAATCAATCATGGTGTCTTGGGCAGCTGTAATTTCTCCAGTTTCAACTTTAGGATTCGCTTTTAATTCATTTAATTTATTGAAATTCTCATATAATTTTTCCAACTTATCTTGAACTTCATCCGTTGTATCTTCTGGAATTTCGACGCCAAGTTTAAGAGATAATGTTTCAGCCCTGGTCATATCTGAAGCAGTGGCAATTGCATCAATAATCTCATCGCGAGTTGCATTTTCATCTATCTTAATACCAAGTCCAGCAGAAAGACTTCCCACATCAAGAGAGGAGAGGGCGCGCACATCAGTTTGCAACGTCTTAAAAAGATTTGTCCTACTTTCCGCATCGGTTTCTTCTCTAAATTTTTGCACATCAGCACTTAATCCACCGATAGCTTTTTGAACAGTTTCTTTGCTTGCAACAACTCTACCGTCTTGTTCAATAACTTGGTCTCCCCAAGCTTTTTCTTGCTCGACAATTTGTTCGTCAACATCTTTTCCGTTAAGTTTGGCTTCTTGTGCTTGTGTCGTTGCTATAATTTTATTTAATGCGTTTTCATCCGTGTCGCCCATACGCATTATCTTATTGTAGGCATCTTCTAATTTCTTAGCGTCGCCCAGGGAATCCTTTCCTATTTCGGATAAATCTTTTCTAAGTCCATCAGAAATCATAGACAGGTCAACATCTAATTGCCCAGTGTCATGCAAAGCAAGAATCATATTCTCGGCAAACTCGGTTGTAACATCCATCTGCTTGGCAAATTCTTCCATATTTTTTATGTCAAGCTTATAGCCACTAACTTCATCGAATGTGACACCAAGTTCTTCGCCTTTTGCTATAGCATCATCAAAGAAATTATGAACACCTAATGCACTTTCAGTCAAATATCTCGTCATACGTTGTGCGTTTTCTTGATAACCTAATATTGCTTCCTCATCAGACATACCATTTTGTCCAATTAATTTTGCATAGGTTATAAAATCATCAGTACCGAGCCAACCTTGCTTAAATAGTTTGTCCGCTCCTTCTTTTCCAGATTGAGTAGCAAGATAGTTAGCGTTCATATTTGGTGTGGTGAGTGCATTTTTATATTCTTGCATTAAGCTTACGCTTGCTCTAATTTCACTTTGCTGTCGTTGGAGATCGAGTATGGTATTACCTATACTTTCATTTTCTGTATATGCGCTCCATATTTCTTGTAATTCTTCTGCGCTTTTACCTGTTGTTGTAGTAGCCTTATCTAATTCTCCATTTGCTTCTTTTATTTTCTGAATTATAGAAACAACAGAATTTCCCTCTTTGTTGTATTTTTTAAGAGTGTCTGTATTTACTTCATATCTTCTATTTAATTCTTCGATACTACCTTGTATATCCGCCGTTGCATATTCCGCCGCCTGCTCATTAAGTTCTCGCATTACATCATTATTGAGAATCATACCAGAACTTGTATTAACAAGACCGTCCGCATATGCTCCATTGGCAGCGACAAGATTTGTCATTGTATCATATGTCATGTAACCATTCTGAGAAATTTCAGACATGGCAGCTGCAACAGCTTGTAAATCAGAAATAAAACCATTTAAGGTATTTTTTCCGGCTTGAGCATATATTGTACCAATATCAATTGCTCCAATATCCTTAGCAGCATCGAGTAAATATCCGGCGGATTCCGTAGAAATATTAAGCTGTTTAGAAAGCGCATTTATTGACTTTTCGTTTTTCTTAAAGCTGACTTTTCCATCTTTGCCAACATCGACAAAGGCTTTTCTAAGATTCTTTGCCTCCTCGGTAGTGTCGCTAGTTGCAGTCAACACATCTTTCATAAATGCGTAAATGCCAAGACCATCATCTGTGAAATATGTCATTGCTCTCTGTTGCGTATCGAACGCTTCAAAGAGACCATATACATTTAATTCTCCGTCCGCAGTGTAATTTGCAAAATCCTGCCACGACATATTAAGCTGTTCCATATAAGGAACTAATTGTTGCAGTCCAAGATTAATAGAACCATTTACACCAAGAAAGTGCATGATGCGGTCTGTAATAGATGCTGTGTCTCCAACGTCTGCAATTTGATTGGCCGTATCATAGTGAAGATTTTTAATAGCATCCATAGTAACATCTTCAGCTGTTTCAAAATTACCGATAACGGCCTGCATATATTTGTCGACCAAGTCTTTACTCAATAAAGAACTACCCAACATAGGAGTAAACGCAACATCTACAGCCTCTCCACTTTGCGTATAATAAGAACCAAGCATTCCAAGCACAGTCGAAACAGAAGACTTGCCTTCACCAACATCTTTTATAATATCTTTTAAATCCCAACTTTCAAGTGCATCCTTAAATGTTTCTACGGTTTCTGTAGTCCATTCAATTTTACGATTTGTATCATTTAAATCTACATTACCAAATAATGTACGATTAAAGTCGTATTCCGTTCCCGCGTCAGTTACTTCTTTCTTAATATCATTGAATTTTTGTATCTCATCAAAATAACCTTCTGCCGCAGTTCTGAAGTTTTGGATTTTTTGCATGTCGACCGTCTTCGCTAAATCAACACCACCAATTAACCCCGTGTAATCCGTATTCTTAATACCTCGTGCCATATTGGTGGATTCAGCGGCTACAGCATCTTTAACAGCGTCATACTGAGCAGAATGCGCACGAGCCTGGGAAGCGGTATAGTCATTAAGATAGGAAGTTTCTTTATAAAGTGATTCACCGGTTTTATCAACAGCTTCTTTTAACTTTTCATAACTATTAATTACTCGTTCGTTGTCATCAAGTAAGACGTTATAAGCAATCTGCATTTCACCTAACGAAAAGTTCTCATACATTTTTGCTAAATCATCTTCAGCAAATCGACGATTTGTCGTCACCATGTTATTAAACTTATCTTGGATGTCTTGATATTTTTGAATATCAAAAATCTTATTAAATATCTCTTGATTGGGAACGTATGTATCTCCAAATGCTTTTGTAAGTACCTCGCTATACTTTTTGCTAACATCATCAAAAGACATGTCAGAGATATCTAAACTCAACAAATCATGAACTTGTTTTTGTACATCTGGGTTAGTGTCAAGATTATTTAATGGCAACAAGATTTGTTTGTACAACTCAGTAATAAATGCATCCGTATCTCCATGAACAGAAACATATGATTCTTTTAACTCATCTTGCACATTTCTTAATCCGCTAGAAACATCTTGCTGTAAATTATAACTTAAATCTCCGAAAATATCAGTGGCAGAAATATATTGTTCAACAAAGCCAATGACACTGGACATTTCCTCTTTGTATTGCAGATTCATAGCCTCAAATGAAGCTAGTCTATCTGCATACACAGCTTTAGCATCTTCCGTAATAGAATCATCGTTCATCAATTGAAGAGTTGTTTGGCGAGCAACATCAACAATTTCATCGCCATGAAGCAACATATCTTCCCAGCCAACATTATGCAACAATCCATTGCCATTATAGCCAGCCCCAACAGCGTCAAGCCATTGTTTCGCCATTTTTGGATTGGGTAAATCAAACGAAGTTTTGCTTAGGTCTTGAAATTCAGCAAGAAATCCAGTAAGACTATCCTTAACATTACTTCTTATTTTCCCATTATTGAGATCTTGATAACTACCATATAACTCTTTAACTTTTTGTGCTGCCTCATAAGCATTATTACCAAGATCAAGAATCGCATTACCAGAAGAATCCGTACCATACTGCAACGAAGGCATAATTTCTGCTAATTTATTACTAATGTCAAGGAACTCTTGATACTCATCATCCGTCAGAGACATATTTGCGTTATTTTGAGTCCCACGCCTAAGTTCCGTATATCTCTCTGCCAAATATTCAATCGAATCACTTGTATATTCAGCTTCATTTTTGGTAGAATCCATTGCCTTTCTACCGGCTTCACCGAAGTTGCGAATGGTGTTCCTAGAATCTCGCATAGCATTAGAGATTTCTTCGACAGTGTTACGCGCTTCCTTGCCTTTTTCAATAAGCACTTCTGTTCTATTAATAACATTATCAGACAGCCATTGTACGGCAATTTGAGTTACCCAGGCAGCACCAAGTGATGCCGCAGTTGATAACGCAAAACTTGCAATTGATGTGCCAAGATTGGCAAAAGATTGTCGTAATTCATCATTACCCTCTTTGGTAGCTTTATACCAAGCATTGTAACCTTCAAGATCGTCGCTGAAGACACCAAAATAATTGCCACCCTCGGCAATGTCTTTACGAAATTCTTCGGCTAAGTCAATTTTCTTTATTGACCCCATTTTAAGAAGGTCTTTGTAATGTCCAGAGAACGTAACAGTTTCTTTGTCGGCAGCCCTCATTGAATTGATAAATTTACCGTAATTTTCATCGGATTTTTCCAATTCGAGCAATCCGCCACGTTCTTTCATTTGCGCCCAAATCGGCTTAAACTTATTTAAGCCTTTCTCATCTGGGGCAAATTGTATTAAATCAAAACCAGTCTTTTTTGCACCAAGGGCAACTAACGCACTAAATCCAACAGTTAAAAGATCAACATGTTTTGCCAATGCATCAAGTGCGCTAACACCAGTTGTTCCAAGGTCTATAAAAAATTTCAATAAATCGGAATTTAATATATCTGTCGAAAGTTCTTGTGCGGCGTTCTTAAATCTTTGAATCTTACCTTCCATAGACTCAAGATATTTATCCAACTCTTCCTGTGCAGATCCCTCTGAATTTTGAGAACTGATATATGCACTACGAAGGATATCTGGACTTTGTAAAATTGCAGCAAGGATGTTGGCGCGGTTTTTACCAGCCATTGTTTCAAGTAAGAGATTCTGATTAGTATTACCAGTGGCCTTATCCATCTCGCCAATATCTTCCCAAATATCAGCGATACCTTGTAAAATCTCATATGTAGATTTATACTGTCCAAGATTATCAAGAATATCGAAACCTTCCGGATTATCCATTGTCTTTGTTGCATCCATAATTGTTTTACGCAACTTAGACTCCGTTTGAATCATTCCTTCAGTTTCTTCGCCCATTTCTTGCAAGGATTCAGCCGCCGCCTTAGTACCTGTAAGTCTAAGCGCAATCGTTCTTAAACCATTACCGACCTTTTCTGGATCTTGAACTACAGTATTTGCAGCTGCAATCATTGCGGTTGATTCATCGATATCATTACTAGCGGTTGTAAGAGCTGAACCAGACCGCTGAAGGGCGGCGGCGATGCCGTCGGTACTTACCGCAAAATGGTTACCTATGTTATTTAATTTATCGATGATTTCTGTCCCACTAAGATTTCTATAAGCCGCTTCCATTGAAATAAGCGAATTAGTAGCTTCTTCTATGCTCTCAAACTCTGAAACATTAAAAAGAACATTTGCCGTTTGAGCATTCTGCTTTGCTTGTTCAAGAGTGTTGCCAAGCCTCATAAAATCTGCCGTAGATTTTTGAAGTTGGAGTGCAGTCGTACCAACATCGTCAGCAAGGTCAAAAGACTCTTTTTGATATGCTTTTAATGAAGTAAGAGTCTCATCCGATACTTTTCGCATTTCTGTGAGAGCAGTATCAAATTCTTTGACAGTGCTAACACCTTGCTTAAAGTACCTCCATACATCTTGCAGAGTTACATAAGCCATTAAATACTTTGCAACCGATGCGAGCTTGTTATTCAGAGAATCTATAAATTGGCTTAATCCGCTAACATATTTAGCCGTTGTTGTTTCTGCGACACGAATTACTCCATTACTCTTTTCAAAAGTGGCAGTCATCGTTTTAACTTTTCCAGTGACCTTATCAACATATTCACCGGTCATCTTTATATTATCGCCAGACAACGGATCTGACACTTTATTAAACTTAATATCTGTACTGCCAGCTTTTTCACGAATATATTTTTTTAATTCGGCTTCTATATTAGACTCATTTTGTTCACCAGTATAAAATCCAACTACATTACTAAATTTATTGTAGAACTTGCCAAATTCCTTCATTAAATCATAGTTGTTACCAATTTTACCACTGGCAAATCGATTCATTAGTTTTGCATATTCTTGTTCTACTTTTTCTATCGCATCCTGTGAACCTTCAAGTCTAGAAAGAGTTCCAATCAATTCTAAAAATTTAGAATTAAGGGTATCAACCACATTACCCTCTTCGGAAAGCTGCGCTGTAAATTTAGAAAAATCCAAGGAATCTTGAACATTTACCACTTTAGATATATAATTGTCTCTAAGCCTTGCAGTTCCCTTGTCAAGATGATCCATTATGCCAGAACCAAGTTGTTTCTCAAAATCACTTATTTCTGAAATTGTAGCCTTCATTCCCTCTACAAAATCTTTTTCGGATTTATTTATATACAATCCCTTGGCAGCCTTTGCTTGAATCGCAGCGTACTTTTCCGCATTTTTTAATGCTCTCTTGTAGTAATCTTCAAGTTTATCTTTATCCTTAAAATTGAAAATGCCATCAGTATCGGAACTCTTTGCTTTTTTTTGTGCGGTAAGCATTACCTCGCCAGCAGTAGTAACAGTTCCGATAAGCTTCTTATAAGCACCATCAGCTTCTTGAACGACAGTAGTAAGACGCACCATGCCTTGCGTAGTACGTTCAATTTCTGTTTGCCCCGTCGCAGTATAATAAGGAGTTCCATCATCCTTCTTTTTATTGAGATACTTCGACTCCCAATCAGCAACCCATTTTGAGTTATTCTTCTCAAAATTCTCTAAACTGACAAAATTCCCACCAGTGGAATTCAAATATTTTGAAGCCTCGGCGAGCGCCTTTAATTCTTCTGTTACACTAGAAAGCTTTCCAAGTTCACTAATCATTGTATGGAAATCGGGAGAGAGTTTGAAATTCTCAAGATTTCCAAATAAAGATCCGTTAAGTTTACTTAAAGCATTAGATAAAATTCTTAAAGAATCAGCCTTGGATGCATCTGGGATTGCCGTATTAAGCGTTGAAAGTGATGATATGAATTCTTGAGGAATACTTAATTCCGTAAAGGTAACATCACCAAGCGTCTTTAAGGCATTAGATATCTTGCCAATTCCTTTCGTGACCGTTTGAAGTTTTTCAAGTTCCGCACGAAGGTTGTTAATCTCGACTATGCCAGCCTTTATTTTGTCAACATCTGGCAGTACAATTCCACCAACATTGTCAACACCAGCAGCTGCTTGTTTTCCAACATTTGGTGTAAAGACATGTTGTAATATTTCAGAAACGCCACGGAGTTCTTCCTCCATAGCTTTAACTTTTTCAAGGTCAAGTTTCCCGGTGAATAAATCCTGTAAATCCAATGGCTTTAAGCTGTTGATTTTATTGTAGGCATCAAGAATATTTGTAGGATATTTCTTTAAGTCGTCGCTTGCCTCGATGTCTTTCATAATAGACTTAACATTCTTTTTGTTTGTAACATCATATAGCTTACCCATATCTCCACCTAACGATTTGTAGTAGGAGACTCCTTTAAGCAATTTTTGATATTCTTTACCAGACGCCAATGCTCCAGAAGAAGTGGTAATGCTCTTGATTCTTGAAGACAACGAAGCAAAAACCGCATCGAGTTTCTCGGCGGGTGCAAAATTGAAAGCAGATGATAATGTTTTAGACATTTTTTGAAGTTCAGTTGTAATCCGCTTAATGTCATCAGACACATTAGCATCCAATTTAAGAGGAAGCTTTATCTCATCTTTTTCAATTCCTTTTAATTTATTTATAAGACCATTTAATTCGTCTTCATAATCCAGCTTGACACCAATCAACACTTTTTCATTTGCCATGTTTAATCACCACCTTTATAATAAAATTTCAAAATATAAATTAATTGAGATTGTTCATCAATAAATTTCTGAACTGAATCATATGATAATAAGGATCTCCAATACCAGATGCTATCCCAAGAAACTCTGGGCCGTGAAAACCATTTAAAAAACTATCAAATACACGATGAGGGTTATCAATCGGTCTCTTTTCTCCCGTGTATGGATTTTTATAATTATCCGGCATAAGGTCTGAACCAAATTCAACTCCACCATAAACCACACCAAGTCCACCATGAGCATTTTTATAATATCTCCGTCCGCTCTTGGCTAATCCACCAGTCCTATGGTACACATGAGGGGCATATTCACCATAAAATGTATCCAATACATATTTATATTCTTTGGTAAGTTCATCCGCTGCCTTCTTGGCAAGTTCGATAGTTTTTTTAGAAACAATTTTTTCTACATCTTGTTGAAGACTGCTTTCCCAACTCATTTAACAACACCTATATCTGTGCCTATTGCCTCAGTTGCCTTAGTAAATGCTTCAAGCATTTCTGGACTGATTGCCTCGGAAAGTGTGGCAAGCTTATCAACGGCATTCATAATGAATCCGTGAATCTCGTAATAATTAGCAACAAAATCCTCATATGTCATAGCTACAATTTTTTCAAACTCGTTTTTCTCAGACTCTGGGATAAGACCAACAATAACATCAATAAGACCACGGCGATTTAATTCATTAAAATCGTCGAGCATTCTTGTATTGTCCATATCGAAATTTGTATATGTCTTTAACAAAGTATAAACATACAGCATATAACGGCCAGGGGAATTGAACTTGATCTTATTCGGCTCATCCTGGTCGTAACAGCTACTATTAATAATCTGACTTGCAAGCACCGTCTTATGTTCATATCTAATATAAGGAATTACCTCAATTTTCTTCAGATAATTTTTCTTAGCGGTAGCATTTGCGCAATTGTCATAACCTTCACAAAACTCAACAACATTAATTTTTCCACTCATCTAATTCACCTTTCTCTAAACGATACTTATTCATACTAATATATTCGCTAACATACGCTGCACCAATGCAGATTGCATCACCTTCATCTTCGGTGACACCATCCTTAAAATGTTTATCCGCATACTTTGTCGCAAGCGTTTTATAAATCTGTCTACTCGCATGTTTCCTTTGCATTCCAAGTGCCGACCGCCATTGGGCAGGAGAGTACTCATGAAATCTTACATTACCGAGTAGAAGAGTATAAAAAAAGCAGACATCTATGATTCTGCTTAATTTTCTAATAGTATCTAAATTTCTATTAACACTTATTTTTTCAACAACAATAATGTTTGGATTTTCTTTTTTTAAGATGTCAATTATTTCATGACACATAACCTTAATCCTATCTTCAGCCGAGTATTTGCTACGTCTCAAATCAATACAACCACTTCTTGCAAATTCGGCATCTTCAAAAACCGCCCATCCTGTTGATGTTGTACTTGTGTCAAAAGCTAATACTTTTATCACTTAAAACCACCATCCAGTTGATATTCCGTCTCATCAATCAAATCATATGTAATTAATACAGGAAGTACTACTAAATCCTGCATATCGCCAGTAGACTCTCTATAACAACCAATCATATAATTTGCCAGTTTTCTCGTAGTATATTTTGTGGATGCAACAAGACTGTCCATAAGTGAATATCGCTTATTCCCAAGCACCTTTATAAAACGTGTTTTATCTTCAAGTGTGGCTATAACATACCTTCGCCGTTCTTCTATATAAAGCATATCCATTCACTCCAATTCTTTTACTTCAAAGTCCTGTCAATCCACTTTTGATACAGTTCGGCAGATTCATTGCGGTCAAATAACATCACAATAATATCCCGCCCATCATTATCTATACTTGTATACAGGTCTATCGGACGCAGACCATGTTTAATGTATAAAGTCTGTAGTCGCCTGTCTGGCACTCTGGCGGCATCTCTGACGCGATATGACCGACCATTTAATGTGCTAACAAATGTATTCAAGTCTGTATCCTTCCTTTCAATTTATTTGCAAAAAAAATGGGGAACATATAGTCTCCGTGTAGAAGCTATAAGTTCCCCATTCTATTATATTCTACACTTAGAACAAAGTAATTATTCCTCTTCGTAAGATTCAAAGTCGTCATTGTTAACGACCTCTTCATCGACAAACTCGATATTTTCTTCAGTGTGCGCGTCCTCATCACCAAACGCCTCATTGAAAATCTTTTCGATTTTGTCTTTTACATCTTCTCTGAAATTATCCATATCGGATAAATCAAGGTTGCTTAATCTTTCAGCGGCAGCAACTGCGCCGTCTTTATCATAGAAAGTTGTAATTGCATGCCAAATGTCTCTGCAATTTTCATCATGATATATATTCATCCAGCTGGGTTTGTTCTTTCTTTTACACCCACCGCAAAATTCATATTCTTTACCACATACTATACAAGTACGAGTACTTCTCGCCATCTAACCACTCCTTTTTATAATGAAAGCCCTGCCCCCGGTACAAAGCACCAAGAGCAGAGCAATCAATCTAATTATCGAGTAACGAAAGAGTTATTATTCCTCTTCCTCTTCCTCGGTAGCCATAGCGATGTAGTACAGAACCTTTTCGCCTGCACAGTAACCATAAGCCGCCTCGCCACTATAGTCGAATGTAGCATCAGTTGTGAAGTCGATAGTAGACTCGGGACTAGGGTTAAATGCCGGGAATACAATATAAAGCGCACGAAGAACGTCAGACTCACAAGGATCTACGGCGAGAACCTTCATGGTAAGCTTAATCTGCTTCGGGAACTTATCAGCATAGTTGATAATCTTTGTTGCATCAGCAGCTTCACGCTCAAATTTTACAATATACTTTGCGCCATCGGTAGTGCTAGGCAGAGTAAGGGTTGTACCGGACAGATAATAACCAGTACCAGAAGCAGAAGAGCCTGCGGCAACCTTATCACCAATGCAACCAGCGTCAGTCAGTTCATTAACTACTACAGTACCCTCAACGAGGTCTGTAAGTTCAAGAACGTCGCCAGCTTTAGCAATAATAATACGAGGCATCTGAATCTTATTCGCGGAAGTACCAACAATCTTCTCGCTACCAGATTGAGATGCTACCATGTTAAGGTCAAGCATTGTATTGGTAAGAGAAAGAGTTGCGGTCTTAGAATTCCAGAATCTACGAATAAGGTTACCGTCTTTATCGGTCGCATCTCTGGACTCAGCAGCTACCTCAACGCTACCTTCGGATACCTGTGTAAGAGCATAGAGCAGGTCGCCAGCTTTAGCGCCACTGCCATCAGCTGCATCAGAGATTCTCTCTGCAATTACGGTCTGAATTCTATCGATGATAATACCATCAAGTGAAAAAGCCATGCTTTATTCCTCCTTTATAAAATATTTGAATTAAAATAAGAACCCAACATTTCTTATCTGAAAAAGTTGAGTTCTTTTTGAGTATCAATTTTAGAAGTATCTAAAAATCCACCATACATTCCTCGGAGAAGAGCGGATGTGTTTTCCATTACTTGCATCTTTTTTACATCACTCATAAATTCTGCGATACAAAGTTCTTTAAGTTCATTAGTTTTATACTTAAAACCAGGATACATAGAAAGAGTAGATATTAAAGGCAGAAGATAAGATCCACCGAAATCATCGGTTTCACCTCTTGCTCGCTTACGCTGTGCAATCATAAGTTTCGTTCTTTCCTCGTCAATTATTGACTCTTTCGTGAACTTACCTCTCGCAAATTCATCCTTTGGATGTTGGTCGAATACCTCTCTTAAATATTCACGAATCTGTATATACAGAATTTCGTCTATCATGTAGTCATTTTCTGCATCGTAGAGTACGGACTCTGGACGTAGTTCCCATTCTGCCCGTTTATTACCTTCTTCATCATATTCACTTGGAATGTCTTCCGGCGCACGAGTCTTATAATAGACTTGAAACTTCGTAAAGTCTAAATCTCCAAACAATAAAGATGTTTCGGATTGTGGAATATTTGGAACAAGCATACAGAACAAATCAAAATTTGTGATCTTATTCCAATCAACTCCTAACTCCCAAAGCTGCAACCTATACATCGTAGTATTGCCGGTAAAAGCTACTACAGTTGAAAATGTTTTCTTCTCACCAAACTCAAGTATTTCTCCAATTGACGGTTGATGAATTGTGATATAATCATTCACCTTAAAAGGCTCACCAAAAAATATCTTTAATTTATCAAACTGAAAATCCACTTGAGGTTCTGGCTTGTGCATAGGTTTCCGCTTTTTCTTTTTGTTTAAGTCTTGTGCGCTAATACCCTTGCCAAATTTAGGTTTATTTTCTTCTGGCATAATTATCCACTATTCCTTTACGAGAAACATTGTTTGCGGTATTATGCTCAAACACAAGAGTACGCATAATGTACCTATTGTCCATCGTCACAGGCCTATCAGAAACAAGTTTTAATTGTGAACCAAAATCATTACACCAATTAAACTCATCTATGATTAGTGCGGCGAGAAGGTCGTGCCTCGCAATTCCAGTTTCTCGATCTAAAATAGTCTTATTATCACACAGAATATAGAAGATTATTTGTCCTCGCTTTATGATGTTATTGTAATTATCTACTTCAGAAAAATTAGACTCATAACATATATAATTAGTCACATCTGTTTGCGTCTCCGGTATTAAATAGTAAGGTCTGATGTTTACATTATAATAATCGCTCGGATTTTCCTCATCCAAAGCAGTATTATTAAGAAAATGTATGATGCACTGATTGCCTAAAAGCTTTTTCTTTATTTTCTCTTTATAGTAGATATCGTCATTTTCGTATATCTTCTTAAAGTGTAAAGCTTCGCTAATTTTTTCATCCATATGCATCACCTCGCTATATCATAATACCAATACGAAGATTATCCTCGGCGGTATTGCCATTGCTATCAGTTCCTACACACTTAACAATAAGTTCTTTAGAACCATAATCCTCATCGCCAACAAATGTAATCTTAACCTTATTAGGTTTATCTGATGCAGTTTGTTTAATTAAAGCCGATGCATCCACACCATCAATTTCATAAGTCCAAGTATAAGTTATATCGGCAGATACATCCTCACCTTCAGCCATACAAAGCGCCGTGATAACCTTGCTACCACCAACATAAATCTGAGTCGAGCCACAACTCAACTTCATATTAATATTGACTGGAGTATGAGAGTCATCTTCGATGACAGGAACATCCGGCAATTCGGCATAATCTGCAAGCATTGTATACTGTCCAGGGAACGGATTGCCACTATCCATCGGATACCAAATCTTATCCGTATGCTGATTAAACTTATCTTGATAAAGAGTTACATACTGAATACCTTTAGGTATAGTATTCTCAATTTTGGAAATTTGCCAAGTCAATGGTTCATCAATTGGCATTGAAACTATGATGCGTTGATTATAATAAAGTTCCGCAGAAATGTAATTCCAAGGAAGCCAAATTTTACTTTGGTTCTCTTCAACGGTAAACTTATTATATGAATAAATACCGCTGTTGTACGAATTCTGGGTTTTTTCAACACACCATTGTTCTCTAATAAATCTAGTATTCTTTCTATCTGTAACCCATTGCAAACGATGATTGCATCTAAGCACACCCATTTTAGGGAACTGATTGCCTACCTCATCATAAACAATTAACCATCGATTATATACACCTCGGTCATCTGGTATATCAATATATAGTCCAATTGGAAATCTAATTCCAAGTTCTTTATATCGAATAGGAGAGTCCTCGGCACTCCACCAATCCGGAATACAAGACTGCGAATTCCAATCTTCCGGCATAAACTGAATATGATATTCTGGATCATCATTAGCAACAGATTTATACGACTTAACAATAAACTTACAATCCACAGCTTTCTTTGTACAATCATTTTCATCATAACCATCAATTCCAAAGCAAGAATCGGGACGATTGTCATGATAAATATCATACAAATAGCATCTGCGAGTCTGTATGTCATTGTAGAACGTATCCTGTATTACATCATCAGACATCTGTTTCAGTTGTTCTCCAATAGATAAAGAACTATTCATATAACGCTGTGCTACATCTCTAGAGGGCATCTTCGTCACCCTCTTTAAGCTTTAATATTTCAGAACCTGCATCTAAAATTAGTTTTCTACATAAACCAAAATCATAATCTTCTCGATTATATTGAAGCTTGGCTTCTTGCAGAAGACTCATAACATTGACTAGTTCTTTCTGATACATAAGTAGTTCATTAAAACCGTCAATTTTATATAACAAATTGTCGAACAGTTGATTAACATCTATCTCGGAATGCTCATGCGCAGTCTCTGGATCAATGCAAAGAAGAACAAAGAAGATAGAACTCCTTAAAGACTTTTTAGCTTCCTTCATCTGTTTTGTTGTAAAGCTTCCATATTTGGTTTTCATCACAACCACCACAGCCTAAGTATAGCTACCATTGTAATAACCATGATTTCTGATATACCTCTGAAGTTCCTTCTTTAGATAATCAATCCTAGCATGATTAACCTTCAAATCATTCTTCAATACTTTTTCTTCTTTGCCGCCAATAGCCATTGCAAGATACAAATCTGCATCAAGATTATTTTTCATCCACTCAATTACCATCGCCTGTGACAATACTCCGACAACAAACTCGTCATCGGAAGCACTGTCCATAGGCGTTTTTAAGGTGTATGTAAATTCCTCAGCATCATCATCGAATGCGACGGACTCAAAAATCCGTCGAACAAACGGATTGCCAAGGCTATTATGTAAATAATCCGACATGATTTCCGAATAATCTCTGTCTGACAAACTCGCTAACTTCTTATCTTTTGCCCTCGATAAAAAACGATTATAGATTACTTCGTACTCCATGTCATCACATCCAAATTAATTAGTTGTTAGACAAGAAGTCCTGTAGGGCAGTGCCAAACACCTCATCAATCTTGATAATCTTAGCCAAAGAAGGATAGTTCTCAGCACGAATCATAGAGATTGCGGTTGACTTAATAATCTCTCTAGTGACTGGACTTGCCGTTCTAAGCAAACCTTCAAACTCCGCATCAGAGAGGTCAAAAAGTTCCTCTGGGTATTCAACATTGATAAGAGTCTTATAGGTATCAGTCATATCCTGTCGCCAAGCTTCACGAAGGTCTGCATCCTCAATAATAATCTTCGGAGCAGTAATAATATCCTTTTTACGCCAAGCTTGAAGATCCCGATACATAACCATTTCTTCCGCACCAAAGTAATCCCAAGTGTAAACAACATTCTTATCTACACCTATGAGTACAAGTTTCCACGGAGTCACACTTCTGCACACGATATACTCATCCATCGCAAACTTACGGGTGGGTTTTGCCTGTCTTATAGGAGCAGGCTTTTCCGGCTCTGGCATAAAATCTTCTGGGGCATCATTATCCATAACTTCCATAGAAGAAAAATGCTCATTGGCCTTGTCAACCATTTCCACAGTTGCGTTCTGATTATGACTAGATACCTTAAATCCTTCTGATTTTAAATATGAAATAACATCCTTGTTTGTTACACCAAGGTCTTTAGATAAATCGTTAATTTTCATATATTTTTTCTCCTTTTAATCCTTTTGTTCAATTAGCCTTGAATTTTAATCTCACCAAACAGCTGATTAACTACTACGCCGATACCCTCTTCATAGTAGATAGAAGCTTCAACTGTACGGTCTTTTCTTGCCCATGTATCAGTATCCTGGTGGAACTCAAGGTCGCCAGAGATAACGTCCTTAATCGGCTTGAAATCAGCGTCAACGGGCAGAATATAAATCTTGGTGTTATCAAGAATGTTTGTTCTTGTACCAAGCCTATTAACTCTGCTGATACCAAAGCAATCGTAACCTTCCCACATACCAAGACCACCATCATGGTAACGCTCGTTCTTCATCTCGTTGGAGTAAAGAGCATAAGGAATGGTACTCTGAAGCTTACCAATAGCGACACGACTACCTACAAGCAGGACATCCTTGCCAGTTACAGACTTAACAAGTTCAATATGATCGATAATTGCATCCTTAGTTGCCTCAGAAACAGCAGTCTCAAGTATCATATCGGTAGGCAGAGACTCATCGATACTCATAAATGCTGTGTACATAGCATCTCTACGATACTTTTCTACAGACTCATACATCTTATCAATCAGAGCAGCAAAGTCAGTACGTCCGAGCATGAACATCTGGAAATCAGCATATACTTTAATTGCATACCAATCAGTGTCAATCGTAAACTTCTTACCAGGTTTAAGAGCCTGACGAACGATATCGTGGTGACTTCCCGCGAATTTGGACACGGTAAGTAAAGAATTGTCGCCGACCGTAAACTCGTTCAGATCGCCAGCACCAGTATTAATCTGCTCGACATATCTCTCAAAGAAAGCATTGTCATCAGTCCAACCGGAAACCATCTTGTCAACCAGAACATTCTCAACGAGGGCATTAATCTCAATGTTATGCGCTCTCCAAGCCTGTCTGAATTCCTTCGGACTAGCAGTCTTGGAATCAATGCCAAGAATCTTATCAAACTGATTTCTAAGAATCTCGTTAGTTTCTTCCTTACTATAATCTGTATAAATACCATTTACAGCATTCTGCATAAGATTAGCAAATGCTATATAATTCTTCTCTTCATTATTAAAAGATGCAATAACATTATTAGAAAAATTTAAAAACTTAGACATTCTATTTTCCCCCCTTCATTATTTCTGAATATTCTGTACGCACTGAATACGAACGGTTGTATAAGTTCCATTAGTATCGGGAACAAGGCTATGCACCTTACCGATAAAGCCATAGGTGTTACCGGGAGCGGCTGTCTGTGCAACCCACATACCATTACCATCAGTAACAACGTATGCACCAAACTTAATATTCGCCTGGGAAGCAGCGGTAAACTGATAGCTTGCTACAGCAAAAATCTCCTGGGAATCATTCAGAACCTCATAAGTTCTAGAAATCTTACCAGCCTTATTTGTGAAGTAAATCGGAGCCTCTCCAGCCTTAGAAGCCGCATTCTTAACCACAGGATCAGTACCTACAATAGCAATCTTGTCACCAATAGCAGCGATGGTAGCATGAATCTGCTGAAGATCCTCACCAGTAAAATCTCCAATCTTTACAGGAACACCATTGTCAACCTCGATAGGTGTAACTACAGTTTCATTGTTGGCAGTCGTTACAGACTCTACAAGAGTGTCATGAATACGACCAACATCTGTCGCTTTAAGGCGAGAAGACTCAAAAATGCCGTGAAAACCCTTTTCCAGGGCAGTAGCATCTACAAATGCCATATAAAATTCCTCCTTTACAATAAGTAATATTTATTATTTCTTTAATTTAAGCAGTCCGTCTAAAAAGTCGGACTTATGTTCTGTTCCACCAAAGGCGAAGAAAGCTACATCCTTATGGACAGGCTTTTCCTGTTCGTCTTTAGAGAAATTGCCAACTCTCTTGACACACTTAGCAAATGCAAGATCACAAGCATTGCGAAGTTCATCAACAGAGTAATTGCTGATATTATTAGTAATATCTTTAAACTCTGGTTCATTTAAGAACTGAGCATAAGAAGCATCGGAAATAACTTCGTCACGAAGTGCGCAGAGTTCTTTCTCTTTATAAGAGTTAAGTTCCATCTCCATAGAAGAGTAAGTCTGCCTCATGTTCTGAAGAGCATCGTACTGTTCTTGGTTAAGATACTCACGATAAAGCTTATATCTTTCACCGTCGAAAGAAATTTCTTCTCCATTCTTCACATACTTCTGCCCAAAGATTTTGCTTTCATCCCAATTTGAATAAACAAAATAATTATCATAAACAGCATTAATGTAATACCACTCATTATCTTCAACGGATGCAGCATCAAGAAGATTATATAAAGACCATCTAACATCCTCATGAGACAGTTCATATGTCATTGCGCCATTAGTAAGAGTCCTCGGCTGGAAAGAATCAAGACTTCCATCATACTCATCTTCAGATTCATCTTCAGATTCATCAGAACCATCATCGGAGTCATCATCAGAATTGTCTCCGCCATCTCCATCACCATCACCATCAAATTCCTCAGATGCGACAACATCATCCTCGGTTTCTTCAGTAACGGTTTCACCAGATTTCTCTATTTCGGCTACTACAGTTTCCCCGACATCTTCAGCCTCAACGACTTCCTCTTCGAGAACTTCCATATTCTCATTTACTTCCATGTTTTCATTAACCCCCTCTCCATTAGTAAAACTGTCAAAAACTGAAATTGCTTCTTTAAGTTTATCTATAGCAACAGACAGCTTACTGTCTGGAGCAAGCGAGTAATTTACATCTTTCTCGAAGTCGGCAAGTTTAACATGTGCATCCTTCATACCCGGAGCAACTTTGTTCCCATCCGGGTCTACTCCAAGCAAAGTAATTCCACTAAAGAATCCATTGTTAATATTAAGAAGCTTGTCTTTAGCGTTATAAGACATTTCTGTAACTGCAATCTCGACACTCACAGAACATTCCTTATCTCTCTCTAAAATCTCAGCCGCCTTAGTATAGTTATCAAAAATGTAACCGTCCATCTGAAGGATATAATTATCATCCTCGGCATTGTAAGTCAGCTGTGCATTATTAGTCTCCGGAATGATACCAACTGTGATTTCATCATAAACAATCTTGTCATCCTCAAGATGCATATTGTGAGTGTAAAACTGAGGCTCGCCATCTACTTCATGGATGTATCCAAGAATCGGTCTGTTCTTAAAAGATGGCATGAGTTTATCTTTCATAACATCCTCTGCAATAAAAGATTTGTTTAAGTTTTCGCCAGTATTGGCAGCATTAACAAACCGAACCTTAGTTAAACCAGCTTCGGTGTTATTTTCCTCAAAATTTAACTTTCCAAAGGAATGAACAACAAGAGGTTTTCCTTTTTGCGAAGCATCAAACTTAAAAGAACGCTTTCTATTACTAACCGCTTCATATAAATCCTCTAAGGTTAGAAAATCCATTTCATGAATTCCTCCCTTCTATATAAATAAAAAAAGTATCGCATTAGCGACACATCAAACCATTAATATATTTGAATACTTTATATTCTCAAGTTCATATTGCTTAAAATAATGTTCTGGAGAATTGACAAAAGTATACATGCTCCCAGTATGGTCTATTAATTCAAGACCAATTTCAATCAACTTCTGTGCTGTTTCTTCATCATCTGTTTTAATAAATGGAAGAGTCATATTTATCACCCATTCGCCTTTGTCGTTTCATTCTTACCAGAATCAGCAGTATCTGCACCTTCCTCGGTTAAGTCATCTGGATCTTTCTTCGGCCTTCCAGTATTAGTATCCTTATTAGATACTGTATATGAAGTCTGAAGAGGTTTCATTAAATCCTTCAGTCCAATAGCATCCTCAAAATACAACTGTTGAATTGCCTCATATGGCGTCTTGCCTTTACAAGTCAAATAATCCATAAGAGATCCGCCAAACACCAAAATATCTTTAATACTATTCTGATATTCTTCCTCGTTATACCAAGTAATACGATGGAACGTAAAAATGAAATTCTTTGAAATGTTTTCTTCTATATAATAATTTAACCAAGATTGGATTCTATTCATGAAAACCCACATCTTAGACATATCGTTTTGAATAGCATGCTTTAATCCCACGGAATTCGTACTAGATCCGCCAGCTACAATCAGCTGAGACGCACCTGCATTATTAAACAGATTACTAATACTATTTGCAAGCTTATCCGTAGAAGTTGCCGTATCACTATGGTCGAAATCAATAATCTCAAAATCTTGGAAAGGAGCAAGCGCAGTTCCTACAAGGTCTGGAGTATTATTATCAATATCCTCTTGCATTGCTTGCGCTAATTCTAAGTTAATTGCAAAATCATCTACGTTTTCCGTATTGCCCATAAGAGGCAGTTTGCTGATAATCAACTTATAATTGTCAAGTTCAGACTTTGCCTGCACAATTTGTTCAAGGTCGCTAAGGTCAACAAGACTAATAAAAAGTCCTGCAAAATAGGGAAGAGGAGTGTTAAACTCATCATCCAACCCAGCAATCATGCAAAATGTACGCTCTGGAGTCAATCTAAACCATTGGGCATTACGTCTGTCTTTTTGATAATTATTCCATCCATCAATGAAAACTTGATCCCAACATCCCGTAGTGTTACCATCTATACCTTCAACATAAATACTATTTGCGCCGCTAAAATATGTCGCATCAAAATATACAATCCATTGCCCAGAAGACGTCTTACCATAAATCCTACAATAGCGAATATCGAGTGGCATCATAAATGTGTGGTCACCATCTGTGTAAATATATCCAACATACATACCATCGCGCACAGTGCGATATATAGCAGTTGAAAAGTTTTCCTTAATATCAAAACCATGCAGCTGTTTGGCAACCTTATTATAAGTTTTAGTCAGCTTTCTTTGGTCAATCGCCTTTGAAATATCGCTCGTTTCTGTAAGATTATAAAAATACAGAGGAGATACTGCATAATACGTCATTAGTATTCTATAAATCATTGAATACCGTTCAAGGAATCTCGATACCTCACGAATATTATCCAAGTTATTCGCCGGATTCTGAAGGTATGTAATGATGTTTTCCTTTGCATATTGAGTATAAGAACGATTGATAGACCTACGCACATCACGTTCCAAAATTTCATTTAATTTTGAAAATGTCATTTTTAACGCAGACTCTCTCTTTGCGTAATTCTGAATTAAATCATCATCGCTTTTTTTTGTATATATTCTAGGTTTATTGTTGCTCACCAATCACACACCCCCTATCATCCGAAAATACTAACACGCCGAGGCGCTCGTCTTACTTTAAAAATTTTCATGTAATCAACCATACTTACTTCCTCTTTAGGTTTCAGTTTCTTGGATAATTCAGTAACTACATAATACAAATATTCAAAACTACTAAACCTATCCTTACGAGAACCAGATTTCTCACGGATTTTTACTAATCCATTTGAAATATCATGTTCAAGATTAATCATTTCATCTATTAAGAATGTCGTTTGTATATAAGGAAGCTTGAGTTTCACTTTCTGAACATCGCTCAACTTAGCATAACCTTTAATAGTTTCAGAAAGATAATCTTCAATATCCGCATCGTGTGAGAGAAGATTAATATAACCGTTCTGAAGTCCCGCTCTTAACGCAAGCGCCATGTCATTATTAGATTTGGCATTTGCTTTAATAGCATAAATGACCTTCGGTGCATTCTTAACTCGACAACGAATTGCAAGATCCTCGTTGTTACAACAATTCAACGCACGATATGTTACACCATACTCAGTGTCGTAATGGTCATCCATCAAATAGTCCAACACAGCCTGTCCGATACCATTAGCATCAAGCGCAATATAATCCACATCATACTGATAGTAATATCGCATAACCTTCATACCGAGTTCTTCAGTCCGAAGTCCTTCTTCGGTTTCAATATAATTCAGATTACATATATAATTATTAGAAGAGGTCGGCATTGCACTTCCAATTAAAATAGCCGAAGCATCGTTGTCGTGCTTTCGGCTTGCCAGTAATGCTATATCGACAGATTCAATACGAATTTCTCCCGGCTTTTTATCGGGAAGT
>ERZ842401.235-NODE-235-length-76814-cov-14.071744_pt1 | contig 76814 bp, 77 predicted proteins | sample MGYA00521270_ERZ842401 | MGnify/ENA primary metagenome ERZ842401 (study PRJEB31892, sample SAMEA3878208) | bioreactor metagenome | biome: Moose rumen | place: Sweden | collected 2011-10 | study: EMG produced TPA metagenomics assembly of the PRJEB12797 data set...
GGCCAAAACCATTGATAGCAACTTTTACTGCCATTTGAAAAATACCCCCTAAATTTTTTAGAAGTTTCAGTTCTTACAACGTTTATAATACAATAACTCCCCTGCAATTGTCAATCTTTTTATCATAAATTACAGCAATTATTCCATGAATCGCCCTCTTTTTTTTCAAAAAATTCGCAACGAATACTCAACAATAACCTTCGCAGGGTAAAATTCCACAAAATGCAGGAAAAATAATAGCTGTAGTCCCATATAAAGCAAGAGTGACAAGGTCTATGCCTTGTCACTCCATCACCATTATTATAAATGTCGTTTATGATTATGCTGTTTCGTCTTCCTGCTCCAGCTTCTCCAGTTCCAGCATGGCCTGTACATAGATAGCACATTCCAGCCGCTTCTTCTGGATTTCACAGCCCACCTCGTAGGGCTTTCTGATATCGCCGTGGAACAGGTCAGCATTGGCATGACAGCCGCCGGAGCAGAAGAACCGTGACCAGCAGTCGCGGCATTTTTCCTTGTTGAGCACATGGCTTTCGCGGAAATACTGCGGAAGTTTAGTATCCGTCACCCCTTCATCAAGGGAACCTAAGCGGTAGCCCTCGCGCCCCACGAACTGATGGCAGGGATAGAGGTCGCCGTTTTCCGCCACGGCAAAGTACTCATGACCGGCACCGCAGCCCGAGAGCCGCTTAGCCACGCAGGGGCCGTTGGATAAATCCATGTTGAAATGGAAGAAGAAGAAGCCCTTGCCCTCATGATGGCGTTTCATATAAGCCTCGGTCAGCTTATCATATTCCTCGCTGATGCGCGGCAGGTCTTCCTCGGTAAAGCCCAGGGGGCTGTCCTTTAAGACCACCGGCTCCATTGAGAGGATATCAAAGCCCTCATCATTCATGGAAAGCACGTCTTTTGTAAAGTCCATGTTGTTCTTTGTGTAGGTGCCGCGCAGGTAGGTGTAAACGCCGCGGTAATCCCAATCGCCACCCTTGCGGGAATCAAGGCATTTGTGGAAATTTTTGATAGCGCGGTCGTAGGAGCCATTGCCGCCCACATCAGGGCGCATGGCATCATGGACTTCCTTGCGGCCGTCGAGCGAGAGCACGAGGGAGAAGTCGTTGTCGTTGAGCCATTTAATGTTTTCGTCATTTAATAAGAGGCCGTTGGTCGTCAGCGTCAGCTTGAACTTCTTGCCCGTTTCCTGCTCACGCTTGCGGGCGTATTCGGTGACGGCTTTCACCGTCTTCATATTGATTAGGGGTTCACCGCCGAAGAAATCCATTTCGAGATGTTTTCTGGGGCCGCTGGCTTTAATCAGGAAGTCAACAGCCTTTTTGCCGGTTTCCGGGCTCATGATGGCGCGCTCCTGACCATAGCTGCCGCCGTCACCAAAACAGTACTTGCAGCGCAGGTTGCAGTCCTGAGCAATCATCAGGCACAGGGATTTTACCAGCCCCTTCTGCTTGAAGGCCGGGGGCACGTCAATGTCCGGGGCAAAGAGCTCGCCCTCGTCCATCAGCGCGTGCAGCTCGTCCAGCGCCTCTTCCAGATCAACTCTTTTATAGCTGCCCTGCAAGGCTTTTATAACCTCGGCATCGTTTTCCCCGTCAAAGATGTCCATGATTTCGTAAATCATTTTATCCACAACATGCACAGCACCGCTGTTGATGTCCAGCAGTATATAGGTACCGTTTTGTATAAACTTATGAATCCTGGCTTTCATTGCAACTCCTAACTTTCACAATGCAACACAAATATAAAAGCCCTTCCAGAGAAACTGGAAAGGCCTGTAATAAAGCAACTGCTTACTTTTCGCAAACCTGATTGCCCACCGTGCAGGAAGTCTTGCAAGCGGACTGGCAGGAAGCCTGGCACTCGCCGCAGCCGCCCGTCTTCAGGGTCTTCTGCATGCTCGGCTTGTTCACCGTCTTAATATGCTTCATTAGATAGCCCTCCTATCAAAATAGAATCTCATATCATTTTAACAGTTTTTGCCTTATAACACAAGGCAACAGGAAAATTATTTCTGACTATTCACCATCTGCCGCTGCCTGAAGGTCACCGACTGAAGGTTCAGGCTCTCGGCAAAGTCATAGGCCAGCATGAGATGTGCCCCCACCGCCTCGGGCGTATGGGCGTCTGAACCTAAAGTGACAAAACGGCCGCCCAATTCCCGATACCGCTTATATATGGGGGCAAGATTTTCCAGCGCCGACTTGCCGCCAAGCCGCCGGGTGTTTATTTCCAGCACCGTGTCCGTGGCGACAGCCGTCTTTAGCACCACGTCTATTTCATCGGCAAATTCAGCGTAGTGAATCTCTGCATCAGCATAGGGCGCATAGCGGCAGATGTAGTCAATATGGCCAAGTGAATTGGCAAAGCTGTGACGCAGCAGGTTTGCCGCCATCTGCACGAAATAACGGTGATAGGCAGTCTGTTTGTCCTTGCCCTCATAATAATCGGGATAGTAAATATCCAAATCATCCACCATGTGCTGGGAGCAGATCACCATATCAAAGGGTACGCGCCGGGAAAATTCCGCGCTGAAATCACAGGTGCTCTCACGCATGCCGATTTCCACCCCCAGATGCAGGTTATCGCCGCGCACAGGACTGTAAGTGCGCCAATAATCCTCCGGCGCAAAGGAAAAGGTCTTGCCCTCCTTGCTGGTATAATCGGCGTCCAAATGTTCCGTAAAGACGAGCCCGAAGCCCTGCCGGGCCGCAGCCTGCAGAGCCTCGCGGGCCTTCATCTCCGAATCGGCAGAAAACTCCGTATGGATATGACTGTCAAATATCATCTGCTCACGCTTTCCTCAATATCCTTAAAAACTCATGCCTGCTGGGCTGCATAGGCCTCCTGCAAAGCCTTGGCCAGCTGGTCGGGGCAGGAAGTGGGACGCGCACCGCAGGTATTGCCGGCGAAGCGCTCCACGACATGGTCCATGTCCATGCCGGCCACCAGCTTGGCAATACCTGCGGTATTGCCGGCACAGCCGCCCTCGAACTCTACGGACTTTATAATCTTGCCCTCCAGCTCCACGGTAATCTTCCTGCTGCAGGTGCCTTTCGTCTTGTATTCGTACTTCATAATGCTCTCCTGATTCAAAATCACTTTTTATCTGCTTCTGCCTTCTGCTTGACCGGTGTCAGACCAAAGTTTTGCAGATTCCCCTGCTTATCGAAAATCAAAACACAGCGCACCACGGGCTCTTTTTCAAAGGACATGAAGTACACCAGCTGGTCAGCCTGATCAAAGCGCGTCCAGGCGACAAACTGCGCAGCTTTGTATTTGCCCATTTGTTTGGTCATTTCCTGCGCGATACTGGTGATTTTATTGGCATCAATTTCCTTCTGCGCTTCACTGCCCATCAGCTTCAAGGCTTCAACGGGCTTATTCTTCACCAGCATGGTATCCGTCCAGGCCACAGCTTTTTCCTGCTCATTGGAAAAAATCTGCGCGTCCGGGGTAACGGCCATAGCCACTGCCGAAAAACTCAGCATCGTCCCTAAACATAACGCCATAATTTTCTTTTTCACACTAATCACCTCATAAATTTTTCCAGATTACATAGATACATCCGTAACCACGCCGTCACGGGTGTAGACGTAAACACTTTTGCCATTGTGGCTGAAAACATACTGCTTGAGTTCTGCCCCTTCCCCATTCGTGACATTTACACGGCTGGGCTTGCCCATGGCAGCTGCAATTTTATCTTCGCTGTCGCCGGGATGAATTCCTCCATATTTGCCCTGACTTAAGTTTTGGGCATACTTTTGGGCATTTTCCTTATCCAGCTTCGCCTCGCGCTCCGCTTCCTGATTCATGGCAACAATCAGCCGCTGAAAGGGCAGGATTTTTTCCGCCAGCCGTCCCTGATAGCCCTCCGGCATATCCTGAACCAATGAGAGCAGCTTGCGGTCAGCCGCCACATCCTTGTTGGTGATATGTCCGCGGTACAGCGCCACCTGATTCATCGCTTCGGCGTAAGCCAGCAGCATCTGCGCATCGGGGCAGGCTCCCTCCAGCTGGGCAGCCATATCATCATCAGCAAAATCCTGTAACAGGCGGACAGCCTCCTCGCTTTTCTCCCTGTCAGGATGATTGAAATCCAGCTGTACTAAAATCTCCACAGCCTGTTCGTAGCGCCGGGTCTGATTCTCCCGTTGGTCACGGGCATAACTGGATTCCGCGCCGCGCTTGGCATAATTTTCCATTTCCCCGTAGCCGGTAATACCGCCAACAGTTCCCACAGCCACCGCCAGCAGGACAAACACGGCCGTCATCTTAAACTTTCGCCGCCGCAGATAGCGCAGAGCCACCACAAGGAGCAGCACCGGACAGACAAACAGCAGGCTCAGGGCAAATAAAGACATGGAGTCCCTCCTTAAAGCACCAAATTATAACAGTCGATTACGACACAGCCTTATTATAACATAGCCTTCACCCCGGGAAAAGGTGAAGGCTATAGCTGCTTATGATAAGTCACCCTTGTACGCGGTAATCGCTGAATGAGGTTATCGTCCCATTGGTCAGGCCGACAATCAACTCGCGGATAATCTGCGGGTCGCTGTAATCAAACGGCAGGAAACAACGCTCGGCATGATTGTAAAAATCACGCACCTCATTTTCCATGCCGCGAATGTCTGCTTCCAGCCGGGCCTTGCGCTGCTCGTATGCCTTGCCGGCCTGTACATAGCCCACGCTGGTAACGCCCAGCCACATCACAAAGAAAAACGTCCATGGCGTTCTCGGGAAAAAGCCGGACAGGATGAGGTAAAAGAACAACGTGGACAGAAAACCGCCCAGTGTCCAGTTGAAAAGGGACGGCGTCTTATTTTGCAAACGCATCATCCACAAATCACCCAAGGTCGCATATTTGCTGCGAATATGGGCAAAGTAGCCTTGCAGACGGGTCAGCTCAATGATTAACCTTTCCTTGTCCTGCGGCACTTCTGCCAGTTCCTGCAGGTCTATCAGCCCCGGCATGGCCGCCCGGATTTCATCGGCACCATCATCTCCTACGGTACGGGTCATAAGGTCCACGCTCCCTGCCTCTGCCTGTTCACCGCAAAAGGCACAAACCTTGGCCTCGCTTTCAATTATACAGCCGCATTTTCTACAAATCATTGTTCTTCCCCCTTTCTCACCAATGTTTCTTATTAAAGTATTTATCGGTGAAATTTTACAATGATTAAACTAAATTATGCTTATAATGATTGATAACTATACTTATTCGTTATGAAAAAGAAAAACCCTGCTAAGGCAGGGCTTTTTAATCATATTTTAATATTAAAGCAGATGCGCACGCAGTTCTTCGCCACTTTGTGCCGACAGGTACGAGGGTGCAATGTCCAGCACGGTCTTGCAGCCGGTCACGCCTTCTTTGGCGAGACGATAGGCGGCACGGGCATAGCAGACCAGCACGCTGGTGGTAAATTCCGGATTGGAATCAAGATTCAGCTTGAACTCAATCACATGCTTGTTTTCCTTGTCGTGGCCGGTTACGCCGGAGCGGATTACCGAACCGCCGTGAGGCAGCCCCTTGTGGTCACGGTTCAGCTCTTCCTGACTGATGAAATGCACCGTGGTATCATACTCATCAAAGTAGTTGGGCATGGTCTTGATTTCCTGCTCAACCTTGGCAGCGTCAGCGCCTTCTTCTAAGACCACATAGCACTCACGGGTATGTTTTTCGCGCGTGGTCAGGTCAGGATTTTCACCTGCACGGACAGCGGCCAGCGCCTTTTCCACCGGCACCGTGTACTGACGGGCATCAGCCACGCCCTCAATCCGGCGGATAGCATCAGAATGTCCCTGAGATACACCGCGTCCCCAGAACGTATAATCCTTGCCCTGCGGCAGGATAGCATTGCTATAAACACGCGCCAGCGAGAACAGGCCCGGATCCCAGCCCACGGAAATAATGCCCACATGGCCAGTTTCCCTGGCGGCCTTGTCAACATTTGCAAAATGCTCGGGAATCCGGGCATGAGTATCGAAGCTGTCCACCACATTGAAGAGTTTTGCATAATGAGGTGTCTGCACCGGTAAATCCGTGGCACTGCCGCCGCAGAGAATCATGACATCAATTTTGTCTTCCCACTCCTCCACATCGCTGACATTAACCACGGGCACGCCCGGAGTTTTAATCGTGAGCAGTGCTGGGTCACGACGGGTGAATACAGCTGCCAGTTCCAAATCATCATTGGCCTTTATCGCACATTCCACACCACGGCCCAGATTGCCATAACCTAAAATACCGATACGGATACTCATAATCTGCCTTCTTTCTATCTATAACAAAAAAGTAATAGCTACCCCCATACTATACCACATCACCGCAGCGTTGAAAATAATTTTCTCTAATGTATACAATGAACGGCAGTTGCGTTATAACGAGCCCCAAAATATCTCCCTAGTGCACTGACACGATGATTTTTGATATAAAAACGACGCCGAATATGTCGTCATATGCGCGGCGGAGGAGGGAGGCATAGCGGTGGCTATGCCGACTGACGACAACAAAGCAGATGGCGACATAGGCGGTGGCGTTTGTCGAAATATCATCGTGTCAGTGCACTAGCCTCTATAACTTTGCAGGCTCGTTGAAACGCCAAGCGGAAGATTTTGCCTATGGCAAAATTTGAACAATAGCGTTATAATATCATTCATACTGACATTATCGCAATAAAGAAAGTGAGGCTATTTATGATAACTCCGGAACTCATTGCCCGTATCAATGAATTATCACGCAAGCAGCGTTCCACCGGCTTGTCCGAGGAAGAAAAGCAGGAACAGAAAAACCTGCGGGAAATTTACCTGGAAGGCATCCGCGGACAGATGCGGCAAATGCTCGATAATATAGAAATAGTCCCCGGCCCGAATGAGGCTGCCGCCAACGCACCTCTGGCGCAGGCCCCAAAAATCACGCATATCAACGAAGTGGCTATCAACCTGCGTCCCCAGTATCACTAAAATTTTTAGTTAATACGTGAAAAGGGACTGCCATCTGCAGATAGCAATCCCTTTTCAAAGAAGGGGTCCAAAATGCCGTTCGCTTAAAATGCCCAAAACCTGCGACCAGCAGGTGGGTGCCCTAAGTCTGGTTTCTGCATATCGCCGTGGCGAACATCCGCCAGAATCAAATCAGGCTCCCTGTAATAAATGTAGGTTGGACATTCTCTAAGCCCCCGCACACCCCAGGCTTTTCCTTCTTTGTATGTATAGTAGCACAAAAAAAATGCCTGTGCAAGACTTGACAAATACAAACTTTTGAAAAAATTTGCCAAATTCGGGCATTTTATCAATAAATTTGTCAACATTGCACAAATAATATATAATAATAACAGCAACAGCTCTAAAAGGAGACATGAATTATGGAAAATAAATTTAGCGTGGCTATCAGCTTTGGCCGCGATTTAGGCTGGATTGATTACGATGCTGACAGCAAAAGCGCCACCGTCAACATCAATAACGAAGAAGCCAAGGCTCTCACCGAAAAATATCTTGGGGAAAAACACAATATCAATGTCCCCCATGAAACCCTGATGGATTTCACCCCGGAAGAAATTGACCCGCTGGCCGATGTAAAGAGCTTCAAGCTGGCCATCACCCGTCTGTGGAACGAAACCAAAGTTCACGTAGACTGGAGCCGTCCGGTGGATTACGTAAAGAAACATCCGACATATTGATTCATCAAGCCCCCCATGCGGGGCTTTTCCTATAAGGTTAATAAGGGGGAATCAGCATGACATTGCGAAAAACTTTTGCCCTGCTGCTGGCGCTGCTCTGTATAATCACAGCCCAGCCGGCTCTGGCAGCGCCTCAGGACGAGCTGTGCGGAAAATACAAGCTGGTACAGGTTATTGTCCTCTCACGGCACAACATCCGCGCTCCGATTGTCGGGGCTGACAGCGGCCTTGCCAAAATGACCGACCATAAGTGGCATGATTTCGGTGTAAAAAAGGGACAGCTGACGGCTCACGGGGCACTGATTGAAAGAAATATCGGCGCTTATTTCCGCCAATATCTGCAGCAGGAAGGGCTCTTCCCTGCCGGCTATGAATTCCAGTCAAAAGATGTCTTCTTTTATGCCAACAGTTTTCAGCGCACCATTGCCACTGCGCGGAACTTTGCGCTGGGGATGTTCCCCGAGGCCGATGTAAAAATCACCTACACCAAACAGATAGACGAAGCCGACCCGGTCTTTTTGCCGGGAGCTAAAAATCACAAGGAGGCCTTCAACGAGGTCTGCAATCAGGAGCTGCAGGCTCTTGGCGGCAGCCGCGGTCTGGCAGACACGATTATCCCCGGTGTCAAAACCGCCGCCATGGTACTTGGCCGCCCGGTTGTCAGCCTTGACGATTTTTCCTTTACCGTCAAGGACGGCATGCATATCACGGGCGCTGCCCGGCCGCTGATGGGTGCCTGCGATGCTCTGGTACTGCAATATTACGAGCTGGGTGACAAGCGCGCCAGCTTTGGCCATGAACTTACTTTCGAGGAATGGCAGGAAATCGCCGCCGTGAAGGATTTGGGCGTTCACGCTTACCACAATATCCCCACCTTGTCCAGAGCCCTTGCCCGGCCGCTGCTGTCGATATTTCAGGAAGAACTGAACACGCCGCAACGCAAATTTACTTTCCTGTGCGGTCACGATACCAACATCGCGCCTGTCATGGCCGCGCTGGAGGTCAAGGAAACACATTTACCGGAAACCATCGAACAGGAAGCGCCGATTGGCTGCAAGCTGGTCATCAAAGAATGGGAAGCACAGGACGGTGAAAGCTATATTACATTGCAACTGGTGTACCCCACCACCAGCCAGCTGATTGCAGCTTCTCCTCTGACCGCTGACAATCCGCCGGAAATGATTCCCCTGAATCTGCAAAATATCCAGCCCAACGAAGACGGGCTTATCGCCATGCAGGATTTCCAGCAAAGACTCACAGACGCCATCACCAGCGATGCGGAACTAATGGGACTGCATTACTAAAAACTGGGGCTGTGAAAAATCCCTTAACCTAAAAAGGGGCTGTTGCACTAAGCAATTTCACCACGATACCTAGAGAAAAACATTTATCTTCAATACTAGATATTGTGGCAAAATGCTTACGTGCAACAGCCCCTTTTTGTAAATGGCAGTTTATCTTTGTAGCTGTTAATACGCTCTTAATCCTATCCGTTACAGCTCAGCTTGGCGGAGGTGGGAATACTTTTTCTCACTCCACTAAATGACCCACTAGTAAAATATCGTCTTATAGCGACCTTGCGCCGGGCAGGCCAACGGCGCGTCTTTCAGCTTGGCTTTCCGTTTATGCTGTTTGTGGGCCAGCCCTCACTTTGTTCGGGCAATCGTTCCGCTGCGAAAAAGCATCCCCACCTCCACCTACGTAAATAATTGTATTAAACCGCTGGGCTGCGGCGGTAAGCAGACAAGTACATCGATGTACTTGTTACGAGCAGGGGACGGTTCGTAGCAAATGTATAATCCGTTGCTTGGGGCGAACGGGGAGTGGATTTTCTGTCTGGAGCGACTGCCTGAGCGTCAGCGAAGGCCGGCACGCCGTAGTTATTAGCTAAGTAAGTACGCTGAAAGGAGCGCCGTTGGCCTGCCCGGCGCAGGTAACTGGACAGCTTAAACCTTTCAGGGCGGGGCGTTTAGCGGAAACAGAAAAATTACTCCCCGTGAACCCCGCGCAGAGTATGAACGGGATAAATTTAGCGATAACTAACTTACGAACTGCAATTTATATGTGTGGATAAGCTATAGTATAATTTTTTCACAACCCCAGTTTTTTCATGTATAAGTTTAAATCGGCTGCAACTTCCAGCCGCCATCAGCTGTCAGCTTCAGTTCCTGACTATGCTGGGCGTAGAGGGTTGAGCGATGCCCCACGCTGACAATGCTCATTTCCGGCAGTTCCTCAGCCAGCATTTCATAAAGCTCTGCCTCCCGTGGCTCGTCCAGAGCCGAGGTGGCTTCGTCAAGGAACAGCCAGTCGGGTTTTACCAGCAGTACGCGCGCAAAGGCCAGCCGCTGCTGCTCACCCAGAGACAAAATCCTGCTCCAGTCATCTATTTCATCAAGGCGGCTGCCGAACTGCTCCAGCCCGACTTTGTGCAGTACGGACTGCAGGGTCTCATCATTGCCGGCTGCGGTCAGCGGATAATACAAAGCCCGGCGCAGGCTGCCCAAGGGCAGGTACGGCCGCTGCGGCAGGAACAGTATGCGGCTGTCCTTGTCCACAGCCATCTGCCCATGACCATAGGGCCAGATGCCGGCCAATGTCCGCAGCAGGGTGCTCTTACCGCAGCCCGACGCGCCGGTGACCAGCAATCTTGTGCCCTTGGGCATATTCACATTGCAGTCATTCAGCAGGGTGCGGCCATCGGGCAGCGCCACCTGCAGATTTTCCAGCTTCATTTCGCCAGCCGCTGCCGCAGCGGTAGCAATGCCGTTCTGCACCTGCCCGGCGTCTTCTATGTGCTGGGTGAAGGTAGCCAGTCGCTTGATGACTGCCGCCAGCTGGGCGATGGTATCGTAAGATGTCACAAAATAGGACAGGGCATCCTGTACTCTGCCAAAGGCCGAAGACGTCTGAATCAGGCCGCCCAAGGCCATAGCGCCGCTAAAATACTGGGGTGCTGCCAATATAAGCGGCACTATCACCGCCATCTGGGCATAGCCGTTGACGTAAAAGTTCAGGATTTTCGTCTGCCGCATCAGCTGCCAAAAGTTGCTGATAACCTTGGCAAAGCGCTCGTGAAACCCCTTGTTTTCCACAGCTTCGCCGCCATAAAAGGCAATGCTTTCACTGTTTTCCCGGACACGCATCATATTGAAACGGAAATCCGCCTCATAGCGCTGCTGTTCAAAATTCAGACTGATGAGCCTGCGTCCGGCAATATGGGCACCCACCGTGCCCAGACCTGCATAAATCAGGGAAAGCCAGAACATATAGCCATAGACGACCAGTTCCCTGTCTCCCAGATGCAGGGTATAGGCCCCTGACAAATTCCACAGCACCACGCCAAAGGCCGCCAGCGTGGTCATTTCCTTTAACAGGCCGATTAACAGCTGCAAGGTCAGATTGACGAACTGATTTATGTCTTCGCTTATTCGCTGGTCAGGGTTATCGGTGTCGCTGCCCTGTACCTGCATCCGGTAATAGACCTGCCGCTTGAGCCAGCGGCTCAGGTATTCATCCGTCATCCACGTCCGCCATTTTATCTGCAGCATCTGCCGCAGATAAATGGCATAAACAGCAATAACGATATACAGCATAGCCAGTGCCGTAAATTCGCCCAAAAGCGGCCAGAATTTATCCGCATGATACTGCTGCAAGGCATTATAAAATTCGTTGTACCAGCTGTTCATGCGCACCAACAGATACACGCAAAAAAAGTTCAAACCTATGACAACAGCCAATAGACCGCGCGCTTTCCATTTATACTCGCTGTTCCAATATCCGCGGAACAGCTGCCAAAAAACGCTTAATGCGCCGACTTTCCCCATTTAAATCACTCCAAAAAAGAGATTGCCCCATAAAAACGGAACAATCTCAGTATAGACCTTTAATTTGTCTGTGGCAATAAATATTTAGCGGCGCGCCGCCAGCATTGTGCCGGCGCAGACCAGAGCACTGCCCAGCCAGAGCAGCCAGATACATGGTTTTACGCTGACGCCGGCCGTAACCGGACGGCTTAGTTCCTCACTGAGAGACGGCATGCTCTCCAGACGTATCTGCCGCTGGTCCTGAGTTACCCCGGTCAGCCGCAGGCGCCGCTGTCCGTCCATGACCTCAACGGGCCGGGAAGTACCACCGCTGCCCGTCGCCGTCATAGTCACCTGTGCCTGCTCGACCTTCTGCCCATCAGTTACGGAAACATCTGCCGTAATCACCAGCAGGCCATTATCCTGCTTATCAATTTTTACGCCATCATAACGATAGCCTAAGACCTCATCCATGCCCATGCGCCCCTGTTTTAGAACAAACTGCATACGGCCGTCGTCCTGCGGCGGTGTCGGGGCAATGTAGATATCACCGCCCACGCCTTTAGCTATCGCCGGTTCCCGGGCTGCGTCCTCACCATTAGCACGCAATTTGGTCAGGGCACGGATTTCCTTGCCGTCAACTGTATAGATATAATATTTTTCCTTTTGCTCTGCTCCGTATTCCTGCCCCTTATACTGCACAGCATGGCCAAAGATTTCATAGGTTTCGCCCACGGCCATTTCCTGACTATGCGTCTGGCTGCCTGTTCCTGCCAATACCATGGCCAGCAGGGACAGACCCAGCCCTGTATGCGCCAGCATGCCGCCGCTGTTCATCGCGCCCTTGCGCCATGCGGTGACAGCAGCCCCGGCGCCCATCGCTGCCGCCGCCGCCAGCAGCAGGGGCAGAATCTGCCTTACACCGGCTGCCCAGCCGCAGCCGGCGCCCACAAGCCCGACAGCCAGCAGCGGCATACCACCGGCCAGCACCTTGCCCTGACCGTAGCCGCGCAGGCAGGCGCAGCTAATCGCCAGCATCATGACAATAGCCAAAGGCAGCGTTGTACGCACATAGAAATCCGTATCCACTGCCGCCGGTTTTCCGGCCAGCTGGGTCAGCAGCGGCATGGACATGCCGAGGAAAATAATACCTGCCATAAAGACCAGCAGCAAGGCTCCGAGCAGCAGCAAAAACTCGCGGCTGTCATAGCCGGGATAGTATTCCATCCCCTTGGGGAGCTGTCCGGCCTTGACGATCAGCAATAATAAGCCGGCCACCAGCACCAGTGCATTTACCACCGCAATAGTCATCCCTATACTGCTGCCGCTGAAGGAATGCACGGAAAAATCCCCCAAAATGCCGCTGCGCGTCAAAAACGTGCCATAAAGCACCAGGGAAAAAGTAAAAATCGCCGCTAAATGCACCAGTGACAACGCCACTGGGCGAACCTGCGCCACGCGCAGCACGTGGATAAAGACCGCTGCCACCAGCCACGGCACCAGCGAGGAATTTTCCACCGGGTCCCAGCCCCAAAAGCCGCCCCAGCCTAAGACCTTATAGGCCCAGTAACCGCCGATAAAGATACCGGCGCCTAAAAAACTCCACGCGATAAGCGCCCATTTCCGCGCCTGCCTCAGCCACGCCTTGGACTCCTGCCCGGTGAGCAGCGCCGCCGCGCTGTATACCAGAGGAACGGCCAGCAGGGCATAGCCCACGAAAATAATCGGCGGATGAACGGCCATCCATGGGTCTTGCAGCAAAGGATTCAGCCCCATGCCATTTTCCACAATCCCCTCGCTGGGCACAAAGGGGCTTTTAGCCATCACCAGCACCGCCAGCAAGGCCTGCAGCGCCATGTGTACCGCCATTCCGGCAGCGACCAGTTGTTTTTGCCAGGCAAGATACGCCCCGGCCAGCGCATGAATCAGGAGCCAGAGCAAAAAGGAGCCCTGCTGCCCTGCCCAAAAGGCGGAGAATTTATACACCGGCGGCAGCTCGCTTGCTGAATAGCTGGCGACATAAGCGATATCAAAACGATTATTAAAGATGAGCCACCACAGGTAAAGGCTGGCTGTCAAAGCAGCCAGCGCCGCAACAAATGCCAGGAACCGTCCCCATCTGTCTGCACGCTTTCCATGTGCGGCAAAACACAATACAGCCGCCAGCGACAGTATCAATGTCAATACCAGCGTTATCACACCAATCACCTGATTACCTCCTCTTCCCCTTTTCCTGCTCGTACTTGGAGGGGCATTTTATCAGCAGTTTATTCGCCTGAAACGCGCCGTCTGCGTACTTGCCGATGGCTACGATATGATAGGCTTCGTCAAACTGGTCGGGCTTTTGCCCATGATAACACACGGGCATGGTCTCGCCGGTTTCCTCGTCCTGCAGGGTAAAGACAAAGTCCTGCCCCTCCATGTGGGGAGCCGGTGCCTGCTTTGCCAGCAGCCCCTTCACCTGCACACTCCCGATGCTCTTTTGCGCCTCGGCAATGCCCACATAGGGCGTCACCGCATCCATAAAGCTCCAGCCTGCATAACCTATGAAAGCCAGCAGCAGTAACGCCAATAGCAATTTGCGATTCATGCCTGTTCCTCCTCTCCGGCCAGCAGCCTGACCGTCTGCCGTTTCCAGCAGTAATAAAATATCCCCGTCACATCCAGCAGGGCTGCCATGAGCACCGCCACCATGATATTATCCATAGCCAGACCGCTGCCGTTAATTACCGGCGACGGATGCAGGGAAAAATACATTCTGGGTATGATAAAGACCAAAAAGGGCACGGTCAAAAAGGAAAACAACGAGTAAACCGCCGCTGTTTTGGCGCGCAGCCGTCCGGCCGGCATCGCGCTGCGCAGGGTAAGATAAGCGCCGTAAATCAGCAGCAGCACAAAAATCGTCGTCTGCCGGGGGTCCCAGTTCCAGTAAGCGCCCCAGGTCAATTTGGAAAACACCGCGCCGCTGACCGTAGCCAGAATGACAAATATAAAGCCCAGCTGCGCTGCCGCGGCGCTTTTGGCATCAGCCGCCCAGCTGCCGCCGCGCAGGTATTTCGCGCCCCAGAAGGCGCTCAGCAGGAAAGCCAGCACCGACACCCAGGCCACGGGAATATGAAAAAAGGCTATGCGCACATAATACCCCAGCCCCTCTGCCGGAGGTACGGCAAAAAACACCAGCCCTAAAACAATCAGGGTCAAGACGCTCAGAAAAACGCCCATCTGTCACTCACGCTCCTCAGTCCTCATACCAAAGATAATCAAATAATACCGAAGCCCCCACGCCCAGCAGCAGGTCATAGATAGCCATGCCCCCAAGATAGGTAAGCGGAACATCCCTGCTGCCCAAAGCGCCTGCCGTCAGGAAAATCGCCGGCAGGAACACCGGCAAAATCACCGGCAGCATCAATATCGAAAACAGACCGCTTTTCACTCGGGCACCGCAGGTGAGCGCCGCCAGCAAAGTGCCTGCCGCCGCTATCCCGGCAATCCCCAAAAACAGGGCTGCCGTAAAGACGCCCGGCGCCGTAACCGCCGTGCCTGTCAGCACCAGAAACAACGGCACCGTAAAGACTGCCAGCATGCTGAGCAGAAACAAGGTATAGAGCATTTTCCCGAGCAGCACCGCCTGCGCATCACCGTATATCCTTAAAGTCAGCAAAGTGCCTGCCGTGTCCTCATCAGCAAACACCCTGTCAGCCCCGGCCATGGAGGCAAAGAACAGTATCACCCACAGCAAGGCTGCCGCCAGCTCCGGCTCCAAAAAACCGCCCTGCAAAGCCAGGCTCACGCAGGCCAGCGTGGTCAGCGCAAACATGAACATAGCCGCCCAGGCCGCCTTAAAGCGCATACCTACGGTAAATTCCTTTATGAATACCAGCTTAATTCTCTGCCAAAGGGATACAGACATCAGCTGCGGCCTCCTCTCCCGGGGCATTGGTTGCCAGCAGGACCAGCTTGCCGGCCTGTGCCGCCAGCCTTGCCTCGGTCAGTACCAGCCTGCGTCCGGCCTCGTCTAAGTTTGCTCCTGGCTCGTCAAGAAGCCAGATATCCGCATCGCCTGCCAGCAAAACCGCCAGCTTCAAACGCTGCCGCATGCCCGTGGAAAATTCCCCCACAAAGGCCGCGGCAGTATCAGCGCCGGACAGACCGACACGCTCCCACAAGGCCGCATACTGTTTGCCATGCAGGGATTTACCGCGCAGCCCCAAAAAGAAATCCAGATTCTCCCGGGCCGTCAGCCTGTCATAGAATTTCAGCTCCGGCGTCACCAGCGCTATCGTCTGACGCAGCCCGGTCTGCGTCAGCAGCCTGTCATCCTTCCAGACACACACCTTGCCCTGCACAGGCAGCAGTAAATGGCCTGCCAGCTTTAGAAACGTAGACTTGCCGCTGCCGTTCCTGCCGGTAATGGCAATGATATTGCCGCCCTGCAAGGTCAAATCCAGAGAACCGAAAATTTTCCGGCCATGAAAGGACTGGCTGACAGCTTTAAACTCTATTCTAATCATCGTTTTATTCCATCTCAGCTAATCTTTGCGTGTTGAGCTCCATCCAGTCCTCACCGGTGCAGAGCATACCCTCGCTCATCATGGCGCTTATCTCCCGTGTCAGGGCGCTGCGGTTGCATTCCAGCTCCTTGGCCAGCTGCACCCTGCCGGGGACATGAACCCGGCCCTGTCCCTGACGCTGTTCCTTGTACAGCAGGTACAAAATCAGCCGTTCACGCAAAGTTTTTTGTGACAGGATTTTGATTTTCTGCATCATCAGCACATTTTTACGGCAGAAAGCCTCCAGCAGATTTTTCATGACCAGCCCGTGGGTGCGTCCCAGTTTTGGCCCGGCTGTCAGCAGGGCTTTGTAGGGAATCCACAACACCAGCACATCGGTCAGCGCCTCTATGGCCATATCATAGGGTATATCCGGCATGATGGCCGAAGTGCTCCCCAGCAGGGCGCCGCGCTCCAGATTGTGGCTCACGGTTTCATTGCCAAACCTGTCCTCGGCCAGCACCTGCGCTTCCCCTTCCACCACAACGCCGATATTCGTGTTGCTTTCATAGGCTTTCAGCAGGCGCTCGCCTTTGCCCACACGCTTGATAACCGCCCCGGTGGCCGCAATAAACCTGTCCACTTCCTCCACCGGCACATCATGAAACAACGGCAGCTCATGTAAGTCCAAATGATAAACCTGCACAATCTTCCCTCCCAGGTAATACACATAAAATTTGCTTTCCCGATTAAATTATAGCAGTTTGCAGCGGTATACTGTGTTGCGGCAGCAACATTATGTTTGTATTATTCTACCATAGCCTCCTTACTCCTGCATTATAAGATAATACAAATATTCCCGGCAAAGTTTTATCCTTGCCGGGAATCATCAGCATTTATTTACTTATCCAGAGATGCTACTTTGGCCGTCACTACGGACATAACGACACACAACAGCGCCAAGGCAACACCGAGGCCAATCCAGCCGTTGCCGGTGAAGCCGTCAGCCACATAGCCTGCCAGCGAGCAGCCTGCCACGGTCATCACATAGGGGAGCTGCGTGCTCACATGGTCGAGGTGATGGCACTGCGCGCCGGCCGAAGCTAGAATCGTGGTATCGGAGATAGGCGAAGCATGGTCGCCGCCCACAGCGCCTGAAAGGATAGCCGCCACACAGATAACGAGCATCTGCGGGTCACCGCCGACCACCGCCACGGCGATGGGGATGAGGATGCCAAACGTCCCCCAGCTGGTGCCGGTAGCAAACGCCAGCCCGATGGCCACCAGAAAGAAAATCGGCGGCAGCAGCATGATGAGCGCCGTATGGGCACTGACGATGCCGCCGACAAAACCGCCCAGATTCAGGTACTTATCGCTGCAAATCCCCGACAGTGTCCATGCCAGACACAGGATAAAGATGGCCGGCGTCATGGCCTTGAAGCCCCAGCCAAAGCTGTCGCAAAAAGCGTTGAAGGACAACACCTTGCGCGGCAGGTACAAAATTCCCGTAAACACAAAGGCAATGAAGGAGCCCAGCACCAGCGACTTTGAGGAATCGCAGCCAGCAAAGGCATCGGCAATGCTCTTGCCCTCGTGAATACCGCCGGTGTAGAGCATGCCGTACACGCAGGCCACAATCAGCACAAAAAGCGGCAGCAGCAGGTCGATAATTTTGCCATTGCCCTGCTCATCTTTGTGAATTTCACCGCTTTCCTGATATTCCTTCGGTATCTCAAACTTCTCATTGCTGCACTTCACATCATGCGCCATCGGCCCGAAGTCCCTGCCAGTACAAATGATGAAGAACAGGAACACAATCGTCAGCCACGCATAAAGATTAAACGGAATGGTCTGTATGAACAGGGAAAAACCGTCAATCTCCGAGCCTTCCGGCAGGGATGAGCCCACCGCCGCCGCCCAGCTGGATACCGGTGCGATTATACAGATGGGCGCCGCCATGGCGTCAATGATATACGCCAGCTTTGCCCGGGAAATCCTGAACTTATCCGTCACGGGGCGCATGACAGTACCCACCGTCAGGCAGTTGAAATAGTCGTCAATGAAGATGACCAGCCCCAAAAGAGCCGTGATGAGGGACGCCTGACGCCGTCCTTTGATAGTACGGGCAGCCCACTGTCCATAAGCGCTGGTCGCGCCGCTGCGCGTGATTGCCGCCACGAGAATACCTAAAATAACCAAAAATACCAAGATGTTGACATTACCGCCCACCTTGTCCGCCATAACCTGAAACATGGTCAGCGTGGATTCCAGGAAATTGCCCCCGGTATAGAGCATGGCACCGGAAAAAATGCCGATGATAAGGGACATATAGACTTCCTTCGTCCACAAAGCCAGTACGATGGTAATAACCGGCGGCAGGATGGACCAAATAGTCTCAGCCATAACCTACCTGCTTTCTGCTATCATTGTTAGCGAAAAAATTTTTCCTTATATAATACAATACACGCCCCTAATTGTATAACATTTTTTGCATAGTAGCAAGGGCAGTTAGGCATTTTTTGCAAGTTTTTGTCCGGCTCCAGATAATAATACAGGTAAATGCCACCGGCTTGGCTCTACGACAAGTTCAGGAAAAGCGGCAAACATTAACTCTGTCTGACAGCCGGCCAATTAACCCGCTGTCTTTGTTTTTTCACCTTCTGCTTTCGGCGCAGTAGTACCTTATCTCCTCCAGCCTGCGGTACAGGCGTTTGCCGGGGCAGGCGGTGTCATTGAGGTCACGGTGGCCTACAATCGTGCCTTTTTTCAACGGGTCGAGCTTATATTTTTGGCACAGCCAGCGGCAGAGTTCCTTGACCGCCTCCATCTGTGCCGCCGTGGGGCTGCCGATGTCAAAGTTCCCTGCCAGACAGATGCCGAGGGAATTTTTATTATGCCCATAGGCATGAGCCCCCACCATATTTTGCTGCCGTCCCTGCTCAATCATGCCGTCCTTGCGGATGAGGTAATGATAGCCGACACCGGCCCACTGCATCGTCTCCTGATGATATTTATGGATAGCGGTGACAGTGGAATCCTTGTCCACATTGGGAAAGCCCGTATGATGAATCACCAGCACATCTGTGCTCTTGCGTTCCTCGTACTCGGTGAATTGCAAAAACCGCTTGTAAATCATGGGCTCGTAATAGGACGCCGAAACCTTCAGCATATCCTTTTCGCCGAGCATAACGCCCAGCAGCGTGCCGGTGCTCCACCGTAGGAAATCACGTCGTTTCATGGCCGAATCTCCTGTTCCTTTGTCAGTTAATCCAAATCCCGAGCCTTGCCCTTGTATTCCGGCGCGCGTTTTTCCAAAAACGAGTTGATGCCTTCCTTGTAATCTTCGCCGCGGTATACGGCATTGCGATAAGCGTTAATGCGTTCAAAACTTTCGGCGCTGATAACCGTAGAGGCTCGCGACAAAATGCGGAACTGGCGTTTGATGGCACTGATGGACAAAATACTGTTGCGGCGCAGATGTGCCAGAAACTGCTCTTCCAGCATTTTTCCCAGTTCTGCACCATCGTCTGCCACCCTATTGATAAGCCCGACGTTCAAGGCATCTTCGGCTGTTATCGGCGTGGCCAGGAAAAACATTTCCCGTGCCTTGTTGATGCCCAGCTGATTGACAAAGTGCATAATGCCCGAAGCGTTATAGGGTATGCCGATTTTGGCCGGCGTGATGGCAAAGGTCGCGTCCTTGGAGCTGACAATCATATCACAGGACAGGCAGAGGTCGCAGGCACCGCCCCAGACAGTCCCGTCCACACAGGCAATGACAGGGATAGGCACATCCTGAACACTGCGCAGCAGCCTTTCCATCGGCACTGAAAAGGCCAACGGGTCGCTGCCGTCCTGCGGCAGTTCACGGATATCATGACCGGCGCTCCAAACGTGCTTGTTTACTTCCGCCAGCAGCACAATTCCCACACATTCCTTATCATAACTGTCCTGAATGGCCTCCATCAGTTCGTGGCACATATCCTCGCTCAGGCAGTTGAAATGCCTGCCGTTTTTCATCTTCACATAGGCAATACGGTCTTTAATCACAGTTTCTACTAACATAACATATCCTCCCATATTCTTGCGCCAAGATATGTTAGTATTCTCCATAAACCGCGCCCACACCTTTTGCCGGGAGTTAATTTTTGCAGATAAAACAGGAGCAGGGATTATTCCTTGCGCAGGAAATAACCTCTGCCCCTGAACATTTATCGGCAATATGTAATTTACGGCTGCAGCGCGCTGAAGGCATCGGCCAGTTTGCCAAATTCTGCCAGCGTCAGCGTCTCGCCACGGCGCGTGGGGTCAATGCCGGCGCTCTCCATGGCATCGCGTATCTGCTCCTTGGGCAGTCCGCTGCCTTTCAGGGCGTTGGCCAGAGTCTTGCGGCGCTGGCCGAAGGCAGCCTTGACCACGCGGAAAAACATCTTTTCGTCCCTGACCTGAACCGCCGGCGTTTCCCGTACATGGCAGGCGATAACCACGCTGTCCACTTCGGGGGCCGGGATAAAGGAACGCGGCGGTACGTCCAGCACGATTTCCGGCGCGGTGTAATACTGCACCGCCACGGACAAGGCGCCGTAATCCTTGCCGCCGGGCTTTGCCACCATGCGCAGGGCCACTTCCTTCTGCACCATGGTGACCATGTGAGTGATGGGCAGATGGCGTTCCAGCAGCGCCATCAGTATCGGGGTCGTGATGTAGTAGGGAAGGTTCGCTGCCACCTTAAAGGGCGCGTCCCCCATGATTTCGGGAATATTGACCTTGAGTATGTCTCCGGGCACAATGCGCACATTGTCGTAGCCCTTAAGCGTTTCGGCGAGAACCGCCGGCAGTTTCTTATCCAGCTCCACCGCCGTCACCTCTGCGCCGGCCTCTGCCAACCCCTGTGTAAGCGTCCCGATGCCGGGGCCGATTTCCAGCACTCTGTCCCCCGGCGCAATCTGCGCCGCGTCCACAATGCCCTGCACAATCCCGGCATCAATCAAAAAGTTCTGCCCCAGCTTCTTGCTCATGCGCAGGCCAAAGGCCTTTAAGATATGGTTTGTGACCTCCCGGCTGGCAATCCTGGGCTGAATGGCTTGCTTTCTCATGCTTTGTCCTCCTCATCCATCTCCGCTACGGCAGCCGCAAATTCTTCTCTGGTCACGCCGTAGTGGTTTAGGCGCTTTAAGAAAGTCTTGGCATTGGCAAAGCCCAGTCCCAGTTTGGCGCCGAGTTTGGCACGGCGTCGGGTGGCAGAAGGCGCGCCCGACAAATCATTTACGATTAAGTCCGTACTGCTGAAATTATTGGTCGGCTCCCAGTCCATGGTGCGCACCTTGGCCAGTGCCTTGCGGATAGCCTCAGGCTTAGCCTGCTCTATGCCGATATCATCGTTGTCCGTTGCCTCTTCCACCGGCACAAAGGCATGTTTTGCGGCAGGGAAACGCTTGGTGAGGTAGCTGCGAATCCGCTCGCCTGCCGAATCCGGGTCAGTCATAATGATGATGCCCCGTTTTTTATAGGCCTGTTCGATATTTTTCAGCGCCTGTTTTTTCAGGTTGAACCCTTCGGTGATAATGCAGTCCGCTTCCACGGCCTTGTCGATGGCCACCACGTCCATCTTGCCCTCTACCACCAGAACTTCTTTTATCATGCTTACTCCTTACTGCTTCAACAATGCCTCTGCCAGCCGATATACAGCGGCATGGATGGTTTCTATGCTTTTGGGGCTGTCCCCGTCATTACATACCACTTTATCCCATTTGTATTTCTCCGCCAGTTCCAGATACGCCTCGTGGCAGCGATGCAGATACGCCGTATCACGCTCATGGATGTCCTTTTTCACGGCGGTTTCCTGCGCCCGGGCGGCTATCAGCTTATCCGCTACCTCCGGGGCCATGTCCAGAAAAATCACCTTGTCCGGCACTGGCAGGCCCAGTTTCACAAATTCAAAATCCCAGAGCCAGTCCAAAAAAGCTGTGCGCTCCGTCTTGTCCGTGAGCTTTACCGCCTGATGTACCATGTTGCTGGTGGTATACCTGTCAGCTAAGATTATATCCCCGGCCTCATAATAATCGCGCCATTTGCGCTGATAGGAGGCGAATCTGTCTACGGCGAAAAAGGTTGAGGCCGCGTAGGCGTTGACATCAGCAGCCTTTTCGCCAAAGGCGCCCCCGAGGTACATACGCACGAGCGCCGATGAATCGTCCGCATAATCGGGAAACTCTATACGGTGTACCCGGTGCCCGTCTTTTTGCAGATGCTCATAGAGCGCCCTGGTCTGGGTGGCTTTCCCGGAACCGTCACCGGCTTCAATGATGATTAACTTGCCTTTCACTTGCTTTCCCTCACAACTTCTATGGTCTTCAATGTACTGTCAGCCGGGCCAACAACTTTAAGCCCCACCTGCTGCATGGCTCTGATGTAGCTGAGCGCCGCCTTGCCAATGACATCCCCGGGTGCCAGAATCGGCACCCCCGGTGGATAAAACATGACCTGTTCGGCGGCAATCCGCCCCTCTGCCCGGCTCACGGGAATGACCTCCCGAGGAGCAAAAAACGCCTCGCGCGGCGGCAGCCCCAAACGGGGCACAGGGGGCAGGGATACCGGCAGGGTAAGTTTTTCCCGGCCGGCAAATTTTGCGGCCAGCCCCTGCAGGGCTGCCAGCAAATAAGCCGTCTGCTCATCCGTATCTGCATAGGAAATGATAAACAGCAGATTGTAGGCATCAGAAAGCTCACACTGGATTTTATATTCATGGCGCAGGATATGCTCCGCCTGTACGCCGGTAATGCCAAGCCCCCGGACACTGACCGTCACCTTGGTCAGGTCAAGTTTTTCCGCCGCAGGCAGGTAATCTGCCCCGAAGGACCAAAGCCCCGGAATTTTATTTACCGCCTCACGCAGAGCGCCTGCCAGCCTGACCGCCCGGCCCACCAGTTCCTGCCCCGATTCAGCCATTTGCAGCCGGGCAATGTCAAGGGACGCCAGCAGCAGCTGATTGGGGCTCGTGGACTGCAGCAGGCTCGCCGCTTCGCGGACGCGCCGCAAGTCCACCCGTCCGCTGCGCACCAGCAGCATGGATGTCTGGGTCATGGAGCCTAAGATTTTATGGGTGCTCTGCGCCGCCATATCAGCTCCGGCCGTAAGTGCCTGCATGGGCAGCTCCGCGCTGAAATGCAGGTGGGGGCCGTGCGCCTCGTCAACCAGCAGCAGCATGCCTTTGCTGTGTACGAGGTCAGCTGCGGCCTTAAGGTCCATAGCCACGCCGTAGTATGTAGGATATACGGCGAGCAGCGCCTTGGCATCGGGATGGGCGGTGACTGCCGCCGCAATGTCCGCATAAGTCATGCCCATGGGAATGCCCAGCTCTGCATCAATGCGCGGCTCTATAAATACCGGCAGCGCCCCTGCAAGTATCAGGCCGCCTATCAGGGAGCGATGGGCATTGCGGGGAACCAGTACCTTGTCCCCGGGCTGCAGCGCCCCCATCAGCATGGCATGGATAGCACCGCTGGTACCGTTTATCATGAAATAAGCGGCATCTGCTCCATAGAGCGCTGCCGCAAGGTCTTGTGCCTCTTTGATACACATGGTGGGCTCATGCAGGTCGTCAAGCTCCTCCATCAGGGAGACTTCCTCCCTCAGCCCCTGAGGCGTTATCAGCTCCCTGAGCAGCTTATGTGCGCCCAGCCCCTGCTTATGCCCCGGTGTATGAAAGGCGCGAGCGCCGTCTTTGGCATAGGCTTTCATAGCCTCCGCTATCGGCGCTCGCAGCTGTTTATCTTCTGTCATCTATTACTGCCCTTTTTTCTTGTCAGGCGCGGGCTTAATCACCCTTACGTCCTTCGCATCCGTCATGGGGAATTTATTGGGCACGCGCAAATGCACACGCGTCCCTTCACCGGCTGCCGAGGTGATATTCAGCTCAGCCCCGATGATTTTCGCCCGTTCGCGCATACCCAGAAGGCCGAATCGCGCTTCTTCCGCCGGTTCGCCGTCAGCCCCATCACCGTCAGCCAGATGGGCCTCTTTTTTCTCCTTCTCCTCGGGATTAAAGCCCTTGCCGTTGTCCTCAATGAGCACCGACAGCGCATTCGGGGAAAAGAGCAGGCGCACCCTGACCTTATCCGTCTCTGCGTGATTGACCACGTTGTTTAAGGACTCCTGCACAATGCGGAAAATAGCTATCTCCACATGCTTGGGCAGTTCATAAACCTTGCCGTCAACGGAAAAATCAATGGCCAGCGTCCCCCGGGAGGCAATCCTGCCGATAAGCTGATTTAAGGCTGCCGTCAGCCCCAAATCATCCAGCGCCATGGGACGCATATCAAAGATGACCTGCCGCACGCTGCCCAGACAGTCACGCATCTGCTGCCGCAGCTCCTGCAATGTCCGCTTGGCCTCGTCCGGGTCATAATCCACCAGCTTTTCCGCAATGGAAGTCTGCAAAATAAGATTGGCCAAATCCTGCGCAGGGCCATCGTGCATTTCCCGAGAAATGCGGTACCGCTCCTCTTCCTGGGCCTTGATGATACGCGCCCCGACAAACTTCTCTTTCTGCACGGCCTCTATCTTCCAGATAACGCCGTTTACCTGCGTGCTGAGATAGGACAGCACTGACCCCACGGCCAGCGCCAGATGCTCTGCCTGCGCCAGCATGGTCTGCAAGCCCCTGAGGCGCAGCTCCATCTTATCGCGCTGGGAACGAAGGTTGGCTTCCTTTTCCCGTTCCACACCGAGAGAAACCTGCACGTTTTTTACAGCCTCATAGGATTCCCGTACCTTTTCCTCGGAGTACTCCTGAAAGTTGCTGCTGACCTTCACCAGATTTTGCTTTTCCTGCTGTTCCTGTTTGGTCAGCTCGTCCACCCGTTCAATGGTAATGCTGACCTGCTTCTTCAACTCTTCCAGCAGTTTGCGGCTGCTTTCAACTTCAGCGCGGGCAGTTTCATAAATCTCAAAGATTTGGGTCTTGTTATCTTCAATTGTGCTGATTGTATTGCTTAAAATTTTCTTCAGGGACTGTCCCGGAACTCCGTCATACCCTGCCGGTAAGTCCTGACCATCGCGCTGGTCCGTCATAACTGCCTCCTCTGCCGCTACATGCCCGGCACCATCACTTACGACGCTTGCTGATAAGGCGGATTACCCCCAAGCCCAGGAGTGCACCTGCCAGTATATACAAATCATTCCAGCGGAACAATGAATCAATGCCATTGTCCTGCAGCTTGCTGTAAACCGCTAAAAGCACCAACAGCACTACCAGCACGTTGGTGATGAATTTGCCATGAGCCTTGATGAAATCTATCGTCTCCACCCTCAATTCCATTTATTTTCTACGAACTACTATCTTACATATAAATTTTACTAGAAAACGAGGATAAGTCAAGAGTCCACTCCCCCCAAAGACACCTTCTGCCCTTGCTTTTATTGTTAAATACCTTTAAAATATAGAAGTGTATTTATATTAACCATATCGAAAGGTGATACAAACATGAGCATTTTTTCCCGTTTTCTGCCCAAACGCAAGCCGGTAGAAATCAAAAACAATATGCCTAAAGAAAAGGAAAACATCAAAAAGACCTTTGGCGTATACTGCCACAGCCATCACGATACCAAAGGCGATAAACTCTGCCCCAAATGCACGGCACTTCTGGCCACGGTCATGACCAAGATGAACCGCTGCCCCTACGGCATCACCAAGCCCATCTGCGACCGCTGCGACCGCACCGCTATCTGCTTTGGTGCCAAACAGGCGCAGGAATTCATCGCCATCATGAACGGCACCCAGAAGCGTATGTTCCTGTCCCATCCCATGATGGCCATCAAACACAAACTTGCCAGCATGGGCGTTGATTATGCCAAATACCAGCAGGCCAAGAAAATTGATGACAAGGTAAAGGCCAAAGAAGCCGCTGCCAAAAAACGCGCCAAAGAGCGCAAGGAAGGCAAATAAGTTTCTGTTCAATAGATAAGCCAAGGGGCTGGTGATATTTTCCGGCGCGTTTGACGCAAAGCGTCTCAACGCAGGAAAATATCACCAGCCCTTAAATAACTTAACCTTGTTGTCATGCGGCAATAACGCCCGAGGACAGCCAATAGCTTTTCACAGCGTTTGACGCGAAGCGTCTCAGCGCAGAAAAGTTATTAGCTGTCCTCGGGCGTTTTAGCATATATTTATTATTTAATCCGTCGCAAATGCGGCTTGGGCTCTCCGTGGGCAGGCGAGGTTTCCTGCGCCAGTTTCCGCTTATCCTCGTCTACCAGTCCCTTATCGCAGATATTCAGCAGTATCCCCATGGCTATCATCGACACCAGCAGGGACGAACCGCCATAGCTGATAAAGGGCAATGGCACGCCGACTACCGGCAGCAGGCCGCCCACCATCATGATATTGGCCACGGCCTGCCCGGCAATCAGTATCATAATGCCCGTAGCCAGCATCTGCCCGTATTCATCCTCAGCCCTGTTGGCTACCCGGACACAGAACAGCACCAGCATGCCCAGCAGCAGGAAAACCATAACAGCTCCCATATAACCGTGCTCCTGGCAGAAAATGGCAAAGGCAAAGTCGGTATGCGCCTCAGGCAGGTATTCATACTTGCTGACACCTTCGCCGAGCCCCATGCCCCAAAAGCCGCCGGAACCGATGGTGGACAGGGATTGAACCATCTGATAGCCCATGCCCTGAGCATCACCCCAGGGGTCAAACCATACTTTTATGCGCGCCAGACGATAAGGCTGCATAGTGACCATTACCATCACCAATGTCACGACAGCCCCCACAAGTCCCCAGACATATTTCAGGGACATACCGGCCACTACCGCCATGAACAGTGGCACCCCCAATACGATGGCCGCCGTTCCCATGTCCGGCTCCAGCTCTATCAGCACAAACATCACGGCAATGATGGCATAGTGCCCGTTAAACACATTATACAGGGACTTTGCCCGGCCTTTTTTTATTCTGGCAGACAAGGCCGAGGCTGCAATCATAAGCCCCACCAATTTAGCCAGTTCTGCCGGCTGGGCACCAAACAGCCAGCGTCTGGCACCGTTGACCTCCGTCCCCACAGCCAGCACCGCCGCCAGCGACAAAAAGGTCACAATGATAACAGACAGCATCATCGGCCCTCGCAGCAGCCGCCAGCGCCGATAATTGATTTTGCGGAACAGAGTAAATAAAGCCAGCCCCAAAAACATAACCATGACATGCCGCCGCAGGAAGTGGTAGGGATTTTCAAAATCCGTAGTGGCCAGCACAAAACTGGAGCTAAAGACATTGATGGTGCCCAGTACCAGCAGCACCACCATAATGACCATTATCGGTTCAGCGTCGTTATTCCACAGCTTCTTCCGAATCCGCATTTCCTTTGCCTCCTAGCCGCCTCAGTCAAAAATGACTTCACAGCGATTGATTTTCTCGCCGAAGCCGCTGAATTTACGCTCATACTCGGTCATAATATTATCAGGCCTGTTTTCGGCGTGCAGGTCAAAGGACACATCCTGCACCCGGAGCTGCGCCTCGGCAAACTGCTCCAGCGAAAAGTCAAAGAGCGGACGGTTGTCCGTCTTGAAATGCAGCTGACCGGGCTTTTTCAGCAGGCGGCGGTATTTTGCCAAAAAGCCCACATGGGTGAGGCGGCGCTTGGCATGACGCTTCTTCGGCCAGGGGTCGCAGAAGTTCACATAAAAACGGTCAACTTCCCCTTCGGCAAAGATATTTTCAATATTGTTGATGTCAAAAACCAGCAGCCGCACATTTTTTAGACCTTTTTCGGCAGCTTTTTTGGCAGCAGAATAGAGCACGTCCTGCTGTGCCTCAATCCCGATGTAATTTATCTCAGGATTGCGCTCGGCCAGCTGGGTGATAAAATCGCCCTTGCCAGTGCCCAGCTCCACATGCAGCGGTGCCTTGCGGCCAAAAATCTCGCTCCACCGGCCCTGCTTTTCCTCACCAATTTCCTGGTCCTTGCTGATGACAAAATCATCAAATTCATGGATGGCTTCATCCACCCACGGCTTTCTCCGTAAACGCACGATATTTCTCCTTACTTCTTTTCCAAGCCATATTTCTTCAAATAACGGTAGAGTGTCACGCGGCTGACATTCAAGAGGTTTGCCAGCCGGCTCACGTTGCCGCCGGCTGCCTGCCAGGCCTTGACAAAGACTTCCTTGTCTTCCTTCCACTTGTTATCGGGTTTTACATCCCCCATCAGACTGATGTCGTTGGGGTTAATCACATCTTCATTCGTGTTGAAGAATGCGTACTCCAGCACGCTCTGCAGCTGCTTGATATTGCCGGGCCAATCGTACTCCCGGAGAACCTTCTCCGTTTCCGGCAGGATTTTCTTGGGCGCCATCTGATGCTGCTCCGCCAGTTCGCTGACGATATGGGCAGCCAGCCTCGGGATGTCCTCCCGGCGGCTCCGCAGAGCCGGCACACGAATCACGCTCTTGGACAGTGCCTCATACAAATCAGCATCAAACAGGCCGCGTTCCGTCAGACGCTTCAAATCACTGTCGCAGGCGGCGATGATGCGCACGTCAATGCTGCGCTCCACCTCTTCGCCCACACGGCAGGCCTTGCCGGTGGTAAGCGCCCGGGCCAGCGCCTTGGCAATGGCCTTGGGCATTTTTTCGATTTCATCGAGGAACAGCGTTCCCCCGGAGGCCAGTTCCAGCCGTCCCTGATGGCTGACCTCAGCATTCAGCACCACACCGAACAGCTCCTGCTCCAACAGCTCCGGCGTGGTATCGCCGCAGCGCAGGGTAATGAGCGGCCCTGCCGCCCGGTTGCTGGCCTGATGAATACCGTGCGCCATGCGCTGCTTGCCTGTCCCGGCTTCCCCCTGAATGAGGATATGATGCTTATTTTTCGCCACGCGGGCAGCCTTGCCCCGGACACTGGCAAAGGTCGTGCCCTCGCCCACCATGGAGCCCAGGCTGTACTTGGCCGTATAGCCGGCGGCATGTGCCACCAGCGTCCGCAAATCCTCAATCGGCATGGATACGACCACCACGCTCTGCACGGCCTGATCCTCGTCACGTTCCAGCGGAACTACCGTGGTGATATCCTCATAGGTTTTTGCCGGCGTAATCCATGTTACTTCCTTATTAAATGATGGAATCCCTCTGAAGCCCTTGTAAATCGGTGTATGCTGGTAATTCATGATGACATCGTTCAGATTGGAGGTGCGGTGCGACCCCGGCTCACGCTTGGCGCCAATGCCTTCCAGCCTTGTATGTCCCAGCTTGTTGGCATAGGCCACCTCACCGCCGGGCTGCACATGGTACACCGCAAAAGGCGTTGCATCCAAAATCGCCTCATCAGCCTTGATGCGGATGGCGTCATGCAAATGACTTTCCAGCGCCGTCCGCATGGTAAAGAGCAGGGAAATCACCGCATCCTGCGGCATGGCCACCTGCTCCATGGAAACCAGCGTGATGATGTAATGCAGCTCACCGCCCACCATGACCGGCGCCGAGCAGGCATCGCCCAGCTGGCACTCCCTGACCCACATCTCCGGGCCGAACATCCAAAAAGGCGCCTTATGCTCCAAAGCCACGCTGATGGAAGACGTCCCCACCTGCTCAATGCCCACATTGGCTCCTTCGATTTCCCCCGGAGTCATCTGGTAAAAGGGCAGGGAATAGCTCTTTAGTACCGTAGAATCTGCATCAATCAGCAGCAGGCTCAGATTGTATTCCTGAAAAAACTCCTTAATGCCGTCACTCAAATGCGCCAAATAAGAAATTGCATCTTCATGCTTTGCCTGCAGCTCGTGAAATTCCTCCCGAGACAGCAGATGGGCAATCTTCATCTTTTCCAAGTCCACGCCGTATTTCCTGCTCTGCTGCCACGAATCCGCCACCCATGGATGCACATTGGGGTCCAGCACGCCCTGCTGGGCAAATTTTTCATAATAAGCCTCGAGTTTCGTCCGACTCCGATGCTCTCTAATCATGTTGTCTCCTCCTAAATCTATGCAATTTCCGTAGATTTTCACCCACATCTTTTAGCCATTTGTCATATATCGTAACTTACATTTTAACAAGCCTGCATACTTACTGCAACCGCTTTGCAGAAAAAAGTTTACATTTCTGCAAAAAAACACTCAAAAAACGTAAACCGGGCATAACTTCCCCTGCCAAGGTCATTATGACCGTTTTATTGTTGCCAAAAATATTTCTTCGCGGAGAAATAACTTCCCTGCCCCAAGTCCGCAGCAATGTTTTCTGGAACGTTTGACGCCTTGCGTCTAAGTGGAAGAAAACATTACTGTGGACATTGGGGCGCTAAGCACTCCCTCCGCGGAACCGCATCAGAAACCCTATCCGAAAACTCCTTTTCTCTCTCTATCCAGCCGTGATATAATAAGTATCATAATGTTTAGGAGGTTTTACTATGCGCTACCATCACAGCCTCATAGCAGCTGCGACCGCTGCCATGTTCTTTTTGCCGCAGGCCGCTATAGCGGCCCCGGGCAAGGTACTGCCACCGGACCAGCGCACACTTGCCGGCCGGCCGGCCTTTCCGCAGACGCTCTCTCAGGAAATCAATAAAAAAGCCATCCAGTCCGTTCATTTTAAGTATGCCCCGGCCTACGATGCACCGCTAACGGCAGTAGACACTGCCCCGGAATCCATCACCATCCTCGGCAAGGCTGAGGCTACGCAGGAGCAGATGGTGGCCTTTATAAAGCGCCGTAATCCCATGCCCAAGCTGAACTGCTCCGTAACGGATATCGTCCGCTATTACTATGAGGAGGCCGCCAGCGAGGGTGTCCGGCCGGACGTTGCCCTGTGTCAGGCCTTGAAGGAAACTGGTTTCTTTGCCTATGGCGGTGACGTATCCCCTCAGCAAAATAACTTCTGCGGACTGGGAGCCACGGGTAATCATGAGCCGGGCTACAGCTTTGACACGCCCCAGCTAGGCGTCCGAGCCCATATCCAGCACCTGCTGGTCTATACGCAATACGAACGCCCCAAGCAAAAACTGGTAGACCCCCGCTATGCGCATGTAGTGAACAACCGTCCTGACCTCCACGGCAAAGTGCACCATTGGACCAAACTAAACGGTGCCTGGGCTGTTCCCGGCAAAAACTACGGGCAGGAAATCCTCATGCTGTGGCGCGAGGCGCAGTCGCCAGACGGCTCGGACATTTCCCTGAATGCCGCTCAGCAAAAAATTACGGCTCATCCTGACAGTGCCAGCGCCTACAACTACCGGGGCATTGTCTACTACCATAGAGAAAATTATCCTGAGGCTCAAAAAGATTTTGCTACAGCTGCCAAATTGGATGCAACCTGCGGCGAAGCACTCTACAACAGCGCTCTCACCGCCACCAGACTGGGACAGCCCAAAGCCGCCCGCCAGCTCTATGATAACCTGCTGGCCCGGCAGCCAAACTTCAATCAGGCTTACTACAACCGCGCCCTGCTTCAATATCAGTCCCGTGATTACGACGAGGCCATTGCCGGCTTACAGCAGCTGCTGAATATCGAAAGCCGGCAGGCTGACGCCCGCAGCCTCATCGGCCTTTGTCATATTGCCCAAAAGAAATACACCGAGGCCTGGCAGGATTTTTCCGCAGCGGCAGCTATTAACTCTGCCAATATGAATGTTTTAGCCAACCAGTTTATCTTTACGGCCTGTCTGAAATAAACAATATTGGCTTAACCTGCCAAAAACCTGTATAATTTATAAGACAGTTTTAATTATCTAAAATAAAAGGAGACTTTATCATGGCTTTTATCGAACCTAATCCCATACAGGCGGCCAACAAGGCTGACGGGAACGGCACCATCACCATCGTCAAACTTCTGACGCCGGCTGAGCTGGACGGCAAATGCGACATGTACGCTAAAGTCATCATTCCGCCCCTTTGCTCCATCGGTGTTCACGAGCATCACGGCAACACGGAAACATATCACATTCTGTCCGGCACTGCTCTTTACAATGACAACGGCAAGGAAGTCACCATCGGTGCCGGTGCTACCACCTTCTGCCCCGACGGGGAAAAACACGGCATTGCCAACCCCTCCAAGACCGAAGATTTAGTGTTTATGGCTCTGATTATCAAGAAATAAATATCCGAATCATACAAAAACAGCGCCCCGTTAATGACACTCAGTATAGTCATTAACGGGGCGCTGTTTTTGTACTGCTGACTCTTATTACAAATTCTCCAAGAGTTTTATTTCATTTTTTAAAATATACGCCTCTTTATCAGGCCGCCGCCCGTGTACAAGATATTCAAAGGCCTTGTTTATGGCGGTATACCCCTGCCGGTAAGGATGTTGATATATCGTCGCTTTTATCAAACCTTTTTTCATCATTTCCACAGTTGTCGGCACTGTATCAAAGCCAATAACCAGGGGGCGTTTCTCTTCCGGCAGCTGCATGACTGCCCGGCATACTCCATACGCACCAGCAGCCAATATACTTATGGCATTTATCTCAGGATGTTCCCTGAGCAGCCGGCACATCACATCATACGCCAGTATATCATCATCTTCATGCTCGATTACATCTATCAGCTGAAAATCAGCCACTTGACACATCCGCTGTTGAAAGCCATCCAGCCTTTGCCGATGGCCCAAAACGTTTTTACTGCCAACGACCAGAGCAATTCTGGCAGATGTCCCCAACAGGGCCTCCAGCAAAGCACAAGCTGTAGTACCGCCGCTATAATAGTCACTGCCCACATAGTAATGCTGGCCTGCTCCATCTATATCATTGTTGACTGTAATCACCAATATCCCTTTATTCAACATATGATTAAGCTGCCCGGCAATAAGTGTGTCATTTATAGGACAGATTACCAGAGCTTGTATTTCCGGCTCAATACGCTGCAAAATCCCCAATTGTTCCTGCACATCATACCCCTTAACTGTATAGTATTTGATTTGCAGGCCGTATATCTCATATTCACCAGCTGCCTCTTCCATCCCTCTTATGACTTCATCAAAGAATTGATTTCCCTTTGCCGGTATCACTACACCAATAACCGGACACGTTTTTCTGGCAGCCAGTGCTTTGCCGGCAGGATTTGGCTGATAGCCCAATTGCCGGGCTACCTTGCGGATATTATCTGCGGTTTCCTTGCTAACCCGCCCCCGTCCATTCAGGGCTCTATCAACCGTTCCCCGGGATACACCGCAAATTTCCGCAATACTCTTCATTGTGACCACACCCAAACACCTCACAATCGATACATTCCTTACTAAAATATTAACAATAAAATCCTTATTCGTCAAAATTAAGCTGCCTGACAATATCAGCCTCCTCTAAATGAGAAGGCTGATATAAAACTATGAAATTGTTACTTCAATTCCTTGTAGCTGAAATAGTCAAAATCCGCCGGCAATGCGGTTCCGCTAATATCAATGCAGTTAATTCCCACAAAAGCGCCTGTAAAAAATCCGCCGCCTCTCACATAGTCATCAGACAATTTCCAGCTGTCGAGGGTTACAGGAATTTCTACAAAACTCTGCCCGTCAAAGGAATAAGCATAATGGTACCCCCGGCCGCGCACAGTAACTTTAAAATGGACGGCCTGTACCTCCGGCGGTACAGGAATCTCCTTCCCTGCCAGGGGCATAGAAAAGCTGCCATTATCAGCTGTAACCAAATCAATAACCCGGCCTTTTTTCTCGTTCCAGGTGACATGGACGCTGCTCCAGTTTTCCGTATTGTAATAACAGGTAAGACCTGCCATCTGTTGGAAAGATTCCGGCTGGAATTCCACACTTGTCTGGGCATCGAAACTAAAAGCCTGCCACCGCCGTGCCACATGCGCCTGCGTGAATTTCGACTGCAGGGATTCGCGGCCGTACAGACGCAGGAACCCCGGACGGGCAGTAAGGCTGCCCAAATGCTCACTGAAAGGGATACGCAGTGTCTGGAAGTTAATGTTTAAGGTTTCCTTATCGAAATCATCGCGTTCTTCGTAAGTCGGTGCCCATTCCTGCTGAGGAAGGTCAGGTGCTGCAACTTCCTGGGCCCCCTGCCGGCCGCCAACTACTACCGGCCAGCCGTCCTGCCACTCTATTTTTTGAATAGCGGTTTCTCTGCCCAACGGACAATAGGCGTGCTGCTCACGTTCGCGGCTGGGGAAACCGGCAGGAGCAGGCAGCGGTCTGCCCGTCAGGTGTGCTAAGTACCACTGGCCGTTTTGGGTTTCGACCAGTGAGGCATGGCCACATTTTTGCAGGGGATTATGAACATCTTGCCAAGCCGAAAGCAACGGATAGTCCGGCTGGACTTCATAAGGGCCATGAATATTACTGCTGCGAGCGATGGTCTCGGAATGCTGATACGTCGTGCCGCCTTCAGCGGTCATGAGGTAATACATATCGTTGATATAGTAAAGGTGGGGACCTTCGGTGTAGGCAATGTCAGTGCCCTTATAAATGATTTCCGGCTTGCCGATAAGTTTTTCTTCGGCTGCGGAATATTCCTGCAGGGCAATGCCATAGAAATTATGATGGTATACGCGCTGATCCCAGTACATATTTACCAGATATTTTTTCCCGCTGGGGTCATGGAACAGGGAGGCATCAAAGCCGGCACCGTTCAGGAGTACCGGTTTTGACCAGGGGCCGTGAATGTCTTCGGCGGTGGTCAGGTAGTTGTGGCAATCCTTCCACATGCCATCTACCACCTTTACATCGGTGTAAATCAGCCAGAATTTGCCATCGGCATAGGATAGGTCAGGTGCCCAGATACCGCCGGAATCAGGATTACCTTTCATATCTAGAAATTCTGTAGTAGAAAGCGGATGGGCAACGAGATGCCAATGCACCAAATCCTTGGAATGATGAATCTGCACACCAGGGAACCACTCGAAGGTGGAGGTAGCAATATAGTAGTCATCACCGGCCCGGACAATGCTGGGGTCAGGGTTGAACCCTTTTAATACGGGGTTTTGAATGTTCATGTTGAATACTCCAATCTAAGCACGTTTTTACAAGGTGCTGGCAGCCAGCTGACTTTCATCTGCGGAATCCTTTTCCTGCTGGTGACGCTGCTCCAGTTCTGTAACGATTTTTTGATAGCGTTTGTCGTCAAGGCCATAGAAACAGATATCAATAAAGGCCAGGGCCAAAAATATAATGGGGATAATGGTGTTCGTGAGCAAAATACCTTCCAAAGCCTCAGGCGTCTGTACCTGATTGGCCACATAACCAAAACGAGCCAGCATAAAGCCGGGAACAATGCCTCCGAGCGCCAGACCGAACTTGAAGAAGAAACCGATAATGGCATAAATCATACCACTCAGACGTTTGCCGGTTTTATATTCGCCATATTCGATGGTTTCCGGTATCAGGGCCCACATAAAGCCACCGGCGACGATAATACCACAGGAACCGATGAACCGGGCAACCATGATAGCCGTGATGTTTTCGGCAGGTACAACATAGGTAACGGCACAACCGATGATACCAAGCGCCAGGGAAATGCGCAAGAGGTTAATCTTGCCGACTAATTTATTAAACGTGGGGACAAGGGGAAGAAGGAAAAATGCGGGGAGCGTACCAATGAGGCCGAACCACTGAATGAGGTCAGGGCGGTTGCAGTTATACGTGATAAAATAAGTGCCAATGGAGTTCATCACGGCCATCATGCCAAAGAGAATGATGAAGAACAGGCTTAAGACAACCAGGGGACGGTTTACCTTGAACTGTTTAAATACATCGACAAAACGGAGCTTTTCATCATTGGAAGGGTCAATCTTAATGCGCTCCTTGGTCTGAGAGAAACAGTAGAGCAGCAAAAGGGCGCCGACAACGCTGTAAAGGCCCATGGTTACCTGCCAGCCAAAGCGGGATTCCTCACCGGTATAACTGCCGGAAATCATGGTGACGAGAACAGGGATGCCAAAGGAAACGATAAGACCACCTAAGTTGGCGCAGAGCATGCGGATAGAGGTCATACTGACTACTTCCTTGTTATCACGAGTCATAGCCGCGGTCAGTGCACCATAGGGGATATTGATGGTGGTGTATACCAAAGACAGGCCAATGTAGGTCGCATAAGCATAGATGATGCTGGCTCCTTCAGACAGTGCCGGCGTGCTGAAACAAAGAATGCCCAGCACCGCAAAGGGGAATGCACCGTAGAGGAGATACGGACGAAACTTGCCATACTTAAAGGTATGCTTATCGACGAAAGTGCCGACAATGGGATCGATAATGGCATCCATTACACGGACGACCAAAAACATGGTCGCAACAATTTCTGCCGGCAGCCCGTAAACGTTAGTGTAGAAAAACAGCAAATAACTGCAGACCGTAGTGTAGATGAGATTGCAGGCTAAATCACCCATGGCATAACCTGTTTTTTCCCGCATGGTCAGCTTGTAATTTTTCAATGCATCCATTAGATTTCTCCTTTCTATAAATACAATGAGAATATCTGCTTACAACGACAGATTCTTGCCTTTTAAACCAACCCAGGCACCGGATTTATCCAGGCCGCTTTCTTCATGAGCAATGAGCCATTTGTTTACCGCGAACAGCAAACGCTCTTCACCTTGGGCTTTGCTGGTATCTGCAGTAAGTTCTTCATTGGTATGCCGCGGCAGGACTACGCCACAGCGGAATTCTTTGCCGTCCACACCGCAGGGAGCAAAATGCAGCGTAGTGGCATAAAGCTCTACAGCTGTTCCGGCAGGCACCAAGAAACATTCCACACTTTCCGTATCATAGGTATAATCGTCAAGGTCAATATCCTGCTGAAGGCCGACCATCAGGATAAGGTCTGTGGCAGCGATGTCCACTTCCGAGCTGCGATGATATTCCAATGCATTGAGCTTATTATTCCAGCCGCTGCAATGACCAAATTCCACCGGCATCTGGCCGTAAATATCGTTTTCCATGGTCTTGTATAGGGGCAGCTGTTCAAATTCAGCTACCGACGGTTCGTAAACCACTTCCCCCTGTGCCGTTACGGGATGAGCATTGATGGCATTTACAAAAGCCTGCGTATCGACATCCAAAACGCGGCCATAGATGTTGAATTCTTTATCCATTACTGTTCTCATTGTTAACACCTCATTCATTATAATCAAACACCGATATTTCTCAGTTTTTTACCTGCCATGAGATTCTGTTCAATTTTTTCCAGGGAAACATTCTTGGTCTCCGGCACATAATACATGGTCAGGGCGATGAACAGACCGTTAAGTACAGCATAGAGCCAGAACGTATGGGCAGAACCCAGCGTATCAACCAGGGAAAGGAAGGTCGCACCCACGATGGCGCAGGTAATCCAGTTGGTCATAGTAGAGCAGGCAATGCCGAATTCACGGCTCTTTAAGGGCTGGATTTCGGAGCAAAGCACCCAGACAATCGGGCCGGCGCTCATGCCGAAACCAGCAATGCTGACCATAGTCATGATGGCAGCCAGATAGGATACGCTGATGGGGGCATTGCCATTTTCGAGCAGGGACATGCAGACGCCTACTACAGCCATGGCAATAGCCATAACGGCGAAACCAACTTTGAGGGCAGGCTTGCGGCCGGATTTATCCACCATCCAGATGGCAATAAACGTGGACAGCGTGAATACAATACCGTTGATTACAGTACCAATCATCTGTTCTTCCGTAGTAGAGAAACCAGCTAAACTCAGGATTTTTGGGGAATAATACATGATGACATTAAAGCCGGTGAATTGCTGCATGGCCTGCAAAAGTACGCCTAAGAATACCGCACGGCGCACATTGCTGTTAGTCTTAAACAGCTGCCAGCCGGCTTGTTTTACCTTCAGCGATTCCTCAATATCAGCCATTTCCTCATGGGCTGCCTGAGGATCAGGATTAAGGCTTTGAATAACTGTATCGGCCTCTTCCTTGCGGCCAACAGCTGCGAGCCAGCGGGGACTGTCGGGGAGTTTTACTACGGTAAGAATCAATACTACAGCGGGAATGGCGATAACGGTCAGCATCATGCGCCAGTTGCCGGTATAACTGAATGCTGTATCGGAAAGAAAGGCGGCGAGAATACCTACCGTGACCATGAGCTGGTAACCGGAAATCACCTTGCCGCGGGCATTTTTATCGGCCATTTCAGCCAGATAAAGCGGAGCGGTATAAGAGGCAATGCCTACGGAAAGGCCCAGAATCAGACGAGCGGCAATCAGCATATCGGCGCTGCCAGCCAGGCCTGAACCTACAGAACCGGCAATGAACAGCGCGGCACCAATCACGAGGCTCTTTTTGCGGCCAATAGCTTTGGCCATGAAGGAGGCACAAATCGCACCGACAGCCGCGCCTACCATCATAGAGCTTACCACCCATTCCTGGGCACTGCTGGAAAGATTCCATTCCTGGCTGATAAACGGCAGGGCACCGGAAATAACGCCCTGATCCAAGCCAAAAAGAAGGCCTGCCATACCAGCAGCAAAGTAAATGAAAAATTTAAGTCGGGAAGCCTGTTTTTCTAAAGCGTTTTTTTCAATTACCGATGCAATGTTTTCCACGGTAACAATCCCCTTTCTTTCCATAAAGAAATGAAAATTTACAAAGCAGCTAATTCTCCATAGCACTCTTTAAGCTGGTTATAGAGTTTGTTGTACAGCTTATGTACCTTGCCATAATATTCATGAGCATCTTGTTTGGGCTGACAGACCGAAGCGGTACCGACAAATCTCCGGCAGGCCGTGGGCACATCTTCATAGACGCCAGCCGCCACGCCTGCTAAAATGGCAGCTCCCAAAACAGCTCCGCCGCCTTCATTGCCGACCTTTACCGGGCAGCCGTACATATTGGCCAGCATCTGCCGCCACAGGGGACTCTTGCTGCCGCCGCCGCAGGCCATCATATCCTTGACCTTGATGTTCATTTCCTGCAAAATGTTCCAGCAGTCGAGCAGGGAGAAACTTACACCTTCCATAACGGCGCGCAGCATATCAGCACGCTTATGCATAGCAGAAAGGCCAAAGAACACACCCCGGCAGTCCGGGTTGAGGTGCGGTGTACGTTCCCCCATAAGATAGGGCAGGTAAATCAGGCGGCGGCTGCCACGGGGAACACCGGCAATGGCCTGATTGATGGCATCAAAATCCAGATTTTCCGCCAAATTTTCCCGGAACCATTTCAAAGAAAGGCCAGCTGCCTGTGTAACGCCCATGACATGCCAACAGCCTGGCACTGCGCAGCAGAATGTATGTACCCTTCCCCGCGGGTCGATAACAGGGTTATTAGTATGGGCAAAAACCACACCGCTTGTACCGATGGTGGTAAAGGCCTTGCCTTCTTCCACAATGCCTGTCCCCACAGCCGCGGCAGCATTATCACCAGCACCGCCGGCAACAACGCAATTTACGGAAAGGCCGGTTCTCTGAGCAAATTCCGTAGAGATATGTCCGGTGACTTCCGGTGATTCAAAGACCTGCGGCAAAAGATTTTCATCAATGTCCAGCTTTTGCAGGATTTCCTTGGACCAGCAGCGGTTAGGCACATCCAAAAGCTGCATACCGCTGGCATCGGAAACCTCCGTGGCATATTCGCCGGTCATCACAAAGCGTACATAATCCTTCGGTAGCAGGATATGGCGGCAGTTAGCGTAATTTTTCGGCTCGTGATTACGCACCCAAAGAATCTTGGAGGCCGTAAAGCCTGTAAGTGCCGGATTAGCGGTAATTTCAATAAGACGCTTGGCACCGACTTTAGCCGTGATTTCCTCACACTCAGCAGCTGTTCTTTGGTCACACCAGATGATAGCCGGCCGAATGACTTCGTTGGCCTCATTAAGCATCACCAGGCCATGCATTTGCCCAGAAAGACCAATTCCTTTTATATCTTCGGCATTTACCCGGCTTTTAGCAATCACTTCGCGAATGGTACTGGCCGCAGCCTCTTCCCAGTCCTGCGGATTTTGTTCGGCCCAGCCGTTTTGGGGCTGATACAACGGGTAGTCAGCAGAAGCCTCAGCCACAGGACGGCACTCCTCATCATAGAGCACGGTCTTGGTTGCAGAAGTTCCCACGTCCACACCAATCAAGTAATTCATTTCAAGTTCCTCCTAAAACATTCTGTTGCCTCTCTTGTGTGCTTGTGCACGCAAAACACTGTAATCAATATAGCACAGGATAAAACAAGAATCAATACTTTTTGTGCGACAATTTTTTATTTTATGTGACCTTTGAAAAAACCACTAAATAATATTAAAAAGGGGAAATATTTTTATGACCAATAAAAAATAAAATAAAACGATTGACAACTTTAAGACATAGTGTTATGCTTTTTACGTACTAAGCGTGCACAAGCACGCACAATATACAACATTTTATACAACATCATTTGTGTGAAAAGGAGCGCTTTAACATGAGTAAGCTGACAAACATCCCCTCTGTCAAGTGCGGCATAATATCCGTAAGCCGTGACTGCTTTATTATTTCCCTGTCAGAAAACCGCCGCAAAGCCATCGTAGATGCTTATAGTCAAAAATACGGCGAACTCTACGAAGTACAAAAAACTGTAGAAAACGAAAAAGATATGCTGGCTGCTGTGGCAGAAGCCCAATCCGCCGGCTGTAATGCCCTGGTTGTATTCCTGGGCAACTTTGGCCCGGAAACTCCGGAAACCTTAATTGCCAAAGTTTTTGATGGTCCTGTTATGTATGTAGCCGCAGCAGAAGAGACGGGCAAGAACCTTATCAATGGCCGTGGCGATGCTTACTGCGGTATGCTCAACTGCTCCTATAATTTAGGTTTGCGTCATTTGAAAGCCTTTATCCCGGAATATCCCGTAGGCACAGCAGAAGAACTGGCTAAGATGATTGCGCAATTCCAACCGGTAGCACGTACCCTTTTAGGGCTCAAGGATCTCAAAATCATCACCTTTGGTCCGCGTCCGCAGGATTTCTTCGCTTGTAATGCGCCGATTCAGCCGCTGTACGATCTCGGTGTGGAAATCGAGGAAAACTCGGAGCTTGATTTACTGGTGGCTTATCGTGCCCATAAAGATGATCCGCGCATTAAGGATATCGTCGCTGACATGGCCAACGAACTCGGTCAGGAAGGCAATCCTTATCCGGAAATGCTCCCCCGTATGGCACAGTTTGAACTGACCTTGCTGGATTGGGCGGAAGAACATAAAGGTGCTCGTAAATACGTAGCCTTTGCGGACAAATGCTGGCCGGCCTTCCCTAAGGAATTTGGCTTTGAACCATGCTATGTCAACAGCCGTCTGGTAAGCCGCGGTATTCCCGTATCCTGTGAAGTCGATATCTACGGAGCTCTCAGTGAATATATCGGTCTCTGCGTCAGTGGCGATGCTGTTACGCTGCTTGATATCAATAATTCCGTACCCAAAGATATGTACGAAGAATCCATTAAACCGTTGGGCAAGTATCAGTTAGAAGATACGTTCATGGGTTTCCATTGTGGCAATACACCGCTTTGCAAACTGCGCAAAGGCGGCGTAAAATATCAGCTCATTCAGAACCGGCTGCTGGAAAACGGCGGTACGCCGGACTTTACGCGCGGTACGCTCGAAGGCGACATTGCTGATGGTGACATTACCTTCTTCCGTCTGCAGAGTACTTCCGACGGACAGCTTAGAGCCTATATTGCACAGGGCGAAATTCTGCCAGCAGCTACCAACTCGTTTGGCGGCATTGGTATCTTTGCTATTCCGGAAATGGGCCGTTTCTATCGTCATGTCCTGATTGAAAAACGTTATCCCCATCATGGAGCTGTAGCCTTTGGACATTTTGGCAAGAGTCTGTACGACATATTCAACTATTTAGGCATCAGCGACATTGCTTTCAATCAGCCTAAAGGCATGCTCTATCCCTCCGAAAATCCCTTTGCTTAAAATAATCTCCTTTCCCCATTAGCATAATCCCCTTCAAATATACATAATTCCCTTCAAATAACAAAAATCCCCTTTCAATAACCAAATATAAAAACCACAGCCTACTATGTTATCAGCAGGCTGTGGTTTTTTATCCAATTAAATTTTTTATATCGTCTTCGACCGTCGTAATACCGCCAATGCCGAAATTTTCCACCAGCACCTTGGCGACGTTAGGTGACAGGAAGGCTGGCAGCGTGGGGCCCAGGTGTATATTTTTCACGCCCAGGTGCAAAAGAGCCAGCAGCACAATCACAGCCTTCTGCTCATACCAGGCAATGTTATAAGCGATGGGCAGCTCATTGATATCTGCCAGACCAAACGCCTCTTTCAACTTTAAGGCGATAAGGGCCAGACTGTAGGAATCATTGCACTGTCCTGCGTCCAGAACTCTTGGTATACCGCCAATATCACCCAGATTCATTTTGATGTATTTATACTTCGCACAACCAGCGGTCAAAATGACTGTATCCTGCGGCAGCGCCCGGGCAAACTCTGCATAATAATCGCGCGACTTCATGCGGCCATCGCAGCCAGCCATCACCACAAACTTTTTAATATCACCATTTTTTACAGCCTCAATCACCTTATCAGCCACAGCAAAGACCTGTTCATGGGCAAAACCGCCGACAATATGCCCCTGTTCCAATTCCGTGGGCGGCTGACATTTTTGGGCCAGCTCAATGATTGCTGAAAAATCCTTACTGCCGTCACCCCGGGCTGCAATATGCTGACAACCGTCTACACCAACAGCCCCCGTGGTAAAGAGTCTGTCCTTATAGGCCGCTGCCGGCGGCACCACACAATTGGTGATCATCAGAATCGGGCCGTTAAAAGCCGTAAATTCTTCCTTTTGTTTCCACCAGGCATTTCCGTAGTTGCCCACGAAATTGCTGTATTTCTTAAAACGCGGATAATAATGCGCCGGCAGCATTTCGCCATGAGTATAGACATCTACGCCCGTTCCCTGTGTCTGCTCCAGCAGCATGGCCAAATCCTTTAGGTCATGGCCGGAAACGAGAATTCCCGGCTTACGTCCTACACCCAAATCCACTCTTGTAAGTTCAGGGTGGCCATAGGTTTCCGTATTAGCCCTGTCAAGCAAGGCCATACCGTCTACGCCCCATTTTCCCGTTTCCAAGGTCAGCGCGGTAAGCTCTTTCACCGTCAGACTGTCGTCCAGCAGTTTGGCCAGCGCCGCCTGTACAAAAGCGTCTATATCTGCCTGTGCATAGCCCAGCACATTGGCATGTTTCTGATAGGCGGCCAGCCCCTTCAGACCATACGTAATCAGTTCCCGTAAACTGCGGATATCGGCGTTTTCCGTGGCCAGTATCCCCACAGTGGCAGCCTTAGCCGCAAAGTCCTGCTCTGCTCCCTGCCAAAGAGCCGCGGCCGGCAGATTTTCCACAGACTTCAGCCCGGCGAGCAGCGACTTCTTTACCGCCAAAGTTTCCTTTATGCGGGCGATGATTGCCTTTTCCGAAAAATTGGCATTGGTAATAGTAGTAAACAGATTGACGGTAATCAAATAATTAACTTCGCTGCTCACTGACTGTCCCTCAGCACGCAGGCGTGTAGTCACAGCCGCCAGCCCCTTGGTCACATATATGAGCAAATCCTGCATAGCCGCCACTTCCGGCGACTTGCCGCAGACGCCCATCTGCGTGCACCCCTTGCAGCCTGCTGTTTCCTGACATTGATAACAAAACATTTTATTTTCCATAAAGCCTCTCCTTTTACAACGTGCCTATATCGGCTTATTCGCTCTTTCTGCTCTTATTATAGGCAGACGAACTCCGCCAGGCAGTAACATCGGTTACGGCTTTATCAGGAGCGCAAAAAAACCGCAAGCCTGTCGGCTTGCGGCAAGAGCGCAATGTTTAAGCAGAGATATCCACATTAGCCCCCATTGGCGGCTTAGGCTTATAATTGCTAATTTGAGCATTAGCCTGTTGGAATCTGCTATGGCCAAGATTGGTTTCCGTACCAAACTGCGATACGCGCGTGACATCTAGGGCTGCCTTCATGCCTTGCGCCATATTCTGCTGGCCTTGTTCGGAAATCTGCTTGACCTGCTGCTGGAATTTACTGGAGCCCAGTTTCGTCTCCGTGCCAAAGTTCGACACCTCATAATAAGACTTTGCCTTATCCATGATTTGCGAGGTGTTTTGCATACCCTCGTTATTGGTCTTTTCATTGTCACGCTGGAACTTGCTGCTGCCCAGTTTCGTATCTGTGCCAAAATTGGATACTTTGTAGATTGCTCCTGTTTCCTGGGCAATTTCCGATGTCTCCCGTTCACCAATGCTGATGACGGTATCATTATTGCGTTGGAAGGGGCTGGAACCGAGTTTGGTTTCCGTACCAAAATTTGACACTTTGGAATAAGATGCTGCCTGTTCGCTACGCTCTTTGGTCGCTTGCATTCCCACAGAATGAACCTCGCGATTTAATTGCGGGAAGCTCGAAAGTGTCGTAGCGCCTACACCCGAGATACCCATAATTATCCCTCACTTTCCTTGAGACATTCACTAATCCTTTGAAATACAGGTATACAGCCCTACATTATCATTATATCCCAATATGGCTATTTTTTCAACTGACTGAAGCCCATTTATTATTATTTCTCCGGCATAATCTCCAGCCAGTAGCCATCCGGGTCTGTAATGAAATACAACCCCATCGCCTTGTTTTCGTAACAGATGCAATCCATTTCCTGATGTTTGGCATGCGCCGCCTCAATATCATCGGTGGTAAAGGCCAGATGTACTTCATTGTCACCGAGATTATACGGCTCCTGCCTGTCCTTTATCCATGTAAGTTCCAGCTGATGACGGCTGCCCTGCTCATCTCCCAGATATACGAGGATAAAATCACCTAAATCCAGCCGGCTCATCTCCCTGAGATTGAGTGCCTCCTTATAAAAGGCCAGACTTCGGTTTAAATCCAGTACATTTAAATTATTATGCGCAAAACGATACATCAAAATCCTCCTATCAGCTGATCAGGCCAAGGTCTTCCATAACCTCCTGCACCTTGTCTATCTCTATAGGTTTGGAGGCATAGGCATCACAGCCCAGCTCAAAGGCCTTATCCACATGGTCCATGTCCGCAATGGCCGTCATCATGATGATTTTGGCCTGCTGTTCCGCAGGAAAATTGTGCTGGGTCTCCATTTCCCGAACGAGCCGCAATACCATCAGGCCGTCAACCTTGGGCATCATGATATCCAAACACATCATATCGTAAGGTGTGCCATTTTTCAGCGATTCCAAATACAAATCCAGTGTTTCCATGCCGTCGGCAGCCGTATCACATTGGCCGTAAGCCTGCAGGAAATCCTCCAGATACATCCGGCTCAGCTGGTCGTCCTCGGCAATCAATATGCGCATCCTTATCCCTCCTTGGCAGGCAGCACAGTTCCATCAAGCAGTTTCTGCATGCAATAGTGCATCAAATTTTCAGCCCGGGCATCCTCACCGGAACATTTTTTCTCCGCCTCACGCTCCGCCTTAGAGCGCGGACGCAGAATAATACGGCTCTGCGGCTTCGCTGCCCCGGCTTCCACCAAGGGTATCCAAAAAGACAGGCAGGTGCCCCTGTCAAGCTCTGAATCAAGACTTACAGTACCGCCCATAAGCTCCACCAGTTCCCGGGCAATGACCAGTCCCAGCCCTGTGCCGCCGTATAGTCTGGTGGTGCTGCTGTCCGCCTGACTAAAAGGCCTGAACAGCCGTTTGCGGGCTTTTTCATCAATGCCGATACCTGTGTCTTCCACACTGAACTCCAGCGTCGGCTGACCGTTGCGCTGGCTTTTGTAGGCCGCCAGGGTAATCTTTCCCTTTTCCGTAAACTTCAGCGCATTGGACAGCATATTATGGAGAACCTGACGCAGGCGCAAGGCATCTCCATTTATAAAGCGCGGCAGTTCATCAAGACCTGCCTGCACAAATTTTAACCCCTTGGCCTCCACCAGCTGCCGATATACATTGGCAATCCGGTTGAGGGATTCATGCAGGTCAAAGTCCTGTTTTTCCACAGACAGGCGGCCGTTCTCCAGTTTTGCAAAATCGAGAATATCATTGAGAATCTGCATTAAGTCATCGGCGCTGCGTCTGGCATTCTGCAAACATTCCTGCTGCTTGTCAGACAAAGGCTCCCTGCCTGCCATCTCCAGCATGCATACAATGCCATTCAGCGGCGTGCGGATTTCGTGGCTCATTGTCGAGATAAACTGCGTCTTGCTGTGCGCCGCTTCTTCGGCCGCCGTCTTCGCCCGTTCCAGCTCCATCCCGTATATTTTGCGCAGTGACTCGTCGACAATGGTAACGATTATCTGCTTGTCACTGCCCGCACCAATCTGGGATACGCCCAGCCGCAGCCAAAGCCTGCTGCCCGTCCGGGCAATTTTCATCTGCATGGGGAACTCGCTGGTAAAATCATCGTCCACCAGCGCCGCCTCAATATTACGGCGGACAGGACAATGACGGCAGTTATGTCCTTTACCGCAGCCCTTTTCCAGACTGTTCTCACAGCAAAAGGCATCACCAAACCGGCGGCCGATTACGCTGGCCTGTCCATCTGCCTGCATCAGCTGCCGCCCCGTCTCATTGACGGTTATTATCACTCCTTCGGAGTTTAACAGACAAAGCCCTACTTTCGCCGCCGAAAATACCGCCCGCATATATTCCTGCCCGGCAGCAACCCGGGCTTCCAATTCCTCTACCTGCGTCATCACTCTCTGCAGTTCCGCCGGCAAAGTCTTTATCGTCGTGCGCATAATAATGCCCCCTAATCATTGTCAGCCAGCTATATTGCCTCCACGCATCTATAGCCATTCCTCATGATTAGCTGTAAAAAACGACAGTATTACACTTTAAGAGTATCACAAATCAGACAATTTGTACATAATCTGCAAAAAAAAATCTCCGTTTAACAGAGATTTTTAAGCGCCCGGTAATTGGCCGGCTCTATGTCATTGTCCTGCAGCAGCTGCCATACTTTTGCCGAGCAGCTGGCCTGATATTCGGCAACATAATCATGCTCCCAGCCGCTTATCTGCGCCAGCGTATTGTTTTCCATGCCCGGGTGCAGCATGACTTCCGTAATGCCCTGAGGAAAGTCCCTGGCCAGCGCCTGTAAAAATTCCTCGTCCACAGCATCACCGGCCACCTTGCCGGCGAAAAAGTCCGGCGCGGTGAAATGACAGCGCCGGGCCTGCAATTTTCCCAACACCGCCAGCGTCCAGAGCCCCAGACGGCCGATGATATCCACAAGGCCGCCGCTGAGAAAGGCACTCAGCGAAGCATATACCTTGGGTATGCGTACCCGGTAAATTCCCTTTGCCGCCAGAATATCCAAGACCACGGGAAAAATCCCCGGCAATATGTGAATGTGCTGATGGCTGTCAGCATGGGTGGGCACCAGCCCTGCTGACAGAAATTTATCAAGCTGCGCCGTCAGTTCCCGGCGCACATCATCCATATTTATTTTCCCTGTAAGGTACGCTTTGATAAACGCGTTATGCTCGGGATAAAACCTGCCCTCAGCCGTCACCAGCGAGGGAATTTCCTCCGGCGGTAGCACGGGATGTCCATCCACCAAGGTAAAGTGAATGCCTACCCCCAGCTCAGGGTGTGCCTTGGCCAGAGCCACGGCACCAGCAAAGCAGGGCTCGCCCGGCATCAGCGTGGCTGAACGCAGATAGCCCTTGGTCACGCCAATTTCCACCGCTTTATTTATCAGTTCATGACGGCCAAAATCATCGGCGTTGAGGATTAACTTTTTCTCACTCACCCAGTTCCACCTTCTCCACCTTGCGTGTCCTGCCATGATTATAGTCCCCACGCTTTTCCATCACCATGTACAGAGGACGATTTTTGACCTCTTTGAATATGCGGCCCACATATTCACCCATAACGCCCATAAGCATCAGCTGTACACCGCTGAACAGAGCCACGCATACCATGATAGTCGTCCAGCCCGGCAGTACATTGCCCAGCAGGTACTCCAAGATAACGTGCGCAAAAAGAATCAGGCTGAACAGGGCGCACAGACCGCCCAGATAAAAAGATATGCGCAGCGGCACTACCGAGTAGCCCAGAATGCCATCCATCGCCAGCTTGCTCATCTTCTTTACGGAGAATTTTGAATATCCGGCAAAACGCTCCGGCGCCGTGAAGGGCACCTGCACCTGATTAAAGCCCAGCGTGCCTACCATGCCGCGGATAAAGCGGTCATGCTCACGGTACTGGCACAGGGCATCGCAGGCCTGCCTGTCCAGCAGGCGGAAATCCGAGCCGCCGGGATAAACCTCTGTTTCCGACATGGCGTTAAGGAAGCGATAGTAATACTTGGAGGTGGTCTTCTTGAACCATGATACGCCCTCCGTGGCCTCACGGATTGTCTGCACCACATCATAGCCCTTTTCCCAAAGCTCCAGCAGCGTCGGAATCAGCGCCGGCGGATGCTGCATATCGCCGTCCATGGTGATGACCGCATCACCTGACGCATGATCCATGCCGCAGGTAATGGCTACCTGATGGCCGCAGTTCCGTGATAAGAGCAGCGGCTTTACCCAGTCGTATTTGTCCTGCAATTTTCGCAGAATTGCCCTGCTGTCATCCTTGGAACCGTCATCCACAAAAATAAGCTCATATTCATAATTAAGTTTATCCATTACTTCATATATGGCCTGCGTGAAATGCTCCAAGTTAGCCTCTTCATTATATACAGGCACAACAATTGAAATGTTTTTCATAAAAACGTCATCATCCTTTACTTCAGCGCCGGACGTGTGTAAACCTCATATTCGCCGCTCTCTCCTACGAATTGCCATTCTCCGGGGAAGGTACTTTCTACCGTCGCCCGTTTATCCTGGCCAGTCACCAATACCACCGGCTTATCCTGCGGCAGGTTATCATAGTGGAGCAGGGGCATTACATGCTTGGCCGTCCAGCCTTTGCCGGCTGTACGCTTGTCAATCAAAGCCTGAGAGGCCAGACGCATCGGCAGTTTTCCCGTATAGAAAGCCAGGGACGCCGGCTCGCTGTCGAGCAGATACAGCTGCGTATCCTCTGTCAAGCACGGCTTCACAATCTGCGCCACATCACGCGCGGAATGTTCCCTCATTATCGGCGCCGCCACAAAAAACAGCATAAATACATAGGCCACGCCCATAACCGCCGCCATGCGGAAAAAGAGTTTTTCATGCTGACGGAACCATGCCACCATAAACAGAGTAACAGGAATCATATACGGGAACGTATAGCTGACGTATTTAGTGGCAAAACTCTGGAAGACCACGTAAACCGTCACTGCCCACAGCAGCAGAAATCTCTCCCGGGGCATTTGCGGCAGGGACGGGCGCTTGCGAAACCAGCTGCGCAGCTTGGCCGGCACAAAAACAAATGACCAGGGGAAAAAGCCCGCCAGGAAAATGAGAATGTAATAAAACCAGACATTATCCTGGGGGTGTTCGGACACCGTAGCCCGCAGTACGTTATGCACCCCGAAGAACAGCTTGATAAAGTCACTGCCATGCATGAGGTACATGGGCAAATACCACAGACTGATAACACCGAAGAACAATACAAAGCCCCCGGCAATGTGACGGTTGAACAAGGCCTTAAAATCACGCTGCCAGATTAAAAACAGCATGATAATCAGCCCTGGCAGGCAAAGCCCAATCGGGCCCTTGGTCAGGACAGCTACACCGGCTGCAGCAAAGGCCGCATAATACCAGCGCGGCTTATGCTCTGTATAGCCCAGATAAAAGCCGATCAGCGTCAAAGATTCCGTCAGCAGCAGCGTCGTATCGGTAATCACGGCATGACCCAAATACCAGAACTCCAGCGACAACATTGACAGAATACCGGCAAACATACCCGTACGCTGGTCATAAATCCGCCGGCCGAACCAGTAAGTCAGCATGATGCAGGCCCAGGACATAATGGCCGGGAAGAACCGGGCCGCAAACTCCGTCAGGCCGAACATTTTAAACGCCACAATCAGTTCCACATAAAACATGATAGGCTTGTCATACCAATACTTATCGTAAATCCGCGGTGAAAAATAATCACCCGACAGCAGCATTTCCCGGGCCGTTTCCGCATAGTTGGACTCCACGGGGTCCGTTATCACCAGCATATTATTGCCGAACATATAGAGAACCAGCCAGGCCAGCGTCAGGCCGATGACGGTCTTTTTTTCCACACTCATTCTCTTCCTCCACCAAACATTTACATTCAATCCTCTTTATGACGCCTGTCAAAGGCAAACCATTTGACCAGCAGATAGGTCACAGGCATCCCCAGCACCGCCGCCAGCAAAAAACTGACCAGCGGAGGTGCCCCCAGCCAGTTAAAAAACACAACGACGATTACATTTTCTATCAGCGCATTGGGAATATACGATATCATGAATTTTACATAGCGCTGCCAGGACAAAGGTTCCGGGAAAATCCACCAGCTGTTGAGGAAATATGCCAGCATATTGCTCAGCAAATATCCCAGATTAAAAGCGATATTACCGTCGATATGCAGCATCATCAACAACATGGCAAACAACGAGCAGTCAAAGGTATTTATGCCGCCCACTATGAGAAATTTCAAAAAGGCTATGGTAAAAAATTCCTGACCGGCAGTACGTAACCAGGCCTTGCTCACCGCACACTCCTCCTTCGCCTGTATAGTATAACAACAAAAGTATGAAAAATAAAGGAAAAAGGCCCAATCCCCCTATTTTAAACAAATCGCTTACTATTTTAACACCTTTTGCCACATTTTGCCATGCTGGTATATGACAGCAAAAAGCTCAGGCCGTTTCCAGCCTGAGCTTTAACCGCTAAAATTTTACAACTTAAATCTGGCGACCTGTTTTTGCAGGTTTTCTGTCCCCTTCTGGGACTCATTGATTTTTTCGAGAATATCATTGGCTTTTTCGGCCACATCGGTGACTTTTTCCGCCACGGTCGTGTTGCCCACAGCCCCTTCATGGGTCGCCTTGGCAATCTCTTCCATGGACTGGTTCATTATTTCCACAGACTCAATGAGGTTCTGCGCCGACCTGTTGCTATCCCGGGCGAAGTCATTGAGATGGGCGGCATCGTCCCGATAGCGCACTGCGGTTTCATTCATCATGTCATAGTCCTTGGCGGCGTTTTCATCCATGAACTTCAGCAGTGCGAAGGCACCTTCGGACAGATTCTGCACGGAGCCCGTCACCTTGCCCGTCAGCCCCTGTATTTTTTCCGCCGTGTCATGGGACTGCTCTGCCAATTTGCGGACTTCGTCAGCGACCACCGCAAACCCCCGGCCATACTCGCCGGCCCGTGCTGCCTCGATAGCCGCATTCAGTGCCAGCAGATTGGTCTGTTCGGCAATTCCCGTGATGTCCTGCGTCAAATGATTGATATTTTCCACGACCTTGGCCGAGGCAATGGCTTCTTCCAGAGAATTCTTGGTATCCGTATAGATTCTTTCCGCTTCGCGGCTGGATTCTTCCATGGCACTTTTAAGCTTGTCAGCCCGCTGCGCGATTTCTACCGTGTACGTTTCGCTTTCTGCCGCAGCTTTGGCCGTGGCGTGAATTTTTTCGCTGAGGTTGTCGCTGATGTTTTGCAGACTGGTGGTCGAAGCAGCTGTCTCTTCCATACCCGCGGCCATTTCTTCGGTTACGGCTGACATATCCTGAGCACTGCTGTTAAGGTCGCCCACCAACCCCTGAACCTCATTTACCATCCGCGCGCTGTTTTCCGCCTCATCATGGACATTTTTCAGCACACTGCGCAGGGCACGCTGCATCTTGTCCAGAGCCTGTACCATCATGCCCACTTCGTCCTGCCGCTGGGCGAGGCTCGCCGGCATATCCTGAGTCAAATCCCCGTCGGCTACGGCATTCAGATGTTCAATCGAAGTGGCCAGCGGCCCTGCAATATTGCGAGCTATCACCACCGCCGCCGCCACGCCTATAAGCAGCCCCAAGAGCACAATGCCCACAAACACTTTGATGGCCAGCGCATAGTTGGCATTGTTTTCTTCAAACAGCATCTTGCCCTGCAAGACATTATCAGGCGTCAATACAGCTAAATCCGATGCTATGACACTGGTCGTTGAGAGGTTGTTAAACATTTTTACCTTGTCTTCGGGACTGCTCCCCAATGATTCTACGGCTTTCACTTTCCCCTCAACAGTCGCCAGATTTTTATTCAGGTTTTCGATGGTTGCCTGTGCCCGGGGACTGCGGTCAATCTCCTTGACCTTTTCGATATCCCCCTTGATGGCTTCCAGCCGTCCGCTGATATCAGACAGTACCACCTTGCGGCTGTCCACGGAAAAATCCTGCTGCAGCATATAAGCCACATCGACATCAATACCGCGCAGCTGATTGTTGGCATCATTCAGATACTGCGTGGTCATCAGGTTGTAATTGTACATATCATCCAAGGCCTGCTTGGCCTGAGAATTGGCAAAAATTCCTACAGCTGCTACCACGCAGGTAATCAAGAGCATGATTCCTGAGAGCAGTAATATTTTGACTCTGACACTTAAATTTTCCATGCTACTGCTCCCTCCTTACTTGGCAAACTGGTTGACATTATCCTTGGTTATGGACGTAAAATCCACCGTAATGTCGCTTGGTGTCTTCCCACTCAGGCAGTCCTGCACCAGCTGGAAAGCACCGTCGGCCAAAGCTCTGGAATCCTGCAGTACAGTCTGGCTCATCTCGCCTTTTTTCACCAGCTGCAAAGCCGCATCCACGGCATCTACGCCGGATACAAGGCAGCCATTGAGACGTCCGGCGTCCTTCAATGCCTGTACAGCGCCGATAGCCATGCCGTCGTTGGCTGCAATAACCGCGTCAATCTGCGGGAAAAGTTTCGTCCAGAGGGTCACGTTTTTCAAGGCGTCAGCAGTACTCCAGTTACCCACAGTGCTGGCCAGCAGCTGGATGTCCGGGCGTTTGTCAAGACACGCTTCCTTGAAGCCTGCCTTGCGCGCCTCACTGCCGGCAAAGCCATTTTCACCTTCCAGATACACCACCTTGGCGTTAGGCGGCAAATTTTTGGCCATGTATTCCCCCTGCATGATGCCGGCCTGTTTTTCATTAGGCATACAGGATATAAACTTACCGCCATTTAGTCCGCGGTTTGTAATGACAATGGGGATGCCGGCTTCGTTTGCCTTCTCCACCACGGGTACGATAGCCGAACCATCTACCGCCAGCAGAACGATAGCGCCCGGTTTAGCCTCAATAGCTGCCCGCAGCTGGTCAATCTGCAGATTGACATCCCCCTTGGCATCGAAATACTCCACCTCCATACCGTTGCTCTTAGCCTTGGCATCAAAATTCGTTTTAATGAGGTCCGTAAAAGAATCACCATCACGATGATTCAGATAATACACTTTACCGGAACTGCTGGTGCCGCCGCAGCCGGCCAGACACAGTACCGCCACCAGCACCAGCAGCAGTCCGCATAAAATTTTCCTGCTCTTCATCTTGAAATATCCCTCCCTGCACACTTTACATAAAAATAAGTAACAATTTCCTTTGTTTCTGTATGTATTTCGACATCGAAAAATAAACTCCTTTTAAATTACAGACTTTTAATCATATACAAATACTGCTAGAATGAAAATAATTTCAATCTCAAGGAGCCGATATTTATGTCGCAGAATATGTTGAATCATTTTGACGAACAGGGGCAGGCCGTTATGGTGGATGTCAGCGGCAAAGCCCCCACTGTGCGCACCGCAACAGCTTCGGGACTTATCAAAGTAAGCCCTGCGGTCTATGAAGCCATCGCCCGGGGAACCGCTGCCAAGGGCGATGTCTTAGGCGTTGCCCGGATTGCCGGCATTATGGCCGCTAAGAATACCAGCAGCGTCATCCCACTCTGCCATCCCCTGCCCCTGAGCAAGTGCAGCCTTGACTTTGAGCTGCTGTCTTCGCCCTGTGCTGTCAAGGCCACGGCTGTCGTCAAGGTCACGGGCCTCACTGGCGTGGAGATGGAGGCCCTGCACGCTGTCAGCGTGGCCCTGCTCACCATTTACGATATGTGCAAGGCCATCGACAAACGCATGGAAATCAGCGATATCCATCTCGATAGTAAAAGCGGCGGCAAGAGCGGTGATTTCAGCCGCTAAAAAATTGACCAGTCAGAATCTGACTGGTCAATTTTTATATGCTTATAAACTGCCCTTTACCAAGGCATTGGCCTCTTCAATAACCTGATGAGCCAAGTCAATGGCCTCACCGCTGATACGCATGCACTTATCGGGATTATGGAAACCGTTGCCGTTTTCAGCGGCTACCCAGTCCCAATACCACTGTGCTTCGCGCAGCTTCAGGCGCGTAGCTGCCAGCTGATTGTCATTAGCACCGGCATCCATAGCGGCCTTTACTGCTAAATGGGCTTTGGCCACCGTCTGGCCTGCCAGCCTTTGCAGCTTGAAGTTATTGTCATGGATGGTCTTTACCCGGGCAATCAGCGTTTCCTTGCTTTCATCGTGACATTTGAGGCAGGAAACCTCTACCGTCTTTAACGGGCTGGTCATCCAGTGAGAAGTATACTTCTGGCCGTTCTCACGCATATACGGCATGTGGCAGTCCACACAAGTCACACCGGCATCGGCATGTACGCTGGTCGTCCAGATTTCAAAATCGGGATGCTGGGCTTTGAGCATCGGCGTCTTGGAATCGGGGTGAATCCAGTCAGCCGTGAAACCGCCGGCTGCACCGCTCTGATACCACTGGAACTGTTCTTCCGGCTCCCAGCCGCCGATAAACGGATGACGTACACGGCCGTCTTCCTTCATAAAGTAATACTCGTTATGGCACTGGCCGCAGACATAGCCGCGCATCTCATTATGGGAAGCCTTGGTAACATCAATCCCCTTCATAGCCATGGATTCCACAAAGCCCTGCTGATAAATACGCAGTTCCATGGTATCCGGGTCATGACAGCTGGAGCAGCCAAAATAGAGGTCTGTACCTTCTACGGTATCCTTGTTGGTGTAAGGCGGCGTGGCTTCCATAAACGGCTTGCTGGCAAAATCCCAGCCACTTTCCTTGTACCACTTGTCATACATCCATGAGCCCTTGCAGACTATGCAGTTGCCCTTTTGGGGCGGAATGCGCTGGGAGTTCAGCTGGTCAACACCGGCCCAGGTATGGCCGCGAGCCACATCATACTGCACGGAAAACTTATAGCCCTTGAAATTTTCCTTAATCTCCGGCTGCATTTCGATATAGGATTTCCCCGGGTCACTGCCGCCGTAGCCGGTAGGCGACTCGCCGCCCAGATTGTTCTTCATATACGATTTATATTCCAGCGGATAGGCTTCTTTATAAGCCTCCTTGCCCACATGGGCGTAATTCTCGTGGGAGATTTTCGCCAGCTTGACGCTGTTGTCATTGGGGGCCGCTCCCAAACGCACCACCACAAAGCCGAAGAACAGGACACAGACGGCCACAATCCCGGCTAGTATTTTCTGTAGCTTACTCAACTTTTATCCCCCCTTCGAGATGGTTGGCACCATGAGCGATACGGCTATGGCATTTCATGCAGTCCGCCCCCGTATCCAGATTCTCCCCGATGGCAGCATGGACACCGCCCATCGTATTCTCATGGCAGCGCAAGCAGTTTCCGTTCACTGTTTTCCTGCCGTCAGCTGACAGCTTGATGTGCGCCGGATAGTCCCTGAGCACTGCATGATAGGTATCCACCATGCCCGTGCGGCCCTTTTCAATCATGTAAATGGCCATATTGTCGTGAGGCAGATGACATTCCACACAATCCTGCCTGCTATGGGTTGACTTGGCAAAGGCAGCCGCCTCTCCCTTCATGGCGTGGCAGGAACCGCAAAAAGCAGCCGACCCGGAAAAGGACATCATGCCGGCACCAATGCCGCAGACCATAAGTCCGATTATGAAGCCTGCTGCCAAACAGGTCAAAGTGTGTTTGGTGAAAAATTCCTTGACTTCCACTTCCGCTCCCCTCCTCTCATTTGCCATCATTATAACACTGTTCAGAAAAGTCTGATGTTGCGCAGGCAACATACGAAATAAAATTTATCAAAAAATAAATCTGTGCTACAATAGGAGATATCATTTTATATTTTGGAGGCATTTGCCATGCTTTTATACGTCCTCGCAGTTTTGGGACTGATACTTTTAGGACTGCTGTACCGTTATCTGCCCAACAAAAAAATCTTCGCCTGCTTTTGCCTGAGCCTGCTCATCGCCGGAAGCATTGCCTATAAATTTCACCCCGTTCCCGAGGAACCAGCTCCCGTCCCCATGAGTGAACAGGAACTATATGAGCTCCAACAGCAGCAACAGATTTTTGCCGTCTGGTATGCCGAATATCAGCGCAATCTGGAGGAGCTTGACCGCAACTGGCAGTGGTACCATCACATCATCGAAAATTTCAAGGAAGACCAAATCAGCATTCAAACCACCTTCGTCCGTCTCAAGCAGCTTGACCAGGACAGCCAGAATCTCCGTGACCGCATTGCCCTGCACGCTCCGCCAGTCGCGCTGAACGATGCCTGCTATGATTTGCTGACGGAGGTCGTGAACAAGACCAATGCCTACGCTGAGGCACAGTACCGCACCATCGCCCTGACCCGGACAGCTGCCGACCCTGCCAATCTCAAAACCGACAATCAGGCAGAACAGAGCAGAATGCTCCAGACCATCATGATACGCGAATCGCCCGTCGGACTATATACTGCCAAGGAAATTTCCGCCATTCGCCATTATCTGGATATCCCCAAAGATGAAGAAGTCAGCCAGTAAGGATTATGCACAACACAAAGTCCGGTATCCCTTTTCTAAAGCGTTTAACGCCAAGCGTCCAAGCGTAAGAAAAGGAATACCGGACTTAATTTATTTTTATTCAGCGGGCCAGCGCAGCGCGTCTTTTGGCCCGCAGTTTATACCACACCATCGGGGCAATCAGCAAAGGAACACCTGTGAAGAATGCCTCTTGCAGATCGGGGGTGAAGGCCATAATCACCAGACAGATGACCTGCGCCCAAATGCCGAACAAGGTCACATAAGGGAACAATGGCGTTTTATACTGCAAGTTATCAACCGTCCCGGCTGCTATCATAGCCTTGCGGCTGCGGTACTGGCTCCAGCAGATGGAAATCCAGGCAATAGCCCCCGTAAAGCCCGACACCGCGAGCAGATACGTGTAAACAACCGAATCAGGGTTAAAGGCATAGAGCATGATAACCGCCCAGCAGGCACAGATGGACAGCCAGATAGCCCGTGAGGGCATGCCGTTTTTATTGAGGCTGCCAAAGCTCTTGGGCGCCATATCCATTTTGGCCAGAGCGTGCATCGCCCGGGCAGCGCCGTAAAGACCGGAATTGGAACAGGAAATAGCTGCGGTCAGAATGACGAAGGCGAAGAAAGCACCAAAGCCCGTAAAGCCGTACTGATTAACGGCTGCGGCAAAAACACTTTCCTCAAGGCTTGCCTTATCCCATGGCAGGATGGAAATCAAAAGGGATATCGGGATAATGTACAGCGCAATAATACGCCATGTCACATTACGCACCGCCACGGGAATGCTTTTGGCCGGATTCTCACATTCACCGGCAGCAAGGCCGATGATTTCCGTCCCCTGAAAATTAACCAGAATAATGACCATGGTCAGCACAATGGACCAGTAACCGTTAGGCGCAAAACCACCGCTGCCCAAAAGGACGCTTGTGCCGATATATCCCTGGTCACCGATGACACCCAGGCAAATCAGCCCGGCCACCACGCTAAAGGCCACCAGCGCTATGATTTTTACCAGCGCCAGCCAAGATTCACTCTCGCCGAACTTATCGACATGAAACAGATTTATGCAGGTCACCAGCAGGCTGAAAAACACCGCCCACCAAAGCTGGCTCACTGCCGGCAAAAAAATATTCATAATGATGCCTGCGGCAATCATTTCGGAAGGAACATAGGCTACCCATGTAACCCAATATGCCCAGCCAACACCACAGGCCCATGCCGGAGAAATATGCTCCCGGGCATAGGTGACGAAGGAACCGGAAATCGGTTTTTCCACTGCCAGCTCCGCCAGACACAACATAACACACAGGACGATAATCCCTCCCAGCAGATAAGCCAGCACTGCTGCCGGGCCTGCCTGCTCAAGGACATAGCCTGTTCCGAGGAAATAGCCGCTGCCGATGACGCCCCCTAAGGAAATCAGCTGCAGATGCCTGTTTTTCAGCCCTCTGTTCATTTTCGTTTCGTTCATGACCTTATTAACACAACCTTCCCAGCGCCGCTGCCTGTTTGTGATTTGTATAGCCTCTGCCATCCGCGGCGCTTCAATTTATTACGTTAAGAATACTACAAAATATCGGCAATTACCATAAAAATTTTATCATTCGTTTATTTTTTTCCATGTTATAATATTTATAAAAATTTTGCACAAAATCAGGAGGCTTTATGCATACCTACCGCACCATTGAAGAGCAGGACGACCACATCGAAACCACATACGAAATCCAGAAATCAAAATTCATCACCCATCTGGCTCATGTCGAAACAGAAGAAGCGGCCAGAGAATTTATTCAAGCCATGAAAAAACGTTACTTTGATGCCCGTCACAACTGTTCCGCCTATGTGCTGGGCGAAACCAGCGCCCAGCAAAAATCCAATGATGACGGTGAACCCGGCGGCACTGCCGGCAATCCCATTCTGGAAGCCATCAAAAAAAACGGGCTCACCAACATCGTTGTGGTGGTCACCCGTTACTTCGGCGGTATTAAGCTGGGCGCAGGGGGGCTGATTCGCGCTTACTCACATGCGGCAGTCTGCGGCATCGAGGCCGCGACCATTCTGGAAATGACCCCCTTTGCCGAGCTGGCTGTCACCATCGGCTATGATTTGCTGGCCGCCTGCGAACATTATCAGCGGCAAAATGCCATCCGCAGCGCCGCAGCTGACTACAGCGACAACGTCACCCTCAACCTGCTGATAAAGCCTGCCGACATCGAAACAGTCACCGCTGACCTCACCAACCTCACCGCCGGACGTGCAAAAATAAAGCAGGGCGCCGAAAAACTCCTCGCCCTGCCTGTAAAAATTTAGTCTAAAATCTTTTCACCATGATAGATTTCGCCGCCAATGTCCGGCTTGGCTCCGTAACCAATCGCCCATTCACATTTGTACTTAATGGCCTGGGCGTGAATGACATCTATCTTGTCATGGGTGCGGACAATCTTCCCCGGCACCCCGACTACCAGTGAGTTTGGCGGAATAACGGCATTTTCCTTCACCAGGGCCCCGGCTGCAATGATTGAGCCGCGGCCTATTTTTGCGCCCGACAGCACCGTGGCATTCATGCCCACCAGTACATGGTCCTCAATCTCACAGCCATGAATGACCGCACCATGGCCGATGGTCACATAATCACCGATGATACAGGGATGAGCATCTGCCACATGCAGACAGGTCAAATCCTGCACATTGGAACACTCGCCAATCTGGATGTAGTTCACATCGCCTCTGGCCACCACGCCCGGCCACAGGCTGGAATACCTGCCCACCCGGACATCACCGGCCACGAACACCTGCGGTGCCACAAAGGCTTCCTCATGAATCTGCGGACGAATTCCCTGAAAAACATCACTATTTAGCGTATACATGAACATCCTCCTAGTAAAATATGTGTCAGCCGTCATTTACCTGACTTTTCGCCAACTCCAAAATGTCTGCCTGATTTTTGGTGCGGTCACCGGCAATACGGGCTGCAATATCTTCAGGCGAGCCCTCGGCAGCGGCAGAGACCGGTTCTTCTGCCGCAGGAGCTGCCGGCTGTTTCTTTTTATCCGCCGCCAGAGCCGCTGCCTCCATCTCCTCCTGCGTAAGGTCCGAGCCCGGCGTAGCCACATAAAACGGCTTTACCGTCAGCATTTCCATTTCCATTTTATTGCCGCCGCGAAAAACACGATGCCCTGTCTGTATAGGTTCTGACATACGCTCTCCCCCTGTCTGTCTTGCTTACATCTAAACCTATTTTTTCGACAGCAGCACAAAAAATTCCTGCCGTGACGGCAATATGAAAAATTAAAAAATCCGGCCGCGCACGTTGCCTGTAAAGCGTTCAATTTCTTCCATAAAAGCCTTCCATTCATCAGGCATGGCTTCGCCGCGCAGGGTGTAACTGCCCCTGTCCTCGGAGCCGTCACGCCAGCTCAGCTTCCACTCCACCCGGGGCAGATAGTCATCGGTCACGCCGTCGGGCTGTACCTTCCACTCGGCAGCATGCTCACCGATGCGCTCCAGCAGCAGCGGCACATTGCGCACAGAATCAAAGGCATGGCGCTCTGTCCCCAGCCCCTGCTTATGCCGGGTAAACACCAGAATATGTTTCCCGCGGTTGATAATCAGCTTTTCCGTCAGCCCGATTTTTTTCTGCTTAGGCAGATAGATGCTGCCGCCGGGATTTTCAATGGTATCGTGCAGAATCAGCGCCACCTGCTCCAGCTGGCGCACCCGGTGTATCTCCACGCCGGGAATTTCGTTCAGCAGGTCAATAAATGCTGCCCAGCTGCCGGGATGGGCATTATCGCCCACAATCCGGCGCACCCCCAGCTTGGAATCCTTAAAATACAGCCGCCACAGGCTGTGTACAGCCGGCGGCACCGGCGGCTGATAGCTGGCACGCCAGGCGCTGAGGTGCAGCTTTTCCAAGCGTCTCAGCCAGCGGCGGCCTCCGTCGAGCAGGGCAAACTCCTCTTTGCTCTCCCCCCGGGACACTTTGTAATAAAGCTGCCGCTCCCTTACCTGTATATCAACCTGCAGGTTCAATTCCTCAAAAGAAAACCGTAATTCCTCTAGCAATCTGTTTCGGCCTCCATTCCCACAATTCATGCTTTCTCATATATCATATTAAAAAGCCCGTGGCAATGCAAGAAAATATTGCCACGGGCTTTACTATTTGTTATTCACTTTCCCCAAACCTGACCCATAAACTCATCGTAAACATCTTCTAAATGCTGGACGAGTACGCTGAGCATCAGCTGAATCATCTTGCTGTCAAAGGTATCTTCCACGAAGGGCAGGCAGATATCTAAATATACCTTGCCGTCCTTATGCAGGTAATACTTAAAGCTCTTGTACCGGGCATTGAGGTCGTTGAGGTATTCCTTGATACGGGGCTGCTTGTCCTCCGGCAGGCCGCTGATTATCTGGGTGCGGATAACCGTAAAAATGCTGGTGTCAATGAGAATAGCCATCGGCAGTATCTGCCCTCTGGCCTCAATCCGCGAACGGAACAGCACCGTAGCATAATCATCATCCATGGATTCGGTACTGAACACATTGATATTGTTCTCAATCAAAAATTCCTGAAACCGGACAGCTTTTTCATTGCTTTCCACACTTTTCTTCGTTGTTTTCTTCGGCATAGTCAAAATCCTCGTCTACATATTATATCAAAATGCAAAATAGCGGCAAGCATTATTATAGCTGATATCCTCCACCAGTTTCCCCAGCGTCTTCATATCGGCAGGATACTCGCCATTTTCCACAAGATTGCCGATGAAGTTGCACAGAATACGGCGATAGTACTCATGCCGTGAATAGGACAGCAGCGACCGGGAATCGGTGGGCGTGCCGATGGTGTTGCCAAGTACCGACACGCTGGCCAGCGTAGCCAACTGTGCCTCAATGCCGGCCTTGTTGTTGTTGAACCACCATGCCGCTCCCTGCTGTACCTTCCCCAATACCTCTGAGCCGGTAAAGGAGGGCAGCAATGACGCAATGACGATATTATCCGCCGGATTCAAAGAACAGATAATGGTCTTGGGCAAATGGCCTTCCTTGTCCAGAGCATCCAAAAATCTGGCCAGCCCCGGAGCACAGTTATGGGTGTCCACAGCGTCAAAGCCGCTGTCCGTACCTAAGGCCGCGACCCTTGCCGAGTTCGTATCACGCAGGGCCGAATAGTGCAGCTGCATTGTCCAGCCCCGGCGCGCATACTCCTCACCGAGGAACATGAGCATTGCCGTCTTATACTGTTCCATAGCCTGCTTGGACGGCTTTCCCTTGCCGTTGATGACCTTGCCCACCACGTCATCAAGCTCATACTCCTTGGCCGGAACAAACGCCATGTACGGCAAGGCATGGTCAGCAATCTGACAGCCCTGACCGGCAAAATAATCCAGCCTCTTTATGACAGCGTCACGGATATCCTGCATGGTGGAGACATCCTCCATCCCGGCAGCTTCGCCCAGTTCATAACGCATATAGGTATCCCAGCCGTCAACCTCGATATTCAGCAGATTGTCCGCCCGGAAGGTGGGCAGCACCTTGGCAGGACAGGTACCATCCTGCCGGATTTTCTGATGCCATTTCAAATCAGAGGCCGGATCGTCCGTCGTGCAGATAACCTGAACATTGGACTGCTTGATGATGCCCTGAGCGCGCATTTCCGCACTCAGCAGGCGTTCATTGCAAATCTCCCAAATCTTTTCCGCGTTTTCTCCATTTAAAACCAAATCACAGTCAAAATAACGTTTCAGTTCCAAATGGGTCCAATGATACAGCGGATTGCCAATCGCCCGTGACAGGCTTTCGGCAAAATACTGGAATTTTTCCCGGGAAGAAACCTCACTGCCGGAAACACAGCCCTCGTCCACCCCGTTGCTGCGCAGCAAACGCCATTTATAGGTATCCGACCCCAGCCATGCCTGAGCAATGTTGCGGAACTCGCGGTTCTCCGCAATTTCCTGGGGACTTATATGACAATGATAGTCATATATCGGCATAAGGGCGGCATGTTCGTGGTAAAGATGCCTAGCCGTATCTGTCTGTAACAAAAAGTCTTCGTCCATAAATGCTTTCATAATCTAACCTCCCATAACGCCCTTGCCTGCCTGTTATGCCTTGCTGCCCAAGGTGGCCTTATAGTACAGGCACACGCACAGCACCGCAAAGACAATGCCCACAGGATAGGAAATAGCCGTGGACAGGGTCAGGCCTTCCGGCGCCTGCAGGATGTAGGTGCAGGAAACTGCCGACATAAAGGTCGCAGGCACAAAAGGAATCACCCAAGCGCTAGAACCTTTTTTCGTGCGATAGAGATAAACAGCACCGGTCCAAAGTACAATCATGGCCAGTGTCTGATTTGTCCAGGAAAAATAACGCCAGATAATGTTAAAGTCCATCTGTGACAGGATGCCGCCCACAGCCAGCAGGGGCACAGCAAACATCAGGCGCTTTGCCGCCTGTTCCTGATTGATGCCGAACCAGTCTGCAAGTGTCAGACGGGCAGAACGGAAAGCCGTATCGCCGGAAGTGATGGGGCAGGCGATAACGCCCAGCATAGCCAGCACTGCGCCGACACCTGAGCCCATAAAGCCCACGCAGATATCATAAACCACCGTGCCGGCACCGCCAGCCTTCATAGCTGCAGCCAGTCCGCCAGTACCATCATAGAAGGTCACACCGGCAGCTGCCCAGATGAGCGCGATAATGCCTTCGGAAACCATCGCACCGTAGAATACCGGACGGCCCAGACGTTCATCCTTCAGGCAACGAGCCATAATCGGCGACTGCGTAGAATGGAAACCGGAGATAGCACCGCAGGCAACCGTAATGAACATCAACGGCCAGATAGGCATTTTGTCCGGGCCAGCCGGATGGAGATTCTGCAAGGTCATTTCCGGCATGGTGTGTCCGCCCACGCCAAAGAGCATGCCGCCCATAATGCCCAAAGCCATGACGATAAGGCAGATACCAAAAATCGGATAGAACCGGGCAATGAGCTTATCAATGGGCAGCAGCGTTGCCAGGAAATAATAAGCCAGTACGCAGGGCAGGACAATGCCCACTGCCACGCCGGTGAGTTTTGCCAAAAGTCCTGCCGGACCCGTCATAAATACGGTACCCACTAATACCAGCAACACGACGGAGAACACGCGCATAATCAGCAGCATGACCGGCCCCATGTGATGGCCGACTACCTCGGAGATACTCTTGCCGTCCTCGCGCAAGGAAATCATCCCAGACAGATAGTCATGGACAGCTCCGGCAAAAATCGTACCAAAGACAATCCAAAGATAAACGCTGGGTCCCCAGATAGCACCACCTAAAGCTCCAAAGATAGGGCCAAGGCCGGCAATATTTAAGAGCTGAATCAAAAACACCTTCCATGTCGGCAAGGGAATGTAATCCACGCCATCATTATGTACCAGAGCAGGAGTCTTGGCATCCGTCGGGCCGAAGATGTTGTCTACGATTTTACCATAAACAAAATAACCAACGATTAAGGCGCACAAAGCAGCCAAAAAAGTAACCATGATTTTTCACCTCATTTAGCCATTCGTATAGAATAATTGCAAACACTTTCGTTAAGCCGTCCCTGCCCTCCTTTGTATTGAATTGGCATTTATGCTATAATGTTTATTCGTAATTTGTCGGGCGAACTCCTGCCACGGCAAAAAGTTTTCTGTATTTTTTCTTAATGGAAAGGAGTTCTTTTTATGGAAATCCTCTTATTCTTATTGCTTGGTATAGGCGTAGGCACCTTCGGCACGTTGGTGGGCATCGGCGGCGGCCTCATCTGCGTACCGATATTCATATTGTTCTTGTCTCAGGGGACGGCGCATCCCTTCTTCCAGACGGCAGCTCAGATAACCGGCACGTCTCTGGTCATCGTCATGTCCAATGCCCTTTCGGGGACAATCGCCTACATCAGACAAAAACGCGTCTACTTCAAGGCGGCAGTTCCCTTCGCCATTGCCACCCTGCCCGGTGCCTTCTTCGGCTCCTACATCGTTGACAATTTCAATATGCCCATGCTGAACTTCTACTTCGGCGTGTTCCTGCTGTTCATGGCTACCATGATGTACCTGAACAGCCGCCGCAAGCCGCCCGTGGATGTGGACGGACTGCCGGAAGGCTTCACCTTCAATCAGTTCTGGGGCATTGCCTCCAGCTTCATCGTTGGATTCCTCTCCAGCATCTTCGGCATCGGCGGTGGCGTTATCCATGTGCCCCTGATGATTTACCTCTTAGGCTTCCCGGTTCACATGGCCACCGCCACCTCGCATTTCGTACTGGCCTGCTCCTCCGCCTTCGGCGTAGTCTCCCACTTTCTGCTCGACCACATCATCTGGCTGCCGGCCATCTGCATCTCCATCGGCGCTGCCATCGGTGCCCAGATTGGCGCCAAAATCTCCAAGAAAACAAAATCCAAGGTCATCCTCGGCCTGCTATCCTTAGCCATGTTCGCCCTTGGCTGCCGGCTGATACTCATGGGCAGCGCCCAATAAAATACATAAGACGCGAAAAGCGGTTGACAAGTCAAATAATTGACCAGTCAACCGCCTTTTTCGTGTATTTCACTGCTCAAACTGCATTTATCGGCTGATAAGCCTGCAATGCCTGTTCCACTAATTTGTTAAGGCTGATTCCCTGATTTTGCGCACAAATAGCCAATTTCTCATGAAGCTGCGGCGTGATACGCACATTAAAACTCCCCTTGTAGGCCACTTCTGGCACAATGCCTTCGTCCTTACACATTGCCAAATAATCATCTACTGCACCATGAAAGTCAGCTATCAGTTCCATGGCATTTGCCCCTTCATACGAAATTAGGGAATGAATGCCTAATACTTTGCCATAAAAAACACCATCATTTTCCGAGAACTCCACTGAACCAACATATCCTCTATATCGCATAATATTACTCATAACAGCCCCTCCTCTTTTAACGTATTGAGCAATTCCTTTATCTGATATTCCAATAGTTCTTTGCGCGAATGCGGTTTGTGCAACATGATGGTACGATGTTTTTCATTTTTGAAAGCAATTCGTGAGCCGCTTGTTCGCCCCTTATCACTACGTGCATAGCCTAAACATTCCAGTAATGTTTCCGTTTCCGCAAACGTAAAATCCTTTGGCTTGGATTTTAAACGTGCTATCAGCTTCTCTTTCTTCCCCATAGCGCATTATCTCCTTGTGATAATTATACCACTCAGACATGCCATCAGCAACTAAAAATAGTTGCATCAACCAATGCCTTTACCCTCTCTGCATGACAGCAGGCCTCGGTGATAAAGTCATGCAGGTATTCCTTGAAGATGCCTTCTCTCGTACACAGCTCCTGCAGCCTTGCCAGATTCTCTGTGCGTTTTACATCATACTCAATGCGATGCAAAATCCTTGATAGTTCCTTGCGGATTTCGGGACTGTACAGCCCTTTGAGATTGGCGACGGCGGCGGTGCTGACCGCCGCCCTAAACAGGTAGCGGCTGACCGCCAGCTCATGGTTGATATTCACATAGCCCTGCGCCGTCCAAGCCTCGGCGGCGCTTTCGTCATCGTTTTTTTCCCCCGGCACAAAGTCAATTTCCCTAAACAGGGTATCATCCAGCAGCCGCACCATTTCACTCTTGGCATAGAGATGCTTTTCCCTCACGGGAAATTCCCCGGCCTGCAAAGCAGCCAGCACGCCCGTATAGCGCACATTGAGAAAATCGCCATACAACACGCCCGTATCTGTCAGTTTGCGGCTGATATCCAGCAGCAACGCATAAGGCTCATAGGCTCTTGCCAGCAGATTTGCCGCCAGCACGGCATCAAAGCTGCCATTAGGAAAAGGCAGCTTATCCCGGCGATAATCAAGGAAATGCCACCTGATATTCAGTCCGGCAAATTCCGGCAGGGCAGCGGCCTCTTCAATTTCCGTCACCACGGTAAGACAGGCATTGGGGTACAGGGCAGCGATTTTTTCGATATATATCAGGCTTTCCAGCAGTAGCCAGCGCACCTTCGCCGGGCCGCCACTCAAAAAACACGTTAAATCCTGCTTCATAGGACAAAATCTCCCTTTCTCGCCCAGATATCAATACAGGCGCGCCAAAAAGCCTGCGCGTATTTTGACTTGTCACATAGCGGCGAGGCTTTTATCTCTTCGCGCAGATTTTCCTGAGCAGCCGTTAAGAATGACCTGTCCGCAGCCATCTGCAAAGCTATTTTCACATAATCATGCGGACCAGCCGCTATCCATTCCTCATAGCCGGCTGCCGTCAGCAGGCTGGCACCAAACCGGGCACTGTGATGACTGCCGCGCAGCGTGACTACCGGCACGCCCATATAAAGTGCAGTGGCGGTCATCGCACCGCCATTATACGGAAAAGTATCCAGCATGATATCAATTTCCTGATAGCACGCCAAATAATTGTCTGTCCCCGGCCGCACCTCTGTCCGTTCCATGGGCAGACCGGCCTTTTCCAGACGCTTCTCCACCGCCTGCCGCCGTTCGGGCAGTCTAGTGGTGTCCTGCACCAGCAGCCGTGCCCCCGGCATAAGCTCCATGATTTCACGCCAGCAGGCCAGCACCTCAGTGTTGAGCTTCATAAAATTTTGCAGCGAGCCAAAGGTCAACGACCTGCCTGCGTCACGGGGCTGCCGCCGAAATTTTTCCATAGCAATGCTAGGCGTAAAACAAAAGGCCTGCGGCAGCTTTATGAGTTCCTCGCTAAAATAAGCCCTGTCAGCTGCTGACGGGTCAAGGATATTATCGGTCAGCAGGCCGTCCACGGCCGTAAGCCCGGTGGTGTCAAAGTAGCCGACCGCCGTCAGCTGTACGGGAGCCGGCTTTTTCGCCAGCACCATCAAGGTAAGCCCTCCGGCTGTGTGCCCGGAGAGGTCAACCAAAATATCTATTTCATCCCAGCGGATAGTCTCGGCCATTTCCACCAAATTTTGCCTGAATAGACAGCGGTATACAAGACCGCTGCCCTGCAGGCGGTGGGTAAACGTGTCCTCCTCGTCCGCCAGCGCATAAAGGTAAGTGCTGGCATAGCGCACATCCAGCCCCATCACCAGCGCCTCATAAAACCGCGCCGCCGCGCTGTCGCAAAAGTCATTGGCGATAAAGCCGATACGCAGACGGCTATGGGGCGCAGCCTGCCGCTTTGGCAGCGGTTCTTCTTCACGATAAAGCTCCTGATAAAATTTATGCTGCTGCCATAAATTCTCAGCGCCCAGCCCCGGCAGATAATGCAGCGCAAAGAGGTAATTTGAAAAATGTTCCCGCTGGCTGCGCAGGTACTTATCGCATTTTGCGGCGTTGCTGTAAGCGGCAGCCGCCCTTTCGGGGTCAGCCAAATCGTGGAACACCGCCCCATAGAGTTCATGCAGGCGCCACTCTTCCGCCTGCGGAACATGACCGCGCAGCGCGTCCAGTTTTTCCCGGGCCATGCCGGTTTTGCCATGCTGTAAAAAATCTATTATCTCCTGCCACGCAGCGTCCATGCCATCACCTCTGTTTCCATTATTTCATCAGCCGGAAGTAAGCTATTTCCGGCGGGCAGCCCACACGTATTGGCAGCCAGCTGCCGTTGCCGCAATGAACATAGCCCAGCTTACCGTCAATTTTAACCCAGCCGCGATTGTATTTGTACGCCGGAACGATGGGGCAGCCAAACACACCGAACTGACCGCCATGCGTATGCCCCGTAAGGGTCAGGGGAATGCCCTCCCTCACGCCGTCATCAATAAATTCAGGATGATGAGCCAGCAAAATTGTATGTCCGAGCGCTTCCGCAGGTATTTCCCTGATGGCCTTTTGCGTCAGCGCTGCTTTTTCCACCAGAAAACTTTCATCGTCCCGGGCAAAGGAATACTCTGCTCCGGCCAGCCACAGACTGGTGCCCGGTACTTTTTCCGCCCGGCCTTCCAGTATACGCACCCGTGTTTTCTTCAGCAGCGCCCGTGTACGCCCCCAGTTGCGGTATATTTCATGGTTGCCAATGCAAAAATAAATTCCCTTGGGAAATAAATCAACAGCCTCATCCAATACCTGCACCGCTGCCGGATTCAGCTGTAGATTATCGAACAAATCCCCCGTGACTGCCAAAATATCCGGCTCATCTGCTGCTGCGAGCGAAAGCAGTCCGCGCAGGTCCTCCACGGAAAAGAATCTGCCCAGATGCACATCGCTGATTTGCGCCACTGTCAGTCCGGCCAGCTCAGGTGCCTGTGGAAACGGCACATCATAATAGCGCTTGACCTGCTGTCTGCGCTCATAATAATAACCGTAGCAGCTGCCGCCCACCATGGCTGCCGGATACAGCGACACACCTTTAAGAAAGCGCCGCTTGTTTTTATCCACGGGAATCTTCCTGTATATAAAGCCTGCCAGCACCGCCGGCAGCAAAATAAACAACACGGCAAAAAAAGATATGACCATCACCCAGAACAAACAACCGCCTCCTCTTTGACTGCATATAAATAAATTTCCGTATAAAGCTGTTAAATCCTGCAAAAAAAAATAGAATCGGCAGCGCCGATTCCAACAGACTAACTTATAATAGCATAACGTATGACGAAAATATAAATCCGCAATTATGCCAGACCACGAAGATGAGCGTTTTCCGCTTGCTGTTCTCTGTAATACCAACGGATGGATTTGCCAATGGCGCACCGAATCGCATCCAGCTCTCCAGCCAGTGCCAGTTTGCGCAATTTCGCTACATCAAAGCCATTGACCGACAAGTAACTTGCAGAAAGGAAACCTCCTCGTTTTAAAATCTTGCGATAACTCGCACTATCACGACGGTCCATTTCAATGTTCTTGATAGCCATATAAACAACCCCCCATAATCCCCTATGAAGTATATATTTACATGCTCCTTCTGTGGCGCTTACATTATAGCATATTTGTGTAAACTTGTATATATCTTTTGTAAATTTTTTTACAATTCTTGTAAGTGTTACTTTTTTTTCTTATAATAAGAATAGTTTACAAGCGATTTATATTGTGTATAAATTTTATTTAGGAGGCTTTCTGATGCTAACAGCGCAAACCAAAGAATATCCGCTGCCGGAAGAGCTGCAGGCCAAAATCGACCTGGTGCTGGAATCCCATGACAATGACCCGACACAGATTGTGGGCATTCTTCTGGAAGTTCAGGATTTAAACGAACGTCATTATGTACCAGAACCTACAGCCTATTATCTGGCAGACAGGCTGTCCATCCCTGTCACCAACGTCTTTGACTGCCTGAACTTTTACAGTGAGCTGTCCTCAAAGCCGCGGGCCAAATATCCTATTCAGGTGTGCAGCTCGCCGGCCTGCCGGGTAAACCGCATTGATACCGAAAGGCTCCTTACCACATTGCAGGAACTGCTGGACATAAAGATGGGGGAAATCACCTATGACGGGCGCTTCACGCTGGAGCGCACCACCTGCTACGGTGCCTGCGACAGAGCGCCGGCCGTCCGCATCAACGGCCATGTCTATGACCATCTCGACAGCACCGAAAAAATCGAAGCCCTGCTGCGCTCGCTAACGTAAAGGAGGGGAGCTAATGAGTACCACTGTAAAATTCTTAACCAAAAACTTTGGCCAGTACGATACCGCCTCCATTGGTTCATATATGAACGCCGGCGGCTTTACTGCCCTGCGCAAGGCGGTAAATATGGATCCTGAGGATATCTGCACCCTGCTCAGCGAGGCCAAAATCCGCGGCCGCGGCGGTGCCGAATATCCCTTGGGACGCAAATGGTCACAGGCCCGTGCCGTCAAAGGCGAAAACAAAATCATCGTCTGCAATGCCGATGAAGGCGAAACCACCACCTTTAAGGACAGGGAACTTATCAAGAATGACCCCTTCAATCTCATTGAGGCCATGATTATCGCCGGTTTTGTATGCGGCGCAACCGATGGCTATATCTACATGCGCGCCGAATACGCCTGCTTCCGCCCCGTACTCCACAACGCCATCCGTCAGGCCAAAAATTATGGTTTTCTGGGCGAAAACATTTTGGGCAAGGGCTTTAACTTCAACATCCATCTCTACTCCGGCGGCGGCGCTTACGTCTGCGGCGAGGGTACCGCCCTTATCCGTTCCATCGAGGGCAAAGCCGGGCGCCCACGGATGAAACCGCCCTTTATCAAGGTCAGCGGTCTCTTTGCCCGGCCTACCTGCCTCAATAATGTGGAAAGCCTCTCCCTTGTCCCCCATCTGTTGCTGGACAAGGACACCTACATGAACTGCGGCGTCGGAGAATCCATCGGCACCAAGCTCATCAGCGTGGCCGGCAATGTAAATAACCCCGGTGTCTTTGAAATACCTTTTGGCACCACCGTGCGCGAAATCATTTACGATTTGGCCGGTGGCATCCAGCACGACAGAGAAATACAGCTGATTCAGTTTGGCGGCGCTTCGGGCAAGGTGGCTGACAGCTCTATCCTTGATACCCCATACACCTATGAAGACTTACGCGCTGCCGGCGTAATGGTTGGTTCCGGCGGTCTGCTGGTCATCGACAAGCGCACCAGCGTCCTTGACTTCCTGCGCATGAATCAGGAATTTTTCTCTGAGGAAAGCTGCGGACAGTGTACGCCCTGCCGGGAAGGCAATCTGCACATCAGGATAATTCTGGATAAACTTGCCCGGCAGCAGGCCACCGCCGAGGATATAAAGACCATGGCGACCATCGCCAGAGTCATGAGCATGTCCTCCTTATGCGGACTGGGTGAAACCGCCCAGAACACCCTGCAATCCGCCATGAAAACTTTTCCTGAAGTATTTGCCCTGGGAGGTACTAATTCATGAGCCAGCATAACGAAAGCCAAGCCAGTGAGATGATTCATCTCACCATCAACAATATACCCGTGGAAGTCCCCAAGGGCACCAAAATCATGCAGGCCGCCCAAGTGCTGGGCATTGATATTCCGCATCTCTGCTATCATGAGGACCAGCGGATAAAAGCCCACTGCCGCCTGTGCTCCGTGGAGGTCACCGGCAAAAAACGCCTGCTGGCCGCCTGCTCCACCGAAGTCTGGGAAGGCATGGACGTCCACACCGACACCCAGATTGTCCGCGACACACAGGTGTCCATTCTCCAGCTCATGCTGGCCAACCACAAGAAAGACTGCCTGAGCTGCCCCCGTAACCAGAATTGCGATTTGCAGCGTCTTTGCAGCCGCTTTAATATTTTGGAATCACCTCTGCCCAGCGTGATAAAGGAGCGCCCCCGTATCGAAACCAATCCGGCCATCGTCCGCGACCCGGACAAATGTATCCGCTGCGGCCGCTGCATCAGAGCCTGCAAAGACGTACAGGGCATTGCCGCCCTCACCTACGCCGGACGCAGCAGCGATATTGTCGTCACCACCGCCTTTGACAAACCCATGGAGGCCACCGACTGCATCCTCTGCGGACAGTGCAGCCTCGTCTGCCCCACCGGCGCCATCGTGGAAAAAGACGACACGCAAAAGGTACTGGATGCGCTGCAGGACGACACGAAGCACGTTATCGTGCAGGTAGCACCCTCCGTCCGCGTTGCCTTAGGCGATGCCTTTGGACTGGAACCCGGTGCCATCGTCACGGGACAGATGGTCACCGCCTTAAAGCTCCTGGGCTTTGACAAGGTCTTTGACACCAACTTCGGCGCCGACCTCACCATCATGGAGGAAGGCCATGAATTTTTACACCGCTTGGAGCATGGCGGCGTGCTCCCCATGATGACCTCCTGCAGCCCCGGCTGGGTCAACTACATGGAAAAACACTTCCCCACCTGCATCAGCCACCTGTCTTCGGCAAAATCCCCCATGAGCATGTTCGGAGCCATCGCCAAGACCTATTACGCCCAGCAGACAGGGCTCAGCCCACAGGAAATCGTCACCGTCTCCATCATGCCCTGCACGGCGAAAAAATTTGAAGCCGCCCGCCCGGAAATGGGCCGCGACGGCTACAGGGACGTGGACATCGTCCTCACCACCCGAGAGCTTATCAAGCTCATCAAATATGTGGGCCTGTCCATCGGCAAGCTCCCGGAAAACGACTTTGACAGCCCCTTGGGGCTCAGCACAGGCGCCGGTGCCATCTTCGGGGCCACCGGCGGCGTCATGGAAGCCGCCCTGCGCACGGTCTACGAAAAAGTCACGGGCAAGACCCTGGACAAACTGGAATTTATGGATGTCAGAGGCTTTGAGGGCATCAAGGAATGTACGGTCAAACTGCCCGGCCGTGATGTACGCATTGCCGTTGCCCACACCCTCAAAAACGCCCGTATCATCATGGAACAGGTAAAAAAGGGAACCAGCCCATACGATTTCATCGAAATCATGGCCTGTCCCGGCGGCTGTATCGGCGGCGGCGGCCAGCCCATCGGCACCACCAATGCCATCAGGAAAAAACGCATGGCCGCCCTCTATGAAATCGACAAACAAATGCCCCTGCGCAAGTCCCATGAAAACCCGGATATCCTCACCCTGTATAAAGACTTTCTGGGTGAACCGCTCGGGGAAAAAGCCCACGAACTGCTGCATACACACTACCACAAGGTAGATAAGCCTTACAGCTTTAACTAACCAATAACATACAAGAATGGCACTGCTTTTTACTCCAGCAGTGCCATTATCTTTTTATCCAATATTTCAAGATTATTCGTCGATATGCTCAGTACCACCGTTCCCTTGTCCACTTCCCCCTTGGCCTTTTGCGTGCAGGCATGCGACACGGCATTGGTGTTGATTACCAGTATATCTGTTCCGCCCAGTTTATCCCGGTCAAAATTCTTGCTGCTGCCGACGATTTTAAACTGCGGATGGCGCTCTGCCACTTTGGCCTGCCAGGCATCTGTCCCACCGATAACCGCCACCTTAAAGGGGAGGTCGGCTAAACAGTCCTGCGGTTTCTCCGTTGCAGGCACTTCCAGCTCTTGTGCTGATGGCTCAGCTTCTTCCACAGTTTTGACCGTCAACGGCTCGTACTTGCGGAGACGTTCCCGGAGGTCTGATATGATTTCCTGCAAGCGGATTTTTTCCAACACTACATCCTGATAGCTTGTTTTATAGTGATTATTTTCCCGGCGCAGTTCCTCTGTTTCTGCCTGCAGACTGGCGCAAAGCATCTCCAGTTCCTCCAGCCGTTTCAATACTCCCTTGCGCGGATTTTCCTGCTTAATCGCTCTCACACCCTTATTTCTTCTTCCCACGCAGATAGCGCACCGCCGCCAGACCTGCTTCCGCACCTTGGTAAACAGCCTTGGCTATCTGCAAAAGTCCTCCCGTACAATCTCCGGCAGCAAACAGCCCCGGTACATTGGTGGCCATGTGCTCATCCACCTTGATATTGCTGCCTTCCAGCTGGACACCCATTTTTTGGGCAATAGCGGTGCTGCCAGCCGTTCCCAGCGCCACAAATACACCGTCCAGCTCCAGCCCGGAACCGTCGGCAAATTCGACCCTTTGCAACCGGTCACCGCCCTGCAGGGCCGTCAGCTTTTCCGCATAGACTTCATAAGCCGGCGGCGGTGTCGCGGTCAAATCATCGCCATTAGTGAGCAATACAACCTTGGCCGCATGGGGCAGCAGCGTTTGTGCCTCATGCAGGGCATACTCCCCAGCACCGATAACCCCCACAGTTTTGCCGCGATAGAAAAACGCATCACAGACAGCGCAGTAGCTGACCCCCTTGCCGGTAAATTCCTGCAAGCCCGGCACCTTCAAGGTCTGCCGTGCGGCTCCCGTAGCTATAATCACACTGTCACTATGCAGTGTCTGCGATTTGGTCACGGCCTTAAAGCCGGTAAAATCATCGCTGAATGCCAGTTCCAGCAGTTCTTCTTCCACAAATTCCACGCCCAGCCCCCGGGCACCGGCTATCCCCTTGGCGTAAAGCTCAGCACCGCTTATGCCTTCGGCAAAGCCATAGTAGTTTTCTATTTTCTCAGCCCGGTACAGGCCGCTCAATTCTGCACCGCCGCTAACAACCGTCACATCTGCTCCGCCTCTTTTAGCGTACAGGGCCGCCGATACTCCGGCCGGGCCTGCGCCAATAATCAATACTTTTGCCATAACGCCACTCCTTTCTGTTTTATAAAAATATAACAAAGGACCGGCCGCTTTTCCGTGAGCCGGTCACAATAATTATTCCACAAACTGTCCCAACACGTAAAAAACCGCATGCGCCTTGGCAAAAATCTTGCCGGCCTCGCTTTTAAGCTCACATTCGCAGGTCATTGTATGCCGCCCGTCATGGAGGACCTTGGCCGTTGTGACCACTTTTTCCGTCAAGGGAACCGCGTGCATGAAATCCGTGGTCAGACTGATGGTGACTACCTTCTTATTGCAGGCCAGACAGGCCGCCCCCATAGCCGTGTCCGCCATGGTCATCAGCACACCGCCGTGAGCTATGCCGTACAAATTTGTATGCATCTCGTCAATGGGCAGTTCCAGACGCACCTCCCCCGTTGCTAAGGGCTGGACATTGATATGCAAATACTCCACAAAGGGATTGTGATGATAAAATCTGATTATCTGTTCCTGTAACTCCGTAAGCTCCCCAGACATAAACGCGCCTCCATAAAGCAAAATCTCTATTTATTTTATACCACCTGCGTCCCTCTGGCAATATAAAAGGACGCACAGCCAAGCCGTGCGCCCCTGCAAAAACAATATTTATTTCTGGTTGGCAGCCTTAACCTCAGCCAGTTTCGGGCCCATAATGCGCTTATAGGATTCAACACCGGGCTGATTGAATGCGTCCACATTGGACAGTTCCCCTTCATAAGCCACAGACATAGCCAGCATGTAAAGGAGTTCGCCAAGGTGATAAGCATTGAGCTTCGGCAGCGTGAAGCAAGCATTGTAGCGCTTGTTGGAAGCCAGAGCGTCAGCATTGGACTGACGGGCAACTTCGAGAGCCTGTCCCATGGTTACGCCGGAGATATCGGACAGTTTCTTGGCTTCCGGGAACACATCGGGGATGGTCAGGTCATTATCCCAATCAGCCAGACGGATGAACTGCACAACCTTGTTCAGCTTGCCTTCCTGATGCTGCTGCGTCTGGGAATGCATATCCGTCGTGCCAACAGCCACGAGTGGCGTACGGCCGTAGCAAACTTCCTTGCCGTCCTTGTTGAACTGCTTGCCGAGGGATTCAGCCAGCAGCTGAATGTACCATTCGGATACGGATTTCAGATAATCGCCATAAGGCATCATCACTTCGATATCGCGGCCATGTTTCTCAGCAGCAGCAAATTTCAGGGCAGCGTTGAGCATAGCCGGGTTCTGCCAAATATCATCATTCTGGCAGGCTTCGTCCATAGCCTTGGCACCAGCCAGGAACTGTTCAATATCAAAGCCTACGCAGGCAGCCAGCGTGAGGCCCACTTCACAGAAAATCGTGAAACGGCCGCCCACTCCATCAGGTACAGCGTACTGCGGCCAGCCCTTTTCGATAGCCAGCTTTTTGAGAAGTGTCTGCTTTTCCATGTTGGGGTCGGTTACAGCGACAACCTCTACATCAATATCAGCATACTTCTGCAAAGCATCATAAATAACCATGAAGTTGCTCATGGTATCAAGCGTACCGCCGGATTTGGAGATAACCAGGAGCAGCACCTTGAGGTTGCGTTTTTCATGGGATTTGGTAACTTTGGCGCTGTTTTCGAGATAGTGAATGATGTCACCGGTACGACGGGGGTCAATGTTCTGACCGCTGAAGATAACCTTCGGGAAGCCCTTGCGTTCTTCCCTGGGCAGCTCATTCCAGAACTCGCCGCAATGCACATCAAAGATAACCTTGTTGCCCAGATAAGAACCACCGATACCCAAAGATACCACAAAGTCCACGTTATCCTTTACATGGCTCGTAAGCTCGCCCAGTTTTTTCAGCGAGCTGGGGCTGTTCAGATTGCCTTCCTTAACGTAGGGCAGCTGCGAGAACAGCACCTTCTCCGGCTCGCCGTCCTTTGAAAGATGCGCACGGATAAAGCCCTTCTCGCGCATGACCTTCATGGCCTCATGAGCCTTCTTTAAATCTTCCTCGTAGCTTTTCAGGTCAGCCTCCGTAACCTTACCTTCGCCGTACAGGTTTTCGTAATCAAACTCAAAACCGGATGCAAGCTTCAAACTCATTGTCTACACTCCTCTAGTTCATTCCAAATTGCTATTGTTACATACATATTGATTAT
>ERZ842401.236-NODE-236-length-76747-cov-12.837767_pt1 | contig 76747 bp, 78 predicted proteins | sample MGYA00521270_ERZ842401 | MGnify/ENA primary metagenome ERZ842401 (study PRJEB31892, sample SAMEA3878208) | bioreactor metagenome | biome: Moose rumen | place: Sweden | collected 2011-10 | study: EMG produced TPA metagenomics assembly of the PRJEB12797 data set...
TAAGCGACTGAACAAACATACCTCCAGAACCACAACAAGGGTCATAGATTTTTCCCTTGTACGGCTCAATCATTTCTGCAATCAGATTAACGACAGATTTAGGCGTGTAGAATTCTCCCTTCCCTTTTCCTTCCTGCAGGGCAAATTTTGTAAGGAAGTATTCGTACACGCGGCCCATTATGTCGTTTTCTTTATCTGCATTTGTCTGAATGTTGTTGATTTCATCTAAGAGCGCTGCAAGCTTTGAAACATCAATTCCAAGCCGGGAATAATAGTTATCTGGTAGCGCGCCCTTTAGAGACGAATTTTGTTTTTCTATTGTGTTGAGCGCCGTGTCAATCTTGAGGGCAATATCATTCTGGTTTGCATTCTGCATGATGAATGACCAGCGGCTTTCTTCCGGCACAAAGAAAACATTCTTCATTGTGTAGAAAGACTGAACATCAATATATTTTTCTTTTTCTTCAGCCTTTAGTCCCTGACGGTGGGCTTCAAATTTATCGTTTACGAATTTTAAGAAAATGAGACTTAAAACAACATGTTTATATTCAGCTGGTTCTACAGTTCCGCGAAGTTTGTCGCATGCACCCCAGAGAGCGTCTTCAAAGCTGACTTGTTTTTTTGCTTTTGCCATACTGCCATTATAGCATACATTTTAGTAAAATGTCTCTTATTCCCTCAATCCTGCCGTTCCTCATGTGTTCCCGTTTTAATAAAATGAATGAGTTTTTCCAAATCATCAAAGTAATCATAGTCGCCCATGATTCCTTCGCGGTGGTAGACAATCCCATTCTTTTCATTGCGTTCAAGGCAGTCGAGAAGTTCTTCTACACCGTAGCGACGTGCATACTCTGCAAATGCCCGTGCCTTTATTTTTTCTGCATACAATCCTTTTCGGCAGTCGGCTGGCTTGCACTCATAGCAACCGCTCACATTTTTTTCAATTCCACATTTGCGCACTTCGCACCATTCTGCATCCGTGCACCAGGAAAGTTCCTTAAAGCCGTCTTTCCTGCATCCTTTGCAGGTGATATTTTCTGAGCATAGGCAGCATGCCAATCCACAACGTGCAATTCCAAGTTCTCTTTTCATTTTAGTTTGCTCCTTTTGTTTAACATTTTCGCAGCACTCCCCTGTTTCCTGTACGTTCGATAACAAGCTGTGCATTTGAAATGGCTTGCAAAAAATTCTTGTCATGGCTTACGGCAATCAGAGCACAGTTTAACGATGCCAACGCATGTTCCAGCGCAAGGACACTTGTAATGTCCATGTGGTTTGTCGGTTCATCCAGAATCAAAAGCGAAAGCGGTTTTTGCACTGCAAGGGCTATCATCAGTTTGCGAAGTTCTCCAGGACTCAGAGTTGTCTCTTCAATCCTGGCTAGTCGTTTTGGCTCACTGCCCAGCCTGTACAGTGTAGAAAGAATTTCTCCCTGTTCCTCTTCGTTGCACTCATGAAACTCGTCCAGAATCTCATGCTGTAATGCATCATCAATTTCCTGTGGCAGGTACATTACTTCATTGAGCCTGTTTGACTGTTCCAAAAACGAAATGACATGCCGAATGAACAGTGTTTTTCCCGTGCCGTTTTGACCTGTAAGGGCAATTTTTGTTTTTCTGGACAGTTCCAGGTGGGGAACCTGCAATTCATACGCTCCTGCATGCAGCAGTTTTTCTTCTATAATGATGGGCTTTGAAAAGTCTGCTTCTGCCACGGAAAATCCGTCTTTTCGGCGGAGCGATTTTTTTATGCAGTCTCGTTCTGCTTCCGTTTGCCTGATTTGTGTTTCAAGTCGGGCCTTTGCATCCCCCGTGCTTCTGTCTTTTCCACTGATTCTTGCCGCATCGATTTTAGCCTGCGTGTCATGATCATGGGGATTTACTGTTTTCTTTGACAGCCGAGCCTGTGCCTTTTGATTCTCAGATGCAAGCTTGGCACTGCGCTGTCTTTCAGATGAAGCCTTTGCGTTGAGCTTTTCCCATTCTCCACGAGATTGTTCTGCATCGCTTTGCCGCAGTTCCAGAGCCTTGGAAAGTCCACTCGGATACGATTCAAAGACAGTGCAATCCCTCCCTCCTGCAAACGCAATGGATTCATTGTACAGATACACCGTCCTGCAGCACAGTGCATCGGCAAATGTTCGGTCATGACTCACCATAATTCCGATACCATTGTAAGATTTCAGCGCAGTGCACAGCATCTGGACAGTTTGTGAGTCAAGGTGATTTGTCGGTTCATCAAGTAAAAGAACCTTCGGCTGGTCTGCAAGGGCACAGGCAATCTGAATTCGCTTTTTTTCACCACCAGAGAGCGTGTCATAGCGTTCCAGCATGTCTTCCGTTATGCAGAGCATCGAAAAGAATCTCCTGGTTTCGTTGTCGCTAGACCAAAAGGCAGCATAAAGGTTTTCAGGAATTTCTGCTGTTTCCTGAGCACAATAGACGATGCTGTTGTCTGCTGTAGGAGGACAACCGTCTACCGAAATGCAGCCTTCATCGGCATTGAGCATTCCTGCTAAAAGTTTGAGCAGCGTGCTTTTGCCACAGCCGTTGCTCCCTGCAATGCAAGTCCATCCGTCTTGGATGGAGAGGGTAAAATCTTCAAACAGATGTTCATGTGATTGAGGGTACGAAAAATGTAATTTTGTAATGTGGATTGACATAATGGTCTCCTGAAAAAGAAGCCAGATGCAGAACACAAAATGGTACGCAAAACAATGTCTGTAACGCACCGTAAATAGAAAAGGTAAACTGCAACTGACTTCCATACGTATTCTCTTTTGAGAAATCTTCTTTGCGGACAAAGATGTGAGTGGAAATCAACATTACAGTCTCATGGGCTTAGAGCCTCCCCTGTTGCCTTTTGTTCATGCGTACAGATAAATGTTCGAGAACAAGATATGTATGCTTTGATTCTATTGCTGTTGCTTAGTTTTGTCAATTCTTTTTTCTTTATACGATTTTTCGCTGAGGAATAGTCCTATAATGGTTATGACTGTTCCTACGGCACCCAGCAGTGTGATTTTTTCACCGAGGAAAAAGAATGCAAAGATTGCTGTTACGATGGGAATCAAATAGATGGCACAGCTTACTTTTACTGTTCCAACAATTTCGCATGCTTTGTTCCATGTCGTAAAACAGATACCGCTTGCAATGACTCCAAGAAACAGAATGTTTACCCATGTAAGTGGTTTTGAAAATCGTTCGGCATTTACTGACTTGTCGGTGAAAAAATACAGGGACTGGACAAAGCTGTCGTTAGATGCAGCAACAAGTCCAGATGCTTGATCATGGGATGCAATCTCCCATCCAAACAGAGAAAGGGGAATCATAATCAGTACGGCAAAAAAGAAGATTCGCCGTGTGGAGCAAATGTGGTTGTATTTCCTTCGGTTCAATAGGGAAACGAACATGGAGTAAAACCCCCAGCAGATTCCAGAAAGCAGTGCAAGCAGGTCTCCTTTCGGATTAAAATGCAGGGTTGAACCATCTGCCATTGTTTTTCCGTTAAAGCACACGAGTGTAACGCCAATGATTGAAATGATGAATCCTGTCACGAACCAAATCGAAAGGTGTTTTTCCTTTAAGAAAACTTGGCTTATTATTGCCGTAAAGAGTGGGCAGATGCTTACGATGACGCTGACGTTGGAAGCATTCGTAAAGTGAATGGCAATGTTTTCGGTCAGCTGATACAAGACAACGCCAGAAAGCCCTGCAAGTGCAAAAAGAATGTTGTCGCGAGGAGCAATCTTTTCAAATGAGGGGTGCATGAGCCAGAGACCGATGTAGGCTGCAATAAATCTGTAAAAAAGAATTTCCAATGAAGAAAAATCGTTCAGCAGATACTTGGTGCATACAAAGGTAATTCCCCAGATAAAAATTGATACTGTGGCAAGGAAAATGCCCCAGAGTTTGAGCCTGTTTTCATTCATAATGGGAAAATATACCACAAAAATGAGGAAATGTCTTTAAAATCTTTTTTCTCCCGACTCTAACACGTCAATAGACAATAGACAAAACCGTCAATAGACAGTAGACGAAAGTATCAATAGACAATAGACGAAACGATCAATAGGCAATAGACAAAACCGTCAATAGACAATAGACGAAAGTATCAATGGAACCTTGCTGTATCTAGAGACAATCTGTAAAAAAAACTGTAATTTATAGATGTTCCCTATAATGTACAAAATTTTATAAGGTTGTTTTCTTCCATAGATAAAGGTAAAATCATGGTGTCATTAATTTCTGTATCTACCGTTGTGTAGTTTCCTTCCCGCAAATCTAGGTAATAGGCTTTTGATTTGCTCATGTCCTTGTATGTTTCTCGGTAAAAATTGATTACGGCATTGTAATGCTTTAGTTCATACGTTCCAAAATAATAGTGATCTGCTTTTTTATTTCCTTCGCTCCACGGGTTGTATACGAATGTATTGTCATCAACAAACCGTATGGTTAGACCAGAATTTGGTCCATAAATAAAATGAAGTTCTTTGCCAATGACTGCATTCTTGTCATTTCCCCTGTCGAAAAGTTCTTTCACCGTTTTTTTTAATTCGGGCTTCGCATTAAAGAGGTTGTCCAAATCAGTGTCCTGCAGTATGTGCTTAAAGTATGGATACCCGGATTCAATCGCTTTTATGAGGTATGCTTCGGAATCTTCCAGTTTGCCCTCTAACGAATAGCAGCAGGAAATGTTGTACAGGGAAAAGAATCTTGTTTCGTAATTTTTTGCCACTGTGTCATACGTTACGTTGAAATAGGGATCTGAATTATTATATGCAAAAGCAACAAGCACATCTTTATAGGCATATATGGCTTTTTCAAACTGTTTTTCATCGTATGCCTCTTCTGCAGTATTCCATTTTGCAGAAATAAATTCTGTGTACGCGTTTCCATTAAGGAAATAGTCATTGAGAGGGAGCTTGCTCATTTCTTCCCACGAGATGCCGCTCAGGCATGCATCATAAATTGAAATGGGCGTAATTTTTTCTTCCATTTTTTCTGATGAATGTTTTCGTAAAGAAAGAGCCGCCACTGCTGTTATTGTTACGACGCATGTGGCTGCAACAATTTTTCTGAGTTGCACAGTATGTTCCTTATTCTCAATGGGAATACGGGCTATTATATCACAATGCCAGAACAAATTCCAGCCGCAATCCTTTTGTCTTTGGAAAATCTTCTATCGTAAAGGAACTGTTGCTGAGCCTGAACGGCATACGGCATCGCATTGACAGATAAGGAGCCCTTGTATATAATGATTCTGCAAAAAAAAACAGGACTTTAAATCTGAGTTCGTTGTTCTAGGAGATTCATGGTGAAACTTAACATGAAAAAAGCTTTGAAAAATGATTCCGTCACATCAATCTGAACCTTATACAGGAGCTCGGCATTCAGGGATTCGTAAAAACAGCAGATTTTGTCCTGCTGCTCGTATATGCCCTGCTTGTTATTGTAGGTCTTGTCTGTTTTGCAAAGCGGCTTGCATACATAAAATCATTTGAAGATGCATATAAAACGGTGTCTGCAAAAGTTGTAGACGTGCGGTATGTAAAAGACCGCTGCCGTGTTGATTTGGAATTTACACTTGCAGGACAGGTGTGTAAAAAGGGCTTTGTACTGTTTAATAATCAGCAGACTAAATATATCCACATGGACTCCGAAGTAACCCTTATCGTTAAGGGGGAAAATCCAAAGACAAGCTTGATACAGGAACTCTATTTTGACTAAAAAATCTGAGGCCAAAAAGGACGACTCCCTTGACAATTTGCTAATCCAGCTCTAAAATGAATGCATTATGTGGAAAGCACAGACTTTATTGAAATCTTTGTCAGGCCTCTCTATCGCACGATAGGGGTAGTGGGTCTTTTTCAGTAAATCTGGGTCATACCGTTTTTACCTTTCTGTAAAATAGTTCGTTAATCTCCATTTACATGTCAAAGTCTCTTGCTCCATTCTCTTTATTTTCAGATGGATAGCAGAAGTTGCTGGCTACAATTCACAGGTCTGTTTTGAAAACTCAGTTTTCGGACAGATCTGACATGCTTTTCTTTTATGCCATGATGCCGCCACAGGACGGCTTTGTATGTTTAACATAAAAAAACAGATTAATAGACTGTATTCGTCTTCAATTTTGGGAATGCTTTCGCTTTCGGGAGCATGGGTTGCCATTCTTGCATCACGGGGATTTTCGCTTGCACAGATTGGTTTTGCAGAAACAGTGTTCCATATTGTGAGCATTCTGTTTGAAATTCCTTCGGGTGTTGTGGCAGATGTCTTTGGACGCAAAAAAACGCTTGTCGCTTCGTGCATCATGCGGATAATTGCCGCCATCGTGATGGTCTTTTCAAATAATTTTGTCCTCGTTTGCATTTCGATAGCCTTTAATGCACTCAACTATAATCTTTCCTCCGGCTCGGGCGATGCCCTTGCATACGATTCCTTAAAGTCGGTGGGCAAGGAGTCGCTGTTTGAAAAATATGCTTCAAACCAGATGATTCTGTATCGTTCGTGCGAAGGTCTTTCGACGCTGCTTGCAGGACTGTCTCTGGCGGTGGGGTATCGGATTGCCTATGCAACGAGTGTTGTCTTTGGCCTTGCCCAGCTTGCGGTACTTGCATCGCTGACAGAAATCTGCATTGAGGAGCAGAAAAAGGAAATGAATTTGTGGGCTGAAATTTTCCATTGCTTTCGGCAGAGTTTCCTGTTTTTAAAAGAAGCTCGAAAAGCCCTCGCCCTCATGTTTGCCAATTCATTTGTCGGCGCCCTTGACATTCTGCTTCTGTTCTTTTTGCAGGCAAAACTTCCTTTGGCAGGTATCCCAGTGTGGGCATTGGGAATTGCCTTGCTTGTCATGCAGGCAGGAGGGGTGCTGGGAGCACGAGTAATTCTTTGCATCAAGAACGTGCGGTACAGAATCATCTTTGCTGTTGCTGCATCAGTGATTCTTTTGGGCATTGCAATGGAGCATTCGGGGCTTTACGCCGTCATGACTCTCGGCGGCTTTTTGTCAGCCCTTTCCGACGATGCCCTTCAGATTCGGACGAATGTCATTCTGCAGGATATGTTCCCTTCTGAGCAGCGGGCAACACTTATTTCCATAGAATCGTTTACGTTTTCTGTGATTATGATTGTGTTTTCTCCGCTTGCAGGGCTTTTCTTTTCGTGGTGGTAAAAGACGGTTCCTGCACGACAGGTTCATGCAGGAACCGTGCCTGTCCTTTCTTTGGGCAGGTACCGGCTTTTGACTGCTACAGCCTCCAGCTGACTGCTTCTCTGCGGTCGCTTACAAAGCGTGCATAGATGCCGCCTTTTTTCATCAATTCTTCATGTTTGCCTTTTTCTGCAATTTGTCCATCGTTCAAGACGATAATCTGGTCTGCATTGCGTACCGTCTTAAGGCGATGGGCAATCATAATGACGGTCTTTTCTTTTGTCAGTTCAGAAATGGCGGCAACAAGTTCTCGTTCATTTTCCGGGTCTACGTTTGCCGTTGCTTCGTCCAGAACAATGACTGGCGAGTCTTTCATTATTGCACGGGCAATGGAAATTCGCTGCTTTTCACCGCCCGAAAGGTTTGCTCCGCCCTCCCCTATGACTGTGTTGTAGCCATCGGGAAGTGCAGAAATGAATTCATGGCACGAGGCTTTTTTTGCTGCTTCAATGACCTTTTCCATGGGAGCGTCAGGTTCTCCAAAGCGAATGTTGTTGGCAATGGTGTCCTGAAACAGATAGACATTCTGAAACACAAAGCTGAAATTTTTCATGAGGCTGTCAATGCTGTAGTCGCGTATGTTTGCCGTGCCCAAAGAAATGGTTCCCGAATCAACATCCCAGAACCGTGCAAACAAGTGGCAGAGCGTGCTTTTGCCGCTTCCGCTCGGACCGACAACAGCTGTCGTTGTTTTTGCAGGAATGGTCAGGGAAACATCGTTTATGATGGTACGTCCTTTCTGTATGATTTCTGCCTGTCCATTTTTGGTGTATGAAAAGCTGATGTTGTCTGCCTGTATGCTCGTGTCTTGCGGAACAATGTCTTTTCCCTCGATGTCCATTGTCGGCAGATCCAGTATTTCCGTAGCCTTTTCTACACTTAAGTCAACTGTCCTCAACAGGGCTGAATAGTTTCCCCCTACCTCGAGTGCCGTAAAGAGCATGAACGAACACACTAGCATTGTGGCACAGTCTGCAAGTTGCATTGTTCCCTGCAGGTAAAAGTAAATGGAAGCAAGGAGTACGGCTACTCCCGTAAACTTTGCCACAAGGCTTTGTACGTTTGAAAGGGGAATGCACTTGAATTCCATTGCCGTGTTTACACGGACGCTTTCAGCAATGCTCTTGTTCAGTTTTTCGGACTGTCGCCCTGTCAGGTTGTAGGCCTTTACTTCGGCAATGCCTTGAATGTATTCGAGGACCTGCTCTACTGCGGTACTGTCTGCCTTTGCTTTTTCTGCTGATATGGAGCGGACATTCATTCTCATGAGGCTGTTTATGACAAAGAAGAGTGCAAAACCTGCTGTTGCAATGAGTGCAATCCTCCAGTCAAAGAATGCAATCATGACGATGATGAGTGCTGTGTCCAGTATGCCCTGCGATACCATCATGACAACTCTCGTGGCAACGTCGCCGAGCATTTCCATTGTGTTTGTCGTAACGGATGTAATGTAGCCCAAGCTGTTTGCATTAAAGTAACCCATGGGAAGGTAGCGCAGGTGTTCTGCAATTTCAATTCGCTTGTTTGCACAGGTGGAATATCCTGCTTCGGTTTGCAGCATGGTCATTGTTTTTTTTGTAATGATTGAGCCAATGATGCTGCAAAGCATGATGGCAAACGAAAGTTTGATTGTGCCCGTACCAAATGGAGCTTTGTCCTGCAAGCTTTCAATGATGCCGCGGAGCATGACTGCGACGGCACCAATCCGCAGTGCCATAAAGAAGGAATTTACAATGCCGATGGCTACTGCAAGGTAAAACTTGTGCTTGTTCTTTGTGCCGCAGAAGCGAAAGAATCGTGTCATGATTTCAAACATTATGCTACCCCCTCTGTGTCGGTGTCTTTTGCAGAAATATGGGCTTCCCACATGCGCTTGTACAGTCCGTTCTGGGCGAGCAGTTCTTCATGTGTTCCGCAGGAATCAATGGTACCGTCTTTGATGACGTACAGTTTGTCGGCATCTGCAACGGTCGAAAGCCTGTGCGCAATAACTATCAGCGTTTTGCCGCGAACCAGCCTTGCAACGCTTTTCTGTATGATGGCTTCGTTTTCTGGATCTGTGTATGCAGTTGCTTCGTCAAGAATGACGATGGGAGCGTTTTTCATCATGGCACGCGCAATGGCAATCCTCTGCCGTTCACCTCCGCTTACATGTGCTCCGCTACCGCCTACAATAGTGTCAAAGCCTTTGTCAAGGCTCATGATGAAATCGTAGCATCCGCTTTCCTTTGCAATTTCTTCTACCTCTGCATCCGTTGCATCTGGTCGCCCAAGGCGTATGTTTTCGCGGATGCTCATGTCAAACAGAAAGTTGTCCTGACTTACAAAGGCAATCCGTTTGTTGTATTCTTCAAGCGACAAGTCCTTTATGTTTACTCCGCCTATTTCCACACTGCCGGAATCAACATCCCATAGCGATGCAATCAAGCGTGCAATCGTCGTTTTGCCACTGCCACTCGGACCTACCAGTGCTGTATAGCTGCCTTCCGGAAGCGTCATGCTGATTCCGTGCAGAATTTCTTTCTTTTCTTCGCCTGAAATTCCCTTGTGGTAACTAAAGCGAACGTCTTTGACCGCAATGCTGTTGTCGCGAGGAACGGCGCGGTCTGTGGCAGGACGGTTTAATTCCGGCAAGTCCAGGATGGCATAGACTTCCGAGAAAATGACTCCTGCCTTTGCAAGGTCGTCTTGATATGAAAACACGGTAATGATTGGCTGTATGAGGCTGAGCGCAAGGATGATTATGGTAATGAATGCTTCGGGTGCAAGTGTTCCGTGCAGTACCATTATGCCTCCGATGGGGAGAACGGTGACCAATGTTGAGGGCATGATGACCAAGGCTATGGTGAACGGCCACAGGCTTGCACGCATCCAGTCAACAAAACTTGCTGCATTGTCGTTTGCTGCCTTTACGAATTTGTCATAGGATGTTTTTGACTTTCCAAAGGCCTTGATGACTTCAATGCCGTTGATGTATTCAACTGCAGTGTCGTTCAGCACTTTTGTCGTGTCGATTGTCCGCTGAAAGTTTTTTTCGTAGCCAATCTTCATGAACATCATGGCAATCATGCCGATTGGGCAGCATATCAGCGATGTCACTGCCATGCGCCAGTCCAGGACGAAAAGATAGGCAAGAAGACAGACCGGCAGCAGCAGGTTTGACGTGTACTCGGGTACAATATGGGCGAGCGTTGTTTCCATGCTGTCCACGCGTTCTACAATGGTGTTTTTCAATGTGCCCGAGGGCAAGTCCAGCACTGTTCCCAGTGGCACGCGGGAAAGTTTGTCGCACAGCTGCTTGCGGATGTTGCCCAGCACGGAAAAAGTTGCCATGTGGGAACAGGTAGTAGAAAGCGCATGGAAAATGACGTTCCCCGTCCAAAAAGCTGCAATTACCAGTGCTTCTGTGAAAAAAATGTTCCAGTCACGCATTCCTCCCAAAAGCTGAGAAATGATTGTGGCAATCAGAAAATACGGAGCAATTGCACATGCTACGCTGAGTACAGCCAAGGCAATGCTTACGCCATAAAATGTCTTTTTTTCCTGAGCAAATGAAAATATCATTTGCACCAGGGACTTTTTCTTTTTTTGTGATGTTGACATGAGAGACTCCAATTGTTAGTAATAGCTAACAATTAGTATAATATAACAGTGTTATGTAAGTCAATAACACGGGCTTGCTTTGTTTGAATCTATGAGGACTGGACGGAAAAATGATGCGTGCGGCTGGCTCTATTTTACAAAGTGTCGTGTTGTGATATAAATAATTGAGCTGGTTTTGAAAGTCTGTCACTGGTTGAAACTGGTTCACAGCTGTTCGGAGAGTTGAAGCTTGCCTAAAGTGTGTATGGAGGAATTGGAGTATGGGTGTAACGATACAAAATGGCGACATTACGAAATGCGATGTTGATGCAATAGTGAATGCTGCAAATTCTTCGTTGCTTGGAGGCGGTGGCGTTGACGGTGCTATTCACCGTGCTGCAGGACCGGAACTTGTACAGGAGTGCATGACGCTTGGCGGCTGCAAGACGGGCGAGGCCAAGATTACAAGAGGCTACAATCTAAAAGCACGCCATGTCATTCATACGGTCGGTCCTGTTTATGCGGGGCACTCAAAAACTGAAAGCCTGGAACTTCTTGAAAGTTGCTACAAATCTTCTATTAAACTGGCACGGGAAAACGGATGCACGTCAATTGCTTTTCCGCTCATCAGTGCAGGAATTTACGGTTACCCAAAAGATGAAGCTCTGGATGTCGCCGTCCAGACAATACGCACGTATGCTTCTGATATGGATGCCGTTATCGTATTGTTTGACAAGGAAGCCTGGAGCATTGCACAGTCTGCATATCCAGAGTTAATGAACAAGGGTTCTTCTAAAGACTGATGTTTTTAGAAGTGTTTTGAACTGAATGAAGGGAACTGCTCGGAGTTCAGAATGTTTCGAACAGTTTTCATAGAGGAGCATGATATGAAAAGAATTGGAATCGGTTTGGCACTGTCAGCTCTCATGGCACTGGTGTTTTCTTCGTGTGCTTCGACTGCATTTAAAAGTCACAAGACAACGATTGAACTGGAAGGTAATCCCTCAACGGGGTATACGTGGGTGCACGAGATTGCCGATGATACAGTCGTTACCATTGATGAAGACGTGCAGTATCTTGGCAAAAAAGGAATGGTTGGTGCTCCCAGTCGCTTTGTGTATACAATCCATTCCGTAAAGGAAGGAAACACGACTATTACCTTTGAATACAAAAGACCGTGGGAGCAGGAACGTGCCGAGACTGTCCGTGCATACGATGTTACGGTGGATGGCACAGGAAACATTACGGTACAAGAAAAATAAAGGAACGTTCAACAGAGTGTGGGCTGTTTCGGTGCCAGCTAGAGAGCCTAAAGCAGACCGATGTACCGGCAATTTTTTGCCGGCAATTCTTTGCGCTTAACATAACAGCTTTTTTAAGAGACTTTCCCTGTAGAGTGTGGTAGAATGGTTTTGCTCGGAAAATTATCAGGAGGAATGAATGAACGAAACCTTAAAAGTGTTGGAATCGCGCAGGAGTTGCCGAAAGTTTAAGGCAGACATGATTGGCGAAGAAGAACTGAATGCCATCATCAAGGCTGGAACGTATGCCCCCACAGGAATGAATACCCAGTCTCCGATTATCATAGCCGTGACAAACAAGGAGCTGCGAGACAAAATCAGCGAGGAAAATCGCAAGATAGGCGGATGGAGCGAAGGTTTTGACCCGTTCTATGGTGCACCAGTCATTTTGATTGTGCTTGCAGACAAGGCTGTGAGTGCAAACTACATCTATGACGGTTCTCTCGTAATGGGCAATCTGATGAATGCTGCCGAAGCGCTTGGCATCGGTTCCATTTGGATTCATCGTGCAAAACAGGAATTTGAAAGCGATTTTGGAAAAAAAATACTCAAGGACTTGGGCATTACAGGAGACTTTGAGGGAATCGGTCATGTGGCATTGGGCTACAAGGCAGAAGGCGGCGTAAAGGAAGCTGCTCCTCGCAAAGAAAACTATGTATATAGAATAAAATAGGAGTTGTCTATGAACGAGATTTATGAATTCATAAAGAAATGCGGAACATATTATCTTGCTACCGTTGATGCAAATGGTCAGCCGCGAGTACGTCCGTTTGGAACAATCAATGTGTTTGAAGGCAAGCTGTACATACAGACAGGAAAAGTAAAGGATGTATCCAAGCAGATTCAGAAGAATCCAAAGGTAGAACTGTGCTGCTTTAATGGAACGCAGTGGTGCCGCGTTGCAGGAGAACTTGTTCGCGACGACAGGATGGAACCTAAGGAAGCCATGCTGAATGCGTATCCCGACCTAAAGGCAATGTATTCTGCAACAGATGACAATACCGAAGTGCTGTACTTTAAGAATGCCACGGCAACACTTTCTAGCTTTACAGCTGCTCCAACAGTCGTAACATTCTAAATGAAGCAGCCTGCGTTCGTTCGGCAGACGCACTTTATTGGAGTGCTTCTGCCAGAAGACATAACTCTTACCTTGGAAGATTGCCGGCGGTACATGCAGGAATCCTACGGCTGCAAGTCCGGGTACGGCACTCCCATTCATGTGACGCTGGTTCCTCCATTTTATCTGCCGCAGGAATATGCTACGCGAGATATTGTCCATTCCCTTGAATCGTCTGTGCTTTCTGAAGGTCTTGGCTTTACTGCACGCATAGACAATTTTTCTGCCTTTGGGGACAGGACTGTTTTTGCAAAGGTTCTTGCAGGCAGTCAATGGACGGCACTTAGGGACGCAACTCTCAATGCCGTTCTTGCCGTATGTCCTGGATGTACGAAAAAAGACAAGCGTCCGTTTCAGCCGCATGCAACCGTTGCCAACCGCGACATTCCGCCTGGCGTAACATCTGATGCCCTTGTCGTACTGAATGAACTGAATCTTGCGGAAGATTTTCCCGTAGACAACATTACAATCTTTGAACGCAACGGTTCCGTGTGGCAGGTTGGAATGACTCTGTCTCTGTAAGAAGCGCCTTATCCCCTGATTTCAAGAAACGATTCGTCCGGTTCTTCAAGCCATTTGATGATCATGTCCGTTACTTTTTCAATCTTTTGGCGGGAATGCCTTCCCCGTATGGCGCATTCCCATACAAGGCAGACGCGCCAGCACTGTTCCTGATAATAGTGTATGTTTTGTGCATCGCGTTCCTTGTTGCGGTTGAACTTTTTTTGCCAGAATGCCGTGTTTGACTTGGGAAAGGAAAAATACTTGCAATGCTCGTGGGCATGCCAAAAGCATCCGTTTATGAACACAACGGCATAATAGCGGGGAAAAAGGATGTCGGGCTTTCCGGGATATCGCTTGTCGCATATCCTGAACCGAAATCCAGCTCTGAACAGTGCCGAACGAACCTGCTTTTCGGGTTTCGTGTCTTTTGACCGAATGTGAGACATTGCGATGTGCCGTTCTTCTTTAGACAGACAGTCCATACCTGCATTATAGCATGAAAAACAGAAAAGAAATAAAATGTATTGCATACAATCTAATTGTATGGTAGGATGTCTAGGATGACAGGTGCCGTTCAAGGCATATCCCGTGCGGGATAAGGAGTTTTTATGTCAAAAGCCATTGTTGTATATTATTCTCTTGAAGGAAACGTTGATTTTGTTGCCAAAAAGATTGCGCAGGAACTTGGAGCAGATACCCTTCGCCTTGAAACGGTAAAGGAATATCCGAAAAGCGGACTCATGAAGTTCTTCCATGGCGGAAAAGATGTCGTAGCTGGCGTTAAGCCTGAACTGAAAACACAGGTTCCGTCTCTGTCAGACTATGACACGGTTGTCATCGGTTGCCCGGTATGGGCTTCAAAGCCAGCCTCTCCTGTCAGTACTTTTTTGGACACGGTCGATTTGGCTGGCAAGAAATGCTTTGCATTTGCTTCAAGTGCCGGGGGAAACGCCGTAAAATGCCTTGACATCATGGCAGCTGGCATCAAGGGCAAGGGTGGAGCCTTTGAAGGTGCACAGTCTTTTGTAAATCCTCTGAAAAAGCAGGAAGAAGCCCTTGCAAAAACGCAGGAATTTGTCCTGAAAATCAAACAGGCGTAAGTCTATCGTTGGTCAAAAGAAAACGGTTTTCCATTTCCAACCGCATGATTTCAAAATCTTCCTGCGTTATGCAGCAGTGTTCCATGTCCACATGTCCCTGAATAAACTGTACGCCCTCGGCTTCCAGCTTGTGCTGCTGCACCAGCATTCCGCCAAAGGCAAAGCTGCCGGAACAGAACCCCTTGGCATTTACAACCCGATGGCAGGGCGTAATGCTGTTGCTTGGATTTTTGTGCAGGGCGTTTCCCACGTATCGCCTTAGATTGCAATTGCCCACAAGGGCTGCAATCTGAGAATAAGTGGCAACTTTTCCGCAGGGAATGCAGCGCACCGCAGCATATATCTTTTCTGCAAGCGGCGGCTGTGCCGTATATGTGTTTTGAATGCTCAAAGAATGAATGACCATGATGTCATTTTAGCACTTCGGTTGCCGGTTCGGAATCCCTGCTTTGAACGAATAACATTTTTTTTCTTGCGCCATGAAAGCATTGCTGTTATAATCAAAAAATAAACCTGCATATTGCCGGGCTGTAACCTTGGTTTGTATCTTGGGCAGAACTGACACACAACGTTTTTAAGAGGAGATTACAATGAAGACATTTGAGTACAAGATTACAGATGCACTTGGAATTCACGCACGACCGGGCGGAGAATTGGTAAAAGTTGCAAAGCAGTTTGCTTCAAAAATTACCCTGAGCTGCAATGAAAAGGCTGTTGATGCAAAACGCCTTATTGCCGTCATGAGCCTTGGTGCAAAGCAGAATCACACGGTGAACGTAAGCATTGAGGGCGATGATGAAGATGCTGCGTGCGAGACGCTGGAAAAATTCTTTAAGGAAAACTTGTAGACTGTAGCACGAATTGTTTTTTGCAGGCACATATAGCAAAAAATTATTTGACAATGCAGGATTCCTCAGTAATAATAGAAAGCAACATATAAAAGATTGTTACGGACTAAGCCGGCAAAACTTTTTACCACACAGAAAGGGGTAATGGGTTTTGCCTTTTTCTTTTTAAATCTATTTGCCAGAGCGGTGTAAAAAAGTTCCGCGGGAGGATGACATGAACAAATATGATGGACTTGCCCGTATCATCATTCAAAATGTAGGTGGAAAATCGAATATTGCAGGGGTGACCCATTGTGTAACGCGACTGTGCTTTAAGCTCAAGGACGAAAGCAAGGCTCAGGATGAAATCCTGAAAGACACTGATGGTGTCGTCAACATCCTGAAAGCAGGAGGGCAGTATCAGGTTGTCATTGGTCAGCATGTGGCCGATGTGTATGATGCAGTCGTTGCCGTTGGACATCTGGAAAACCTTGCAGAAGTCCAAAGCGATGCACCGGCAGAAAAGCAGAATGCATTCAATGCCTTTGTCGGAATCGTAACGGGAGTGTTTACGCCATTCCTTGGCGTGCTTTCTGCGTGCGGCATCATCAAAGGTGTCCTTGCACTGTGCAGTGCGACAGGCTGGCTGAACACAGCCGGGGGCACATACAACTTTTTTATGGCAATTGGCGATTCTGCATTCTTGTTTATGCCAGTCATCCTTGGCTACACGGCTGCCAAAAAATTCAAGCTGCCTGATCTTGAAGGAATCATGCTGGGACTCATCCTTACATACCCAGAACTAAAGCTCTTTGCACCTGCTGGTGCTTTGGCAAAAGAAGGACTGAACATTTTCAACATCCCCGTCTTGTGGCCTGCTGCAGGATACACCAGTTCCGTCATCCCCATCATTTGTGCCGTTGCGTTTGCGGCATGGTTCGAACGGCTGTACAAAGACCACGTACATTCTTCCGTCAAGATTTTTGCCGTTCCGCTGATTACGCTGATTGTTACGACATTTGTCACCTTCTGGGTCATTGGGCCTGTATCATCTTTGCTTTCTACAATCCTTTCAAAACTGTTTACGACACTTTCCGCAATCAGCCCTATCCTTACGGGGCTTTTAATCGGATTCTTCTGGCAGATTTTGGTCATGTTCGGACTCCACTGGTCACTCGTTCCGCTTGCCATCTTGAACTTTACCATGCTCAATGCAGGACAGGGGCCTGGAGATACAATCCTTGTTGCAATGTTCGGAACAACGTTTGCTCAGACAGGCGCTGTCATTGGCATCATGCTCAAGACAAAAGACCAAAAGCTCAAGTCCTTGTGTCCGCCTGCAATCATTTCTGGCATTGCCGGTGTAACGGAACCTGCAATTTATGGTGTCACGCTGCCTAAAAAAGCTCCGTTCTTCCGCACTTGTGCAATAGCCGCCGTTGCAGGTGCAGTGCTGTGTGCCCTTGGTGTTGTAGGAACAGGAATGGCTGGCATGGGCGTTTTCGGCTACCCTGCCTACATTGGAACAGCCGCGTCTGCAAAATACGGACTTGCCGAAGGCAACATTTCCAAGATGATTATTGCAATTGTCGTGTCCTTGATTTGTGTCGTGCTAGGCATCATTTCTGAACTCGTCTTTTATAAAGATGGTGTGCCTGCAAAAAAAGCGGCGACCGCTTCCGGCACAAAAGCTATGGACGTAGACTCACCGTTGAGCGGTAAAGTAGTGGCACTTTCTTCTGTAAAGGATGAAGCCTTTGCAAGCCAGACATTGGGCAAGGGCTGTGCTGTCATTCCTTCCGTGGGTGTTGTAAAGGCTCCGTGCAACGGAACGGTTTCCGTGCTGCCTGACACAAAGCATGCCATCGGCATTACGACCGAAAGCGGCGACGACATCCTTATCCACATAGGCATGAACACCGTTGAACTGAAGGGAAAGCATTTTACTGCAAAGGTGAGCGAAGGTCAAAAAGTCAGCAAGGGAGATGACCTTATCACTTTTGACATTGAAGCAATACAGGCTGCAGGATATGACATTACGACACCAGTCATCATCAGCAATGCAGATGATTTTGCAAACGTTGACGTACTCATAAACGAGGGTGCAACAGTGAATGCAGGCGATGCCCTGCTGAATGCAAGCAACATGTAGTTTTGGGAGAATGCAATGAAAGGTTACAGAATGCCGGAAGGCTTTTTATGGGGTGGTGCAACAGCCGCAAATCAGTGCGAGGGGGCATGGAATGAAGGAGGAAGAGGGCTTGCAAATGTAGACCTGATTCCCTATGGAAAAGACAGGTGGCCAGTTGCCCAGGGCAAAATGAAAATGCTCGAATGTGATGCAGAGCATGCGTACCCTGGACACGAAGCAATTGACTTTTACCATCATTATAAAGAAGACATTGCACTATTTGCCCAGATGGGCTTTAAGTGCTACCGCATGTCGATTGCGTGGACGCGAATCTTTCCGAACGGAGATGAAGATGAGCCGAATGAGAAGGGTCTTGCCTTTTATGACAGCGTATTTGACGAATGCAAAAAGCATGGCATTGAACCTCTCGTAACCCTCGTTCACTTTGATGCACCGGTGCACCTGATAAAAAAGTTTGGGAGCTGGCGCAGCCGCGAAATGGTAGCTTGCTTTGAAAAATATGCACGCACTGTTTTTACGCGCTACAAGGACAAGGTAAAATACTGGCTTACGTTTAATGAAATAAACATGCTCCTTCATGCACCTTTCATGGGGGCAGGCATAGTATTTGAAGACGGAGAGAACGAAGAACAGGTAAAATATACGGCAGCTCACCATGAGCTTGTCGCAAGTGCTCTTGCAGTAAAGGCTGCACACGAAATTAATCCATCCATGAAAGTGGGATGCATGATTAATGCAGGAGATTTCTATCCGTATTCATGCAATCCGCAGGACGTATGGGAAGCCCTGTGCAAAAACAGGGAAAGCTATTTCTTTGTCGATGCTCAAAGCCGCGGTGCATACCCTGCGTACGCCCTTAAAAAACTGGAACGCGAAGGCATTACGCTTCCGCTCCAGCCGGGGGATGAGGAAATTCTAAAGGCAGGCACTGTTGATTTTGTCAGCTTCAGCTATTACAGTACGAGGGCTGTTGCAGCTCCAGGAAGCAATGTGCCGGCTGCAACGGCAAACATCATGCTTGGAGTAAAGAATCCATATCTTAAGGAATCTGACTGGGGATGGGCAATTGACCCTCAGGGATTGCGTACCACGATGAACACGCTCTATGACCGTTACCAAAAGCCCCTGTTCATTGTGGAAAACGGAATCGGAACAAACGACACGGTAGAATCAGACGGAACGGTGCACGATGATGACCGCATTGCATACATGAGTGCACACATTTTTGAAATGGAAAAGGCTGTCGTAGAAGACGGCATTCCGCTGATGGGCTACACCATGTGGGGCCCGATTGACATTGTGAGTGCAAGCACTGGCGAAATGAAAAAGCGCTACGGCTTTATCCGCGTAAACAAGGACGATGCCGGCAATGGCGATTTGAGCCGTTCCAAAAAGAAATCCTTTGAATGGTACAGGAATGTCATTGCAACAAACGGTGAAAACTTATAGGATGAAAGAAACCCCCTGAAGGATACAGCTTTGGGGGCACCGCAAGGACATGCAATGAAATTTATTTTTTTGGACATTGACGGAACGCTGCTTTCGTTTGGACAGGCACAACCTCCTCTTTCTGCCGTACAGGCTGTCAGACAAGCCCGTGAAAATGGGCATCAGGTCTACATCAATACCGGTCGCTGCCGATGCGAGGTGACAGATGCCATTACATCCATTGGCTTTGATGGAATCATCTGCTCAAATTCCCTGTACATTGAAGAAAGGGGACTCTGCCTTGAAAAGCATCAGATGGAAGCATCCCGTGTACAGGAAATTGCCCAGTGGCTTGAAAACGAAGACGTGGGCTTTTTCTTTGAAGGCCACGATAAAGTCATGGCAACAAAACGGTACTTTGAGCAGCTGCTTCCACTTGTAGGCAAAGAAGTCATTGAGCGGCAAAAAAAAGTGTTTCCTGCCATACAGGAAGCAGCCCTTTCCTTTGACGGCATCGGAAAAATAAATTTCATTTCGAGACCGGGACTTTGCACAAAATTAAAAGAGCAGTTCGGAAAACTGTTTCAGGTAAACGAATGGTCTTTTCTGGGAAAAGATTTCGGCATGGGCGAAATTACCGTGCTTGAAGCAAGTAAGGCGAATGGAGTGCGCTACATCATTGAACGCCATGATGCAGTCAAGGACGATTGCTATGCATTCGGCGACAGTGCCGGTGACCTTTCCATGATAGACTTTTGTGGATGCGGTGTTGCGATGGGCAATGCCGAAGATGTGCTAAAGCAGCATGCAGACTTCATAACGTCTGATGTGGATAAAGACGGACTTGAAAAAGCATTCAGGCATTTTGGACTGATATCCTGAAGGGAGCGAACATGACGATTGTAAAGATTCTGAACAATAATGCTGTCGTATGCAGCGGAAACGATGGAAAGGAATTTGTTGCAATGGGCAGGGGGCTTGCTTTTCAGCAAAAGGCAGGGAACACCCTTGATGAATCTAAAATCGAAAAGACATTCGTCTTGAAAAATGAAAAGGACAGCAGCCGCTTTCAAAAGTTCATAAAAGACATCCCGATGGAAGACGTGTTCCTTGCCGAAAAAATCATTTCAAACGCCCAAAAAAAAGCATCCAGAACCTTTGCCGACGGAATTTATGTAACGCTGACAGACCACCTGAGCGCAGCGTTGGAACGGGCACGCAGCAATGTTTCCATCACGAACCCCCTGACGAGTGCCATCAAAAGCTTTTATCCCACGGAATTCCAGATGGGCGAAGAAGCCGTGTGCATCATTGAAAAAGAATGCGGCATCAGGCTTCCCGTTGACGAAATTGCCTTTTTTACCATGCACTTTGTAGCAGCAGAACTGGGCGATTCCGACATGCAGTTTGGCGATGTCCTTAGTTTTGTTCGGGATGTCAGCGAAATCGTAAAGCAGGAACTTCCGCCCCTATTCGACGAAACCTCGATTTCGTGGCAGCGGTTCATAACCCACCTTTCGTTTTTTGCACAGCGGCTTTTTTCCGGAAAGGAAAAGGAAGAAAAACCAGCACCGCTGTACGAATCTGTCGCTGCATCGTATCCGAATGCACTTGCCTGCGTGGAAAAAATCATCTGTTACATCAAGGAACACTACGGACACAGCGTCAATTTCGACGAAAAGACCTACCTTATCATTCACGTAAACCGCCTTCAGGAAGAATCTGGAGCGCAGTAATGTGGAGTTTTGCAGACTGCTTCAGGCTTGCTTTTCTGTGTGCAGGCATTTCAAACATCGAAAAAATCTACAACTGCTTTACCCGCGTTCACGTAGCCGTTAAAAATCTTGATGCCGTAAGCCCTGAAAACCGCGAAAAACTCAAGCGTCTCCCTTTGGTAAAGTCTCTCCTTGTCCGCGGCAATGAAATTCAGCTTGTCATTGGCATGGAATCTAAAGCCATCAGTGCTGCATGCAACAAGCATTTGGGAATATCCTGAGGCGGCAGCACGGAATCTGACTGAAGGGGGTGGAACTTTCCGTCTTTTAATGGTACAAAAGAAGCATGAAACTTTTGATAGTAATCGACATGCAGAATGATTTTATTGACGGAGCACTGGGTACAAAAGAAGCTGTAGCAATTGTGGACAACGTAGCAAAAAAAATTGCCGACTGGAAGGCGGCTGGCGGCATGGTAGTCTTTACCCGCGACACGCACCAGCAGAATTACCTTCAGACACAGGAAGGAAAGAATCTTCCTGTTGTGCACTGCGTAGAAGGAACTGCCGGATGGCAGATTTCCGACAGGCTCGACGTGGGTGATTCCCGCATTTTCAACAAGCCTTCCTTTGGCTCCATGGAACTTGCAGACTTTGCTGCAACCGTGCCTGAACTTGCCGAAATAGAGCTTGTAGGACTGTGCACCGGCATTTGCGTCATCAGCAATGCAATGATTCTGAAAGCAAAACTGCCCGAAGTCCCTATCGCCGTTGATGCACGCTGCTGTGCATGCGTAACCCCCGAAAGTCATGAAACGGCACTGAATGCAATGAAGCTGTGCCAGATTGCCGTGCACAATTGATTAAACCCGCCGACTTGGGCGGAAACAAGGTTTCCGAACAAGTCTATTTTATGATATATTTATGATATAGTAAGAAAGCGATTCTGTCATTCTGACCACCGTAGGTGTGTGAAGAATCAAGTTTTGTTTTGCGACAAAGGTAGATTCTTCGGGGTTTTTACCTTTCAGGATCGCTTCAAGTCCAATACAAGGAGTTTTACATGATGAAAAAGCTATTGGTTGCAGTCTTGCTCTTGACGGTGCTGGCAGCAGACTTTTCATTCGCAGCAAAAAACAGGCAGATTCCTGCCGAAGTGGGCATTCAGAAAGTGGACGCTGTTTCCGACATGTTCAGTGACGGATACAAGATAACCACGGTCACAATCCTTTACAAGAAAAAGCTTGACCCAGCTTCCGTTTCGGTTGACGACTACGAAGTCGAAGGACAGTATGTAAAGTCTGTCGAAGTGAACGGCACGAAAGTTACCCTTCACCTTGACACGTCAAACATCTGGTATCCGGAGCGCGAAAACAGCAGGGAACTCAACGGAAAGAACACCTTCGGAAAGTATGCAATCGTGACGCAGAAGGGCGATGTTACCACGAGCGACGGCAAGGACACGTACACAGGCTCCTTTACGATTACAAGCGAAAAGCTGAAGGAACCGAAAATCTGCAAGAAATTCTGGGAAAAGACCTATTTGGACGACGAAACGAACGTAGAAGTCCGCTACGCAGTCTTTACGCCCGACAACTACGACAAAGGCTGGAAGTACCCTGTCATCGTGTTTGTTCCCGATTCCCGTGCGACAAGCAATGTGAGCCGGGCTTCGCTCCTTCAGGGAATGGGCGGCAGCATCTGGGCAACCGATGCCGAACAGCAAAAGCATCAGGCCATAGTCATTGTCGTGCAGTACCCCAAGTATGCCGAGGAAAAGTTCGGCCCCCTTGTCAGCGAAGACGGTAGCTGGAATGCAAAGCTCGAAGCAATCTACAGGCTGGTCAACAAGGAAATCGGAAATTCCAGGGCGGACAAGCACCGCATTTACGGTGTCGGACAGGGCGAAGGTGCGGCCGCAAACCTTTTGATTGGCCAGAAATATCCGTCATTCTATGCAGGCCAGATTGCCATTTCGCCACTGTACGAAATCAGGGACATTGATGCCCTTGCACAGGAAAAACTGTGGATTATGGTATCGTCAAAAGACAGGCAGTCTTGCAGTGCAATGGAAAAATCCCTGAAGCCGCTTATGGATGCAGGCAACCGCCTGTGCAAGGATACGTGGAATGTGGATTTGTCTTCTGAAGGTTTTTCACGGGCAGCCCAGAACCAGATAAGCAAGGGAGCTGCAAACAATTACACGGTCATAGACGGCGGCACGAGGGAATACACCTGGTGCATAGGCTATAATATAGAAGAAATTCGCGAATGGCTGCTTGCCCATTGATTGAAGCCTGCATATTTATGGCTTGAACAGCCTTTTTCTTTTCCTAGAGAAATCCCACTGTTTTTCCGCCAGAAAAAATTTTTTTTCTGGCGGAAAAATTTTTTTTTCTGGCAGATAAATTTTTTTTTCTGGCGGAAAAAATTTTTTTTCTGCCGAAAAAATACTGCCGTTCCGGCATCAAGTTTAATCTACAAACGCCTTTTTTTCCGGCTTGCTACGAGGTGTTGTGGCATAGTCTTATCTTGAAGAAAAGCTTGAATTAGTATAATGTATGTTTTTAAGGAGATAAAGAAATGAAGGGAGAAGAAAAAGTCCTTGAATTTGCAGAGGAGCTGACGGACGAGCAGCTTTTTGCAGTAAACGGCGGCGGATGGTTTTCGAGCAGCAGTTCTAGTTCCAGTTCCAGCAGGAGCAGCTCCAGCAGTTCTCATTCCTACGGCAGTGGCTCTCATGGAGGATCTGGAAGCCACCGCTCATCAGGGAGCAGTTCTTCTGGTGGTAGTGCAAAGACGTCCTCTAACAGCTCAAAAAAAAGCAGTTCGAGCATAGGCAGCAAAATCAGCAGCGCGGCATCAAGCATAGGGAGCAAGATTAGCAGTGCCGTATCGAGCGTAGCGTCAAAAGTGAGCAATGGTGCAAGCGGAAGCAAACAGAATGCAAGCAGTACTTCAGAACAGAAGAAAACGACGGGAAGCAGCGTCTACATGCCATATCAGGGAATGTACACGCCCCCGACACGGCCGCAGAACTCCAGTTCAAAGTCAGAGAACAAGGCCTCCGGCAGCCAGGGGCAAAAAGCACCGTCTGCAACTTCTTCTGGACAGGCTGCAAATACAGCAACAAGGGCAACGAACAGTACCGCCGACAATGCACCGACAGGCATGTCGGGGTGCCCTTCTACATACCTGTCGGGAAACTTTTCGGCAGGAAGTTCTGCTACAAAAAATAATGCATCAGGCAATTCTAAAGTATCGGATACAAGATCTAAGGCTACTCTTGCCGCTAGCAATCAGCTTTGGTGGCAGAGTACTACTGGTAACTCTGGTTCTTCGTCTACCAGCAATTATTACGAAAATCGCGGATATCCTCATACAATGCCTCAAACACTTGCATCTCATGTAGAAAAACCTGTATCAAATCAGTTTGATGAAACTAGGCAACCAAGAGAGGAAAACTCTTTATTACCTGGCAACACCTACTATGATAACCGAGAGGATCTATACACAACAATGTCTGATGTTCCTATTCAGACATCGGAATCATCCTTAAACAAAGATGAATCATTGGTTGTATCTTCCGAGAATGAAGGCTACATGAAAAGACCTGTTCTTCAGGAAAAGGAGGTTCCTGAGATAAAAGTTGATTTGACTACTGTAGAAAATGCTGCTGTAGCTGCAAATTCCAGTGCCGACAGTACCTCTGTACAAAAAAAATATACGGAAATGCCTGCAAACTCAGCGGTTGCGTGGGAACTTTCCACTGAACTTGCAGACAAAAAGAATATGCAGGAACTGGTGGGAACGGAAGACGATGACAAGATGAATGGTTATCACACAGAGAAGAATAAAGATGTAAAAAATAAGTTTAGTACAGTAGGTTGCAAAATGACATCAGCGGCAAAAATCATAAGCGATGTATTGGGAATCGATGTAAGCCTTACTGACATAAACGAATATGATGCAAATGGCGATGGAGAAATGACAGAGGAGGAAATTGCATCGGCATTTAGGGCATTTCTTGAAAAAAGTGACTCCAATGCAGAGTTAAAGACTGACTACTGGGAGCAGCAACTGAACGGCGAAAAACTGAACGAGATAGTAGCAAAGGAAGAAGGTACTACGTATATTATAGGGCGTGCAAAAGAAGTACATGGAGGAGACCATTGGATTGTACTTACTGGGTACAGCCTGGATGAATACGGACAGATACAGTTCAACTATTCTGGTTCAAGCGTAAATGATGCCAATCAAAACAGAAAGTATATTCTAGGCGAAAACAAAACTGGCGAGAATAATTTCTTTACCATAACAAAAATAGAAACCTATACATTGATAAAGCATTAATTTGGGAGAATCATGATGAAACGAAATTTAATTTTTGCAGCAACGGCAGCAGCCATGATGCTGGTTGCATCATGCACTCGGGGCAAAGAAACTGTGGAAAACAACAGTACCGGAGATACACTTTCAGTGCAGCAATCCGTGTTCGATCAGGAAAGCACATCCCCTGCACAGACCGATGAATTAATTGCAGAAAATGCTAGCCAAAATCAGGTGCAAGAGAACTCTGGGGAAAATGAAGCACAAGATGACAATGCAGATTTCAAGCCCAAAATGGTGCTTGTGGACGGAGGCACCTTTCAATTGGGCAGTGATAGGTTAGGCTTTCATGAAGTTACAGTCAGCAGCTTTGAAATTGGACAGACGGAAGTTACTCAAGAACAATATTTCACGGTATCGGGGGAAACAGAATTTGACAAAAAATGGAGTAATTATCCAGAGACAGGGATAAACTGGTACGAAGCCGTCATATTCTGCAACAGATTGAGCATGAAGTACGGCTACGAACCATGCTATACATTGAACGGAGAAACGGATCCGTCATTGTGGGGAGATGAAATTCCTTACTTTACGGAAAGCGATGGAAGTGTAGGAGACATGACAGCATGGAATGCAATCCAGTGCAATTTCAATGCAAACGGCTACAGGCTTCCGACTGAGGCAGAATGGGTTTTTTCGGCTCAAGGTGGAAACAAAAGCCTGCACACAAAATACAGCGGAGGCAATAACATAAACGAAGTCGGCTGGACACGGGAAAATGCTGCAAAGGACACGCATGAAGTTGCATCCAAAAAGCCGAACGAACTTGGAATATACGACATGAGCGGCAACGTATGGGAGTGGTGCTGGGACAGAAACGGAACTCATGCCTCTGAACCGGAATATAATCCTACGGGACCGACGGAAGGCTCCTGGTATCGCGTCATACGTGGAGGCGGATGGGGAACGCCTGCGTCATCCAGCGAGGTTACGTATCATTCTTCTGATGAGCCTGATGTAAAATCGTGGTATTACGGCTTTCGCCTGTGCCGTTCCATCGGAGAACGCACTGCCGCCCTTGGTGAAAAATCTTCTGAAAAAGATTTCGTGCACTGCTTTTTTGATAGTGCCAAAGACCAGATTATCCTGAGTAATGAATCAGGCGATTATAAACTTTCTGTTTGGGTGTATGGAACTCCCATAGAATATGGAGAGTATCAGATTTTTGGAAGCGACAAAGAGACATTGCTTGAAGGTTTTTTGCAGGAAAACAATTCAAGCAGGGACTTGAAGACAACCCTTTTCGTCAATTATTCAGAGGATGCAATAAAAGTTTCGGGGTCGGCGCAGCTATACAAGCCGAACAGTGCTTCAAAAAGCGGTGAAATTTTGGACTTTAGCTATGAAGGAACGCTTGTAAAGCTGCAGGAATAATGAAAAAGGGAATATGAAGTTTATTACTTACAAATATTTTTTCATTCTATCTCTATTCGCACTATGTTCCTCGAATCTATTTGCCAAGATGGTCTACGTTGAGGGCGGCAGTTTTTACATGCAGGACTGGCGAAAACAGAAATGTCACAAAGTAACCGTCAGTGACTTTGAAATCGATTCCGTGGAAACAGGCATGAGGTACAACTGGTGGCAGTCCGTAGCAGAATGCAACCGCATGAGCCGGGAACAAGGCTACACACCCTGCTACAGTCTGCATGGAGAAACTGACGAAAGAAAGTGGGGAACTCCTCCAGAAAGCTGCGAGTTTGACATCATGGAAGTTTGGGCAAACATAGAATGCGACTTTAATGCCAATGGTTACAGACTGCCAACGACTGCCGAATGGGAATGGGCTGCACGTGGCCGGAAGGCAACCTGCCCCAAGAAGGAATCTCATGGTATGAAGCCGTGGAACTCTGCAACCTGCTGAGCATGATGTACGGCTACACTCCATGCTACAGCTTGCGCGGCAAGACAGACCCCAAAGACTGGCACAATAAGGATGGCCTTGCATGGAAAAAGATGAAGTGCGACTTTTCAGCCGACGGCTACAGGCTTCCGACAGAAACGGAGTGGAACTTTGCGGCAGAAAGCGGAAAGACCGGCGAGAAAATGGTACGGGAATGCTGGTACAGCGAAAACAGCGGAGGCAGGAGCCATGCCGTGCTCGATTCAAAGTGGAGTAACGCACTCGGAATGTACAACATATACGGCAACGTGCAGGAATGGTGCTGGGATGCCGTTGCGAAGAACAGCCCGAGGAAAGTGCTGAAAGGTGGAGACTACGGCAGCAGTAGGGAACAGTGTTCGTGGCGCGTACGTTCCACTGAAATGCCGGACTCGACGGAACTGGCGGCAGGCTTGCGGCTGTGCCGTTCGCTGGAGCGGACTTTGCAGAAAAAGGGCTTTTTTGCAGGCATAATCGACTTTTTCGCCAGCCTGTTCGGCAGGTGAAAAGCAGTCCGTCTGCATACGAGCTTTCTTCTCGCTGTAAAATCACCTTGTATAATCTCCAATTCTTGTGTAAAATGGGTATGCAAAAAATGAGGAGTCATATATGAAGTTTACTTTTGATAGAGACGCGATGATTCATGAAATTGCCATTGCGCAGGAAATCATTTCGTCTAAGAATCCTGGATCAATTCTGTCTAACGTTTCTCTTGCAGCACAGAACAATACCATTGTCATAAAGGCAACGGACTTTAAGGTAAACTTTGAAACCCTGATACCTGTACAGGTCATGGAAGAAGGCATTACCACTGTGTACTGTGACAAATTCATGGGTATCCTGAACTCCCTGCCGAGTGGTGAAATTGAATTTAATCAGACTTCGGAAGCAAACGATGAGCAGTCTATCATTGTCACCATCAAACCGGTAGACAAGAAAATCAAATTTCAGATGAAGAGCATGTCTCAGGAAAAGTTTCCCGAAGTGCAGATTTCAGACGATGCCCCGTATTTTGAAGTTGCTTCCAAAGAAATCAAGCGCATGATTGCCGAAACAATCTTTGCCGTAAGCGAAGACGAAACCCGTTACTTTATGAACGGCATTTTCTTTGAAAAGGAAGGAGAAAACCTCAATCTTGTGGCAACGGACGGTCGTCGCCTGAGCATTGCTTCCAAGCAGATTCTTGCAGGTGTCAATGACTTTCCAGTTGCCATTGTGCATCCGAAAATCCTTTCCATCATACTCAAACATGCACCGGAAGAAGGAAATATTGCGCTTGCAATTGTAGACAAGATGATTTTCTTTAAGTTCGGCAACTATAAATTCGGTTCTGTACTCATTGAAGGCTCGTTCCCAAACTACAAGCGCGTTATTCCCGAACAGCAGCAGCATTCATTCCAGATTGTAAAGGCAGACCTTGTGAATGCCTTGAAACGCGTCATTCTTATGGTGGACAAAAAGTCTGGTAGAATCTACTTTAACATCAGCCAGGGCATCCTGCGCATTACATCCCAGCAATCCGAAATGGGTAGTGCAGACGAGGAAATTCCGTGCGAATATGCTGATGACGACATGGTGATAGCATTCAATGTGCGCTATATCGAAGAGCCTCTCAAAGTCATTGACAGTGACCGCATTGCCTTTGAATTTACTGAAGACATGAAGGCAGTAACGATGCGCCCAGAGCCTGCTTCCGACTATTTCCACATCATCATGCCAATGCAAAAGGAATAGGAACCGCTATTATAGATTTGTAGATGCCCTTCTGTTCCATTTCGCTCGTGAATTTTCGAAATCTCTGCGACAGCACCATAGACTTGCTGGCAAAGGAAGTGTACTTTGTGGGCGAAAACGGACAGGGCAAGAGCAACCTGCTGGAATCCCTTTACTATGCTTCCTATGGCTCTTCGTTCCGTACGCGCACCGACAGCGAGATTGTGCGCAAGGGGCAAAAAGCCATGAGCGTACGTTCCCTGTTCCGTGAAGGAGATGGTAGTACTGCTGCTCCGCTTTCCCACAGCACATTCATATCCTATGACGGACAGAACAAAAAGATTGAAAAAGACGGAAAATTCATTCACGACCGCAAGGAGCTGATTAATACTATTCCCTGCGTGCTGTACAATCACGACGACTTGGACTTTGCAGTCGGTTCTCCGGAGCGCAGACGTTTTTTTGTAGACCAGTCGCTGAGCATGTACGATGAGCTGTACATAGACGTGTCGCGCCGTTACAAGCGGGTACTCAAAAGCCGCAATCTGTGCCTAAAGGAAAAGAAGCTCAATCTGCTCGATTCCTATGACATCCAGCTGGTGCAGAACGGGCTTGAAATTCAGAAAAAAAGAAAGAATGCCATCTTTACGTTCAATCAGATTTTCGGCAAGCTGTACGAAGACGTGTCCGGCATTGGCGGCGTAACGATTCAGTATGTTCCCTCGTGGAAAAAAACGACTGACCAGCAGGCCGAAGAAAGCATTTACGGAGACAGGAACATTCCTTCTATAGACGAGGTGCTCGATGGTGTCCGTGCACGGCGCGAAGCAGAGTTTGTCATGTCCACTACCCTTACGGGACCTCACCGTGACCGCATTACGTTTGTACGCAATGGCGAAATCTTTGTGCCCACTGCTTCTACAGGGCAACGCAGGCTCATTGCATTGTCGTTGAGGACGGCACAGGCTGTCTTTTACACGCAAGTGACAGGCAAAAAGCCCGTGCTGCTGATGGACGACGTGATGCTTGAACTTGACCCCGACAAACGCCAGAAGGTTACGGCACTGTTGCCTGCATACGATCAGCTATTCTGCACGTTTCTGCCTGGCGAACCATACGAACGCTACCGTCACGAAACCACCAAGGTGTTCACCATTCAAAACGGAAACTGGACGGACTCCAAGTGATGGATTTTGTATTATAGAAAATTTTCTGTACTGTCAAAGTAACCTTGACAAAAAACTTTTCCCTGGTATAAAATTGAAACAATAGTTAGTTTTAGGTAATTAATATCCTTTGTCCTTGTGTGTAATTCAATAATTTATTTACTGGAGGGATAATAATGTACGATAATAATAAGAATCTTGCCTTGTGTGGAGTAGCAGGAGCTGTGCTGTACGCAGTTTCAGATTGGTTTTTATACTTTGGCATTGAAATTGATTCTGCTGATATGATTGCTTTATGTCGCGTTGAAGAATGGCGTTTGATGGCTTCAATGTGGGTAGGGGTGTTCGGTAGTTTTGGATTGTTGCTTGGCTTTATAAGCTTATATCGTCTTGTGAAATCATCTTTTGGCAAAAAATGGTCATGCATAATGATTTTTCCAATCCTTGCAGCAGGAGGCATCTTATATTGTCATTTTGTTCTTGGCGTTTATAATCCTCTTACTTATCAAAGTGCAATAAAGTCGAATGTTTCTGAAAATCAGATTATAGGTATGTTGGAGTATGCGTCTGGATATTTAATGCCGCTTACTCTGGCAATTGTCATTTGTGGCTACATGGCAGAGATTATTGTAATTGTTGGAATTTTAAGCGGAAAATTCGGACTGAAAAAACGTTTTCTTCTATTTATGTATATGGGGTTTGCTGTTGTTGTTCTTCTTTTGGTTTTTGGTTCAAAGTTTTTTGGCGTAGCAGGACTAAAAGGGGGGCGAGAAAGTCTATTTGAAATTACTTTCTTTTTGCCTGCTTTTTTTTCATGGAAAGAAAAATCGAAGAATCAGGATCTGATAGGTGATGGAAAATGAATTTGACTCGACAAAGCTGAAGAAATTTCTCCTTTTGTGAATTGCTGGGAGTTTCCTCTGGATTTTAGCAGATATTGTTTTGGGATACCTCCCTGGTGGAATTGCAAAATCTGGCTTTATGAGCGATTTTGTTCTTCTTGAAAAAGTTCTGTCTGGAGCACCCTTGTGGCGGTTCCCTGTTTCTGCGGTAATCTGTACTCTTGGAATGACAGTAAGTATTTTTGGATACTGGGGAATCTACTATGCTTGTAAAAATAAAGGTTTCCTTTCAAAGATACTTTTGTTTAGTTCACTTGCTGCATGGTTATCCAGGCTACAAAAGCGATGATGTTCTCTGCGTATGCTGCTCTTTTTTCTGCTTGACAAGATTCTCTTTTCCTTGGACAATATTAAAGATACATTGAAGAATATATGATGCAACAGGAGGATACGTCTTTGAAAGAGTTTTATATTTTGGAAGAAAATGATCCGAACTCCCTGATGTCCAGGGTTGCGGATTTCAACGATTCAATTGCCGATGGATGGAAAATGGCAAGCATTCAGTATGCCGTAGACCAAGGTAAGTATTCTGTATTTATCGTGCTTGTAAATAACAACTCCCCTGCTTCTTGAAATGGATGACTTGCAGAATTTCTCTTCTGTCATAAACAACGTGTTTAACGGCATTCAGCTGGATGCCGCTGGAAAAGCTCATACAATTCTGTCCTCATGGGAAAAGGTTCTGCTGAGCATAAAGTCGTACAATCCCAACGAAGGGCAGAATCTTGTGTCGCACAGTCGCATTGTAGACTTGAAAAACGGTGTGCTGCTGATAGAAGCAGACCATCCTGGATGGATAGAGCTTTTGCAGATGCACAAAAAGTACATCCTTAAGGGGATGCAGATGCGTGCTCCAGACTTGAGCATCAGGACTTTGGCTTTCAGGCTCAAGGGAAATCGCGGCAACCTGTTCCCTTCTTCGGGCGATTCAGCGCAGCAAGTCCGTGCAGAACGGATTCGCGTTGCGAAAAAGCTTGAAAAAGAAGAGGAACTCTTGAAAAATGTCGGAGGGAACGTTGTTGAAAACGGTTCTCCTGATGCCTTTGGCAGACAAAAAAAGCCGTTGCCGCCGGAACTTGCATCTATTTTTGCGGATTTAAAGGAAAGCATGTTGACCAATTCCGAATAAATTTGTTATTATTCACCCTACTGTATTGTGAATTTATTTTTATAGGAGTCGTTCATTATGTTACGTACATATCAACCAAGCAAAGTGAAACGCAATAGAAAATTTGGATTCCGCGCTCGCATGAAGACACGTGGCGGCCGCAAGGTTCTTGCACGAAGAAGAGCAAAGGGACGCTACAAGCTGACAGTTTCTGATGAAAAGAAACCATATCAGAATGGAAAAAATCAGACAGCAAAGATGTAGCGGAGAGGACGTTCACTATGAAGGACGTTTTACTCGTGAAGAACACATAAAGCGTCCGGTGGACTTCCAAAAAATTTTCAAAACAGGGAAAAAGGTTAGCATAAACGGGGCAAAATTGTTCTTTATGCTGAATGATATGGGCTTTAACCGTATCGGTTTTCCTCTCCCACGGGGTTACGGCAATGCCGTTCAAAGAAACAGGGCAAAGCGCTGTAGCCGTGAAACGTATCGTTTTTACAAATCACTCCTGAACACTGGATATGATATGCTTTTTTTAGTGTATCCCGGAAATGACTCGTTCCTCTCGCGGTGTGATCAATTTAAGATTTTATGCCAAAAAGCAGGTTTGTTAAAGGATTCAGGAACCTTGCAATAAAGTTCCTCTGTCTTTGCATTCGCTTTTACCAGATTTGCATTTCTCCTCTCTTTCCCGGTTGCTGCCGCTTTACGCCGACGTGTTCCCATTATGCACTGGAGGCCATTCAAAAGCACGGCCCGATAAAGGGTGTGTATCTTGCCGTGCGCAGGATACTGCGGTGCAATCCGTATCACGAAGGCGGATACGACCCTGTTCCTTAAATAAGGAAGTTTTTATATGGATATGGATAAGAATACAATTTTAGCTATTGTTTTGAGCGGCATTGTTCTTTTGGGCTGGCTGTTTATAGACGCAAAGTACATCATGCCGAAGCAGCAGGCTGCCCGTGCCAAGCAGGAAGCAGAACTTGCTCAGGAACAGGCTGAAAAAGAGCAGAAGGCTCAGGAATTGTCTTCGTTGATTTCTGCAGAACAGGATGTTCCTGCTTCTGATTCAGAAGATTCTCTGGGGGACATTTCTCAGGATATTCCCGTGCAGGAATATGTCATTCAGACAGATAAAATCCGCGTGGTGTTTACAAACCGCGGCGGCGACATTGTAAGCTACAAGCTTTTGGGGCATCTTGACAAGGATACCGGAGAAGGCGTTGAGATGGTAGACAATGTTTCCAGTTCCAACCGTGCGTTTTCCCTTGCATTCGGCGATTCTTCTGCACCAATCGTGAACGATGTGTTTAACGTAAAGCAGATTGATGACTACACCATCGGCTTTTACCGCGATTTCTATCGGAAGGATGACAACGGCGTGCAGCAGAAGTTTCGCTTGGGCAAGCTGTACTCCTTTAAAAAAGATGATTATGCGTTCAAGATGTCCATTACGGTCAATTCTGGCGATGGACTTTCGTATGTCCTGCGCACATCTCCACAGATTGGTCCTCATTTCAACCGCAAGCAGAACCGCTACGAAGTTCGCCAGTACCTTGCCCTGAACGGCAGCAAGCGCGTAAAGCCGATGATGGCCGACAAGTACTACAACAAGCCGTACAGCTGGGCTGGTGTAGGCGGCAAATATTTTACCATTCTCGTAAAGCCAGACAGCACCCAGAAAATGTCCACGACTGTGCGCACTTCAATTGCCAAGGAAAACGGCTATGAAAATGCCCAGGTGTTCTTGACGCGCAATGCCATTACGGAAAGTTCCGTTACCGATGACTATTACATTTATGTAGGTCCCCGGAGCGAGTCCGAACTCATAAAGTACAACTCTTCCAGCAAGAATGCATGGGGGCTGATTAATGTGCGCTTTAATCAGGCGTTGAATACGAGCGGTTTCTTTTCTGTCATAGAAGTTGCCTTGAAATGGGCTATGGAAATGATTTACCGCGTGGTACACAACTGGGGAATTTCTATCATCATTCTGACAATCATATTGAAGATTGTATTGTTCCCTCTGAACAAGACGACGGCCCTCGGCTCTGTAAAGATGCAGAAGCTTCAGCCGCAGATAAAGGCTCTGCAGGAAAAATACAAGAACAATCAGCAGAAGCTTCAGGAAGAAACGGCAAAACTGTACAAGCAGTCTGGCTACAATCCTGCAGCTGGCTGTCTGCCGATGATTTTGCAGATGCTTGTCCTGTTTGCGCTGTACAATGTGTTCAACAATTACTTTGAATTCCGTGGCGCAAGCTTTATCAAGGGTTGGATTGACGACTTGTCTGTAGGTGACAAGATATTTACATGGGAAAAGCAGATTCCGTTCCTGTCAGGATTTACCATGAATACATTGCGCTTGCTTCCGTTCATCTACACTGGTTCACAGTTGCTGAACGGACTCATTACGCAGTACGGCAACGCTGGCATGGCCGGTCAGTCTCAGGCTCAGATGAAGTTCATGATGTACGGTATGCCTCTGATGTTCTTCTTTATGTTCTATAATGTTCCGAGCGGTCTTTTGCTGTACTGGACGGTCAGCAATATTCTTCAGATTGGACAGCAGATGCTCATCAACAAGATGGTCAAGAAGAGCAAAGAAGAAAGCGAGAATGTAAAGGTGTTGGACAGGAATTCCCTTAAATTCCAGAATAAAAAAGGTCACAAGAAAAGCACTCGCTAGCGAGATGCAAAGAAAGGAGATATAGATGATTTACGAATATGAAGGCAAGACTGAAAAAGATGCAATAGAAAAGGCCGCTCAGGAACTGGGACTTGAAAAGGATCAGTTTGATGTTGAAATCCTTGAAACTCAGAAAGGCTCTTTGTTTAAGAAGGGCTATGTAAAAATCCGCGTTCATCCGGTTGATTCTCAGGATCATGTTGTTGGGGAATGTGAAGGTTCTGTGCCGAATGTAACGACTCGTGCACAGAATCCGAGCCTTGTAGCAAATCCAATGCCTCAGAATGAATTTGAGCAGAAAATTGTTGAATTCGTAAAGTCGATGATTACAAAGATGGGCTATGACGTTGCGGTTGAAGTAATGTTCCGCGAAGACAAGAAGATTGGCATCAAACTTACAAGTTCAAGCTCTCCAATCCTTATTGGCCGCAAGGGCAAGAACCTTGATGCAATGCAGCTGCTCACAAACGTGTATGCCGGACACCTTGGCAACGAGGATATGCGCATAATCCTGGACAGCGAAAATTACCGCATCCGCCGGGAGGAAAGCCTTGTACGCCTTGCATACGTTACGGCAGACAAAGTTCGCCAGTCAAGGACATCCGTTTTGCTTGAGCCGATGAATCCGTATGAGCGCCGTCTTGTACACACAACCTTAAATGATATACCTGATATTGAAACCAAAAGCGAAGGTGATGGTTTATATAAGCAGGTACGCGTGATTTTCAAGGGCGTACGTTGATTGCGGATGCATTGAGAATCTTTTTCAATGCTTCCCACTGACTTGATGTAACTTTGAAATAAGAGGTGTATTATGAAACTGAAATGTTCATTGCTTCGCATGTTTGTTTTTTTGTCCGGCATTTCATTTATGACTGTATCAGGGGCTTTTGCTTTTGAGGCTTCTTCTCTTTTTGATGCTGATACATATAAAGAGTTGAAGGAAAAGGGATATGTTGAAAAAAGCTATTTCGGAAAGGAAAAGTCCGAGCTTTCTCTGTATCCTGATTCTCCCCTCGGTCAGAAAGCAAAGGAAAACTGGCCTGCAAACAAGGACGATCCAACGTTTGTTGTTGAAGAAATATATCTTATTTCTAAAAAGGAATTGGGAAACGGCAGCTATTCCAAGACAACCATTGATTATGCCAGCAAGATTTTGCGTTCTGTAAGCAAGCTGGAGGGCATTCATTACTATTCCAATCTGGAAAAAAAAGATGCCGTGCTGTACAAGAATGCTTACTTTATTGCAGGTCACAATGATGAGACTCGCATTGAGGACGATACTGCCGGCAGTGCAGAAGGTCTTGTAAAATACTGCATTCTTGATGACCACAGCTTTGGACGGGCTCGCTATACATTGCATTACAGCGAGCGTCCTGATGAAGTGAGTGCAAATTTTGTGAACATTGATTCTTTGAAGCTTGGTCCAATTAAGGGCATTGATCCAGGCAACCTGTACATCACTCTTGTAATCAGTGACTGTGGTGATGACATGCTGGTGTACTTGGTGACACAGGCAAAGACACCGACCCTTAAGATTATCAAATCGACAATCTATGATTCTTTCAGTTCACGTCTTTCTGCAATCTATAAATGGTTTTGCAGTGAGTTTAAATGAACAGGCTGTTCTAATGCCTGTCTTGTAAGCGTGATTGCGCTTGCAGGTGGTGTTGGGGCTGCGAAATCTTAACAATAAGGGGATTTTAAATGAAAAAATTAATTGGGGCAATCCTGTTTGGAATTGTCCTTCTTACATGTGGAGGATGTAAACCTATGAGCAATTCTAAGGCTTTGAATGGAAAGCAGGGCGTGTTTGCACAGATAAGCACATCAAGGGGAGACATTTATGTTGAGCTGTTTTATAAGAAGACTCCCCTTACAGTAACCAACTTTGTTGGCCTTGCGGAAGGTACGCTTGATGCTGCCAAAGGCAAAAAGTTCTATGACGGTCTTAAGTTTCACCGTGTTATTGAAGATTTCATGATTCAGGGCGGAGACCCACGCGGAAACGGAACGGGTGGTCCGGGATACAAGTTTGCAGATGAATTTGAAGATGACTTGAAGTTTGACAAGCCTGGTGTGCTTGCCATGGCAAATGCAGGACCTGGCACAAACGGTAGCCAGTTCTTTATTACTCATGTAAAGACTCCGTGGCTTGACCAGAAGCATACTATTTTTGGTCAGGTTGTTGACAGCGCAAGCCAGAAAGTTGTCAACGCTGTCAAGCAGGGCGATGTCATAAAGAGCATTACCATTCACCGTCTTGGTGATGAAGCTCAGAAGTTTACTGCAACGCAGGCTGATTTTGACAAGTTGAATGCTACTGCAACTGCCAAGGCAGAGGCAAAGGCTAAGGCTGCACGCGAAGCTGCCATTAAGGCTCAAGAACAGCGTCTTGCTTCTCAGATTGCCGAAATTAACAAACGGTTTCCTGGTTATGAAAAGGATTCTTATGGCATCTTTTACAAGACGACAAAAGAAGGCTCGGGCGAAAAGTGCGGTGCTGGAAAAAATGTTGCTACAGAATACAAGGGTTATTTGGTAGATGGTTCTGTGTTTGACCAGTCTGCAGGAAGAGGTCCTCTTGAATTTACAACGGGTGCAGGTCAGATGATTCCTGGATTTGATGTAATGGTACAGGACATGAAGGTGGGCGAAAAGAGAACGGTTGTTCTGCCTCCTTCAATGGCTTATGGCGATCAGGGGATTCCTGGTGTTATTCCGGCAAGTTCATATCTTGCATTTGACATAGAGCTTGTTTCTGCACGCTAATGAGGTTATGCAGAAAAAGAGACTCTCCATGCCACATGGAGAGTCTCTTTTTTTTTGCTGTTTTTATTTTGCCTGCGTGTTGTAAACGTATATGTCGTAGAAAGAAAATGATGAATCAGAGCCGAGGGTGAATTCCCTCAGCCATCCTTCTTTATAGATTTCCAGATGCCCACTCTTGTCAAGGTATCTGAGCATCTCAGGATGTCCGTCTGCAATCATGTATGCACCAGACTCATAGTCAAAGTCAGCAAGCGGTTTGCTCAACATCGTGGTCATTCCACTTTTGTATTCAACGCACCAATCACTTCCTGTTTTCTTAATGGAACAGTCTTTGTACAGTCTGATGGGCTTGTCCTTTTTCTTTTCATACAGACTTACCGTGCTTGACGGTGGCTGCCTGTTCTTGCCCCCGTATTGAACCCAATAGGCATCATATTCTTCCTTTGTCATGTCTTCCCAGCTGTAGTTGCCATTGACGGATGATGGCATGGAATCAACGATTTCTCCTGGGTCAGTAAGGTCATTGATGCTTGGAATGTTGTCAATAGCATCGTTTATGGCAGATATGCAGCCTGTCATAATCTGCATCAAAAGGATAATTGCTGTTGTTGCAATTTTGTTTTTCATGGAAGTTCCCCTACATCAAATGCTATCCACTGTTCTGGAATGTAATAGCGTGGGCCACCACGCTCTGCGGAGGTGTATCCTCCGAAAATCCACCCCTCGTGTCCTTTGTATGAAATCTTGAGCCATCTGTCTGTCATTCCTTCTATGGTATCGCTTTCCTCGGTTATGGCGAGCGTTTTGACATTTGTTTGATGAGGATCGGTGTCTCCAGGACGTATGGTATATACTACAACGTTGTCGTTGATGCCAGGGTTTTGTCTTATGTTCAGGTTTTCCCATACGGAGAGTGTCTGCTCCATCTTGCGTACTGTCCATGTTTTTCCTGCAAAGGAAAGCGTTTCCAGTATTTCAAAGCGGTTGTCTTCGTAGGGATCATTCATGCCGCCCAGAAAGGAGTCGCAGCTGCAAATCCATCCTTCTTGACCTTCATATTTGATTTTGTACCAGTGTTCTCCACTGACTGATCCACATTTACTTTTAGGTTCGTTGAACCGCCGTATGGAACAGGTTTGCAAGATTTGCATGGTGTCTCCATCCGTAAGGATTGCTAAAGGTTCATCTCTGTTATGGTCTTTGTACATCATGTGACCGTCTTCGGAAAGCATTGGTCCGATGGTGACGCTCATTTCGCATTTTCTGATGATGGTGCTTACTCCATCCGTGTTTGAACTGAAAACTATCGTTCCATTACCGTTTGCGTAATTGGGAACATGCTCCTGTACTGTGTTCTCCTTTTCAGAAGTAGTCTTGGCTGTATTGCTTTGCGAACTGGTGGCTGCGCCTTGATTCTGTTCATTCATAGTCTCTTTTCCTTTGCACGAAAAAGTCGCCGTGCAAAGAATGCATATTCCAACTGCTTTTACTAGTGCTGTTTTCTTCATAAAACGAACTCCTTTCTTCTTATTTATGTGAGCTGTTCAGAAAATTTTTTTTGAACAGATTTATTCTACGACAACAGCCGTGCCACTTGCAGTGACCATGAGCATTCCATTGTCAGAACCAAGTACTTCGTAGTCAATGTCTACTCCAACGACAGCGTTTGCCCCCATTTTTGAAGCTCTTTGCTGCATTTCCTGCACGGCCTGCTCCCGTGCATTGATGAGTTCATTTTCATACGTTCCAGATCTGCCGCCAAAAAAGTTTCGCAGTCCTGCCGCCATGTCTGCAATGACGTTTACTCCCGAAATTACTTCGCCAAAGACAATGCCTTTGTACGCAATAATTCTTTTGCCTTCAATGTTTGGTGTTGTTGTTGCAATCATTCTTGCCCTCCATTATTTTTTTGCTGCTGCTGTGCCTTTTTAAGGCTGTCTTTTTTTTATAGAGATATTCCACCGCAAACTGTATTTTCGTGGCATTAAAACCATCTTCCAGTGGAAAAATAAAGTATGTATTGTCCAGTGTCGAAAGAGTGATACACTGCCCTTTGTTCCTGTAGTCATATTCTGTGTGAATGGAATACATGGTGTCGGAAGCAAAGAACAATGTTTCTTCCGTTTCGTGTCCGTAATCCTTGAACGTCAGGTAACATCCATCTTCTTTGTGGCACAACCTGCCTGTGCCACAATCAATAAAGTTGACGGCATTTGGCAGGGATTCAATATGAACCTTTATGTCCAAAAAGTATGAGCCGGAATCAATTTCATGCATCACCTGTGCTCTTTCCCATTCATACCAGTTTGGAATGTGGGCAAAGTCTACGCTCGTGTCTCTGTAGGGAGTTGTTGTACTGTCCGTGCGTTCAAGCCTGCTGTATTCATCTTTGTGCCACGAAGCTCCACATGCCGTGCAAAAAAGGTCTGCATCCTGCCCTTTCATGGCAAACGATGTGCCGCATACGGGACATTGGTACAGAGGTTTTTCAAGCCCCTCTGCCCTTTTGGGATATGTAATGGCCATCCTGCTGTCCCACTGCCACTTGTATTCATCGTACTGCATGAACTGTGCAATCTTTTTGTTTACCTCGTGCACAGAAGCCTTTCTCAGTTCTTCTTGGGTAAACACCTGTGTTACGGTCGCTTCCAGATACACATCTTTTCGCTTTGCAAGATTCCAGATGGGTGACTGCAGGTAGTTGCCCCTCATGTTGAGTATGACAAGCGGCACGTCCAAAAGCTTTGCAAGTTTGCCAACGGCAGGAGACAACTCGGATGAGGTACCTACGTTGGCGTATCTGGCTTCGGGGTATTGCACCAGAATGCCTTTTCTTTTTATGACTTGTTGGATGTTCCGTATCATGGCAAAATCAGTGATGAACTTTCTGGTGCCAAGGCAGCCCATCTTTCGATACAGCCATTCTCCGTACATTTCAAAGCCTTCCAGCTCAGACACGTAGTTTATTCTGTGTGGGAAAAAAACAGCTTGGCTTACCATAAAGTCCATTAAGGAATGATGCGTTCCCAGCACAAGAAACGGTGGTTTTAGTCCCTTCATGCGCACTTTGTGTATCTTAAGCTTGCTCCCCACAAGCGTACTCTTCATGTAAAGCCAAAACAAGGGCATTAAAAAAAGGCTCTGCTTTGGCGGAATTCTGTTCCTGTCAAAAGGCGTTGCTACTATTTTTTTCATGCAGAATGCCTTGTCCTTTTGTTTGACATGAAGTGCTTTTTATTCATGACATCGTACACATGAGAAACATGAGCAAGAATCATGCATACAGCCTCTGATCCAATGAACAAAGCATCGGTGAACTGTGGCTTAAAACCTACCAGTGTTGCAAGGTATGCCCCCTTCGTATAGTTCCAGATGGCTATGCTGTACTCGCCAGGGACAAGCTGAGCATTCCGAAAGCCATGCCGCCACTGTCCTGGTAATGGTGCAGTTCTTCTTGCTGAACCGTCCGTCAGCTTTTGTTCCAGAATGTCAGTGCACGATGATTCTCTGTTCATGCTGCTGCGCTTTTTTTGCTTCGGATCAACTGCAGCACGACAAGAATTGCAATGATGGCAAGACCAACGGCATCTGTTTTTGCTTCTGGAATGATGCAGCATAATCCTGCTGCAATAAGAATGAGCCGTTCCACGACCGATGCAGCATTCTTTGCTTTTGCGGAAGAGTTCGTTGCATTCAAAAATCCCGTGTGCCCGAAAGCGTATCCTTCAAGCCCTGCACTGATGCCGAACATGCCGATTATGGCTGTGAGTGTAATGTACAGGATTGATCCTATGGTTGCATCAATCATGAGCATCTGCGGATTGTAAATGAACATGTACGGAACGATGAATGCACCTATGGCAAGTTTCGTTGCGTTCAGAGCTGTCTTCATCGGCTTTGCCTTTGCAATGGCCGCTCCTGCAATGGCCGCAAGGGCGACAGGAGGGGTTATGTCTGCAATAATGCCAAAGTAGAATGCAAACATGTGTGCAGGAAGAATTTGCAATGCCGTGACATCGGCAGCGTTTCCGTAAATGCACTTGATGATGGCTCCAGCCGTAATGGTAGATGTAATCAGATAGTTCGCCGTTGTCGGGGCTCCCATTCCCAATATAATGGAAGAAATCATCGTCAAAAGCAGGGTAATGAACAGCTTGCCATGGGCAAGGGCTACGAGACCTGCCCCCATTTTGAGTCCAAGTCCCGTAAGCGTAACGACTCCAATGATGATGCCTGCCATGCCACAGGCAATGGCTACACTGATGATGCTACGGGCTGCGGAACACAGAACCTGAATGATGTCGTTCATGCCAAAGCGAGGACGCTTGCCGCAGGCAATGTCAACGAATGATGTTCCCAGTCCAATGACAAGGCATGAGAGAATGCCCATGAGTGCCGAGTACGTTGCCGTTTTGCCGGAGCATAAAAACACAATGATGATGAGCAGCGGCAAAATCATGTAGCCTTGCTTCAGGAACAGCGGCAAAAAACGCGGCAGCTGGTCTCGTGAAAGACCTTTAAGCCCCAGCTTGTGGGCTTCTAGGTGCACCGTAATGAATATCCCCGTAAAGTACAGCAAAGCAGGAATGATTGCAGCCTTGATGACCGTCACGTAGCTAACGCCCGTGCTTTCTGCCATAAGGAATGCCGCTGCTCCCATGATGGGAGGCATGAGCTGTCCGCCAGTCGATGCCGCTGCTTCTACTGCACCGGCAAATTCCCCCTTGTAGCCGAGTTTTTTCATCATGGGGATGGTAAAAGAGCCTGAACCTACCGTATTTGATACGGAGCTGCCGGAAACTGTTCCGAGCAATGCGGAAGACAGGACGGCAACTTTTGCAGGTCCACCGCTTGCACCTCCGGCAATGGCATTGCACACGTCAATAAAGAACTGACCGATGCCTGTTTTTTCAAGACACGCACCAAACAGAATGAACAGGAATATGAACGTAGAACACGCACCGATTGGCGTGCCCATAATGCCCTCCGTTGTATAGAACAAATGGCTTGTAATGCGTACCAGAGAATAGCCGCGATGGTTCAGGAACCCCGGCAGATATTTGCCTATGAATGCATACAGTATGAAAGCACCTGCAATAATCATGATGGGCAGTCCTACAATGCGCCGGCATGATTCAAACAGAATGATGATGCCGATTACGCCAATGACAATGTCGAGCGTGGTGTATGCACCTGCACGGCGGACAATGGCTTCAAAATTGGTAATGTAGTACACCCATGCCCCTGCTCCCACAAATGCAAGAATGACATCGTATAAAGGCAGCGTGTTGCGGGGCATCTTTTTTGTGGCAGGAAAAAGCAGGAATGCCAGTGCCTGCACGAATGCAAGATGCGTGGCGCGCACGAGCTGAGCAGGAATGTGTCCCGAAAGCGTAGCATACAGCTGAAAGGCGCAGAACGCTATAGAGATAAGGACTGTGATGTACTGCCGCCAGCACTTGTGTTCACGATACGCCTGTTCCCTGTCCAAATCCTGCATGAGCTGCTTCATCTCATCTTCGTTTGTGGTAGGGTTGATGATGTCTGCCAGGTCTTCGGTGGTTTCATCAAAGTTTTTTTTCATTTTTACCTCCCAGTTTTTGTTCACATAGTATGTAGTCCAGAACCGACACCCTCTTTATGGAAAATAAGAGGCTGGTTTGAACTGGAACATAATTTTTCAGAAAATATTCATTTCCTCCAATGGTAATGGAATGTTCTGCGATGACTCCCACCGCAAGCATGAACGAACAAAGCTCTTTGTTCAAGTCGTCAAGCACATAGCCTGTGTCTGTGGCAATGAAGGAACAGCCGGCCGTTTCTTCGGGTTCTGGAATGCCTGCACCATAGGAAACGAATACCGATTTTTTCAGGATAAAGGCTTTCTTGCCCCCGACATTCCGGCATTCATAGTAGTCATGAATGCGTCCTTTGTTCACTGAATGCGTGTATGAAATGACAAAACCTTCCAACGCAGGTCTTGAATAAATGTTTTCTGCAAAATTCTTTCTGCCCGCACCATGGTGCGCATCAATGCTTGCACCGAGTACAGACGGAGTGCGCCGTGGCGAAATGACCACCACCGTGATGCATGGAATGCATGCGGCAACTAGCAGCACCGCAATGCAGGCAGAAAGCAGCTGAAGCTGACGTTTAATCTTTTTCTTCAAAGCAAGGTACGGATCGTTAGTTTACGCTTAGTCCGATTTCCTTATAGTACTTTACTGCACCAGGATGGAATGGAACTGAAACGCCTGTAATGGCTGATTCTGCGGAAATTTCCCTTCCTTTTGCATGGGAAGAACCCAGTTCATACAGGTTGTCAAAGATTGCCTTAGTCATTTCGTATACTGTGTCTTCGTCAAGATTTTTGTTTACGGCAAGTGTTGCCTTGATTGCCAAAGCTTCGGTGTCCGTATCAGTTCCCTTGTATGTGCCGCCTGGAATGACAGTCTTTGTGTAGTAGCCGTATTTTGCCATGATTGCATCAGCTTCTGGACCGGTAACGGGAATCAAGACAAGACCTGCAGTAAAGGCAAGTTCCTGAAGGGCTGCATTTGGCACGCCGGCAGTAACAAAACATGCGTCCAACGTTCCGTTTTGAATGCCTTCTGCTGATTCCTTGAACGAAAGGTTGTTTTTCTTGATGTCGTCAAAGGTCATGCCGTAGCCTTCGAAAATCTGTTTTACGTTGAACTCAACGCCAGAACCTGCATCTCCTACGGAAACGCGCTTTCCGCGCATGTCTGCTACGGATTTGATGCCGGAATCCTTTGATGCGGCAATCTGAACGACTTCTGGGTACAGTGTTCCGATTGAAGCAATGTTTGACAGTTTTGTGCCATCGAACATGTCTGTTCCATTGTATGCATAGTCCATGACATCATTCTGAACAATGGCATATTCTGCATCACCCTTGTTGATAAGGCGAAGGTTTTCTGCAGAAGCGCCCGTTGACTGTGCGGTAACGTTCATGTTTTCAATTTTTGTGTTCCACAGGTTTGCAAGAACTCCACCGAATGCGTAGTACGTTCCGCTCGTTCCGCCAGTTGCCAGAATGTAGTTTTTCTTTTCCTTGCATCCTGTTACAGAAAAAAGAGCAGCTGCAATGATGAAACCCAAGAGCAGTTTTTTCATAAAAACTCCTTTAAAATTAATAAATTTGCATAAATATAGAATTATTATACAAAAATTTCATGAATATGAATAGACCTGTTCGGAAACCCGATGGTTTTTCTCTCTGGTCTTGCATTTTTCAGGCTAAAGCCTTGCAAAAATGCAGTTTTTTAAAGCTGCTGTTCGGAAACTGAAGTTTCCGAACAGCTCTAATGGTATTGAGGATAGTAAAGAATAGAATGAATGCCGAATCTCACGCCTTTGTTGTATTCAGAATGACGTTCCAGCAGCAACGCTCCTTCTGCATGGTAGATGCCGGTTGTGTGGATGGCGAGGGCATCAAGGAATGGAGCGAACCAGCCTTAGTCCGAGATTTTTCTGGGTGTGTGAAGGATTGTAGCTGCCCCTTCGCAGGACGGCACATTCAAGGGTTGAGCTGTTGCTTCCGCCGCCGCGTGTCACACGGTAAATGCCTGTTTCTGCACCCTTTGGATTGTCCTGCTCTATCATTTCGTAGCTGCCGTATTTGTCCCAGCACCATTCCCACACGTTGCCGCTCATGTCGTAAAGGCCAAGTGCATTCGGTGATTTCAGGCAAATCTCATGCGTCTTGGCATTGCTGTTTCCGCTATACCATGCGACTTCGGCAGCGTTGTCGCTTCCGCTGTACTCGTAGGGACTCTTTACGTTTCCGCCCCTTGCAGCGTATTCCCATTCAGCTTCCGTTGGCAGCCTGTAGCCGTTTGCCTTGAAGTTGCATTTTATGTATGTTCCAGAGCCGCTGTAGCATGGGGTGAACCCCTCCTTTTTGCTAAGCTCGTTGCAAAATTTGAGGGCATCGTACCAACTAATGGTTTCTACGGGAAGCTTTTTTCCTTTTTGCGTGGAAGGATTCTCGTTCATTACTGATTCGTAAAGCTCCTGGGGCACTTCAGAAGTTCCCATGATGAACGAATTTACCGTAACGGTGTGCGAATTGTCCATCCTGAAAGAGCCGCCTTTTACGGTGACATAGCCCGTTGTGTTTACGTTCTTCCTTTTGTTTTCACGGATGGTAAGCTCCCTGTCTATTTGGGAGCGCAGGTTCCTCAAATCTTCGTCTGTAAGTTCATTGAGCGATATTTGTGCAAAAGCCGTCATTGCAATGAATGCAAGCAAAGCCAAAACAGTCAGTCTTTTCATAGCTATCTCCTAATAATGCAAGGATAAGGGTTTTTTTTGCAGCTGTCAATAGACTTGTTCACGGAACTCAGTCTTTGCCCACAGCAGGGAGCGTTCAGAACGTGGTGCTTGGAGCGTTCTGAGCACGAAGCACAGGCATTCTGAACAACGTGAGGGCTTCGCTCGGAATGACTCATAATGCGGGCAAAACTGATTTCCTGTTTCCGAGATTATTCTCATTGACACGCTTAGAAGTAATATAGTATAATTTTAATATATTTTAAGAAGTGAAGTAGAGACGAACATTCTTTTGGAGGAGACTGTATGAAACAGACTTTAAGAAAACTCTTTATGGTTTTCGTTGCAGGTTTTATTTTGGTAGGGGGGGGGGTATTGCTCAAAGCCTTCCGGAGTTTAACAAGCCAAATTCTTTAGTTTACGACGTTGAAAACGGCAAGGAAGAAAAGTTCTGCTACCTTATACAGGGAACGGACTGGGCGCACGACGGCAAGGTTGTTGCAGAAATTTGGGGCTATGGCGGAAACGGTAAGCCAGATGAATGGGTTTCCTTGGGTGAAATTACTTTCCTTGGCTTTAGCGACAAGTTCAGACTCAACACTCCTGTTTCCAAGTACGTGAACTATCATTACTATGCCATCCAGCTTAAGGCCGGCAAGCGCAAGTTCCAGATTCGTGCAGACCAGCTCAAACAGAACCTGAACTTTTATTTCTGGGAAGAGGGAACGGACGTTTCAAAAGCCCCACTTCCATATAATTCTGACAATCCCGATGCCTTTGTGTTTGACGTTTACCTTGTTGACAAGAACATTGGCAACAACATGAGAATCATAAACAACACCGAAACCGACGATGACCTTGAAATCACGGTGTACAACTACAACCCGAAAAAGCATTCCTGGGCAACGTTTGGCGAGTGTGTGGCAAAGGCGAGTGCCGTGGAGCGCATGACTTGGGTTGACAAACGCCACATTACTGAAAAGGTAAAGGACTGGCGCTACTATGGCCTGCACATCTTTTCGAGCGACGGGGAAAAGTCTCTGTCAGACTACAACATTTCCATGACAAAGAACCTCGGAGGCCTTTACATAACCGTAAAGAACAAGACAAAATCAGATGCTGATGACGTTGAAGAACTCAAACGCCAGCTCGAAGAGTTGCAGAAAAAGCTCAACAGCAAAAACTAATCGCTTTTCTTCCATTAAGTAAGGTAAAAAAGGCTGTCTTTTGACAAGGCAGTCTTTTTTTTGTAGCAACTTTGAAAATTTATTGCTGTACTTTATTCTTCAGAAAAATCAAGATAATACTCTGCCTTATTATGGCAATCAATACAACCACAGATGATATTTTTAGAGGGGCAATCTTCAAGTTGTCCCAATGAACTGATTTCAAGACTCTTTGCATGGATTTTACATATTTGAGTCCAAGTTCCATACTCATCTTTCACTATGTCATCAAAAAGAGAAGAAAAATTCATTTTCCGTTCCTACAGTAAGATTTGTTTGAGATTTTCAATTTTTCTACTAACCTTTAAAAATCTTATTCCTATGATATTCCATAAATTTTTGATTTGGTAAATATTTTTTTGGAGTAATCAAAATAGAATTTTCAATAGGAATAAAATACTTTGAATAATAATCTTTTTCAATATTTTCACGAAGTTTATTTGAAAATACTACTTTTAATTTATCATCAAAAGTTATGAACCCTTTATCAAAGGCTTTATCATACAATGATGATAAACAAATTCCATTTTCAGGGTTCAGTCTTTCTTTTTCATCATCTGCCCATGGAATTATATGACTTGCAATTAAAAATTCTTTTATATCTATTCCTGTTAATGCACATTTTCCATCATAATTTGCCAAAACGATTTGTCGGAAAAAACTTTGGTTAACGCGGGTTTTAACTTCTCGAACTTTAGTTTCTCCAGAAAGTCCTTTTGGGATATCAATAAGTTCTTTTTTGAATTTTTCTTCAAGCGGAATCTCTTGATATTCTGCTAATATTTTTTCGCTTTCAAAAACAAGAGATTCTTGGTTATTAAAGAATTCATCCCAATAGGGCTGACAGGTTTTAGTATGATCTGATAGCCCAGAAATTCCACGAGCCAGCAACATAGGATCACATGAAGCAAAATTGTTCAATCGCATAGCAACAGAATTTTCACTTCTTCCCATTATTTTTGCCAATTCTTGAACCTGAGGATTTCTATGATCCATTTGTCCATAAGTCAATTTGAAATACAAATTGAATACGAGTATCATTTCATCACGAGTCCATCTGTCACCTTTTTGTGGAAAAGTCCTCATATCATCACCTGTTTATACTGGCTTGTTTTACTTCCATAGAAAATAAAATCATCGGGGAATGATTGGTAGGAATCCTGTTCCTCTTAATGAAAAAGATGTTTTTTTTGCAACAGACAGGGGGTGACCTCCGCATCCACAAAATAAGTCTAACGCATTAAGCATAATTTATAAAATACAAAATTTTAACCAAAAATTCTACTGTCCTATAGAATTTTCTCTTTTGGAAAGAGCATAGTCTTTTCATATAAAATAAATCTAATCCAAATCCTATTCAAAATATTTTCATATCATGATACCATACAGTCGGTGGCTGTATGTTAAATATCAACAATAATACTTCAAACATCAAGCGTGAAATTCTGGTGCGCATTGCACGGCTTCAGCTTGAAGGAAAGCTCGAAGAGGGCGTTCACTTTATTCCGAGGAAAATGGCTCCCCGTAACAGCGTTCCCATGCGGTGCTGCATCTATCATGACCGCGAAATCCTCAGGATGCGCGTTTTGGCACGGATGGGATGGTCAATCGAAGACGTAGACGAAGAACGAACGCTCGGTTCGTATGCCAAAGAAGCACTTGTGCGCGAAAAGCCGACACTGCCGATGCTCACGGTCTTGCACGATGCCTGCAATGCCTGTGTCCGCTCCCACTACATGGTGACCAATGCCTGTCAGGGTTGCTATGCACGCCCCTGCATGGTCAACTGCCCCAAAAAAGCCATTACCGTAGACCGCCATGCCCATATCGATGAAAAGGCGTGCATCAACTGCGGTCTGTGCATGCAGAACTGTCCGTACCATGCAATCATCAAGATACCCGTTCCGTGCGAAGAAGCCTGTCCAGTGGGTGCAATTTCAAAGGACGAGGACGGACACGAAAAGATAGACTACGACAAGTGCATCTTCTGCGGCAACTGCATGAGGGAATGTCCCTTTGGTGCAATGATGGACAAAAGCCAGCTGGTTGACGTCATCGGCAAAATAATGGATAAGGACAAGAAGGTTGTCGCCATGTATGCTCCTGCCATTTCTTCCCAGTTCAAAATCCTGCCTGGACAGCTTGAATCTGCCCTGCTTGCGGCTGGGTTTGACCGCGTGTGGGAAGTCGCTGTTGGGGCTGACATCTGTGCAGACAACGAGGCTCGGGAATTTGAAGAACGCATGGAACGGGGCGACAAGATGATGACTACATCATGTTGCTCTGCTTATGTCCGTGCAGTCCGCGTCCACGTTCCCGACCTGAATCCATGTGTTTCCGAAACGCGAAGCCCTATGCATTACACAGCCGAAATTGCAAAAAAGGCAGACCCCGGCTGCGTAACGGTGTTCATTGGCCCGTGTCTTGCAAAGCGAAGGGAAGCCTTTGACGATGACATGGTTGACTACGTGCTTTCGGCAGAAGAAATTTCAGCTTTGTTTGAAGCAAAGCAAATAGACGTTGCAAAGACGGAAGCCGTTCCAGGTTCCATCATTCCAACATCCAGCGGACGCAACTTTGCCAAGTCGGGTGGTGTTGCAGAAGCCGTACGCCTGCGCCTGAAAGACGATTCAATACTGCGCCTTGCCAAAATCAACGGACTTGGCAAGGGCGGCATGAAGATGCTCAAGGCATACGGCCTGATAAATGCAGGAAAAATTCCGACGCCAAAAGACTGTCCAAACCTGATCGAGGTTATGGCATGTGAGGGAGGCTGCATTGCAGGACCTTCTGTCATTACCAATCCAAAACAGGCGGAAAGTCAATTGGACAAATACGTAAAGGGCGGTGCACAGGACACAATATAAGGTTGAATGTCGGGCTAGCGAGTTTCTTACGAAGACTCGCCGGTCTGGCACCTGCTAGTGCATAATCTTGTACACCGAAATGCCGGTAATGAACCCTGCTACAATGACGAGCGTCTGCGTTACGGCGGTCTGCTTCCAGAACTGCCTTTTGCTGCGTTCCTTTTGCAGCTGCTCTTCGTATTGTTGCAGTGCGGCGTTCAGGGCTTCGTCCACAGCCCTGTCAACCGCCTGTTCCATGATGCCGTCAAATTCTGCCTCCAGCTCTTTCCAGTTGAGCGGCTGCTCGTCGGCACAGTTCTCCGATTTTGTTTCGGGCTTCTTCTTTTGCTTTGTCTGAAACGCCGGTGACCCTGTCGGCGACCATGCTGCTGCACTTGCCGTGCACAAGATTGCTGCTGCCAGATGCAGTGCCACGATTTTTTTTACGATAGTCATGTAATCCTCCTTGTATTGTTCCAAAGCGGTCAGCAATGTGAACGCCGCTTGCACTGCACAGCACCGTAATGATGACGGTGAGCCATGCATCCTTGTCTACGAATCCATGCAAAAGCAGAATCGTTGTCAAAAACAGGCAGAATGCCTTGAATCCCAAGAGCTTTGCTGCCAAAAGCAGTGCCCTCTTTGCCAGATGGCCGGCAAGTTCCTTAAAAGACATCTTGTATATGTCCATGTCCGAAATCCTCCCTTAGTACTTTAAGTTCAATGTGCAAATGGGGGTACAGGTACTCCAGTTCCTTCAGTGTCCTGAATGTTCCCGTGCCGCTTTTTTCGCAACTGGAAACATTCATGAATGTACCGGCAGTGCACGATGTGATTGCATCAACACCGCAGTACCCAGCAACGTGTACCGCTTTTCCTTTTTCATCCAAAAAGAAAGCCGCACTGATTGGCTCCTTTCGGTCTGCATTGTACGTGTACGGCTGGGTGAACACGGTGCGGTACAGCTCGTCTGCACACACGCGTATGGAGCAGCCCGTTGCCGCACTCAATGCCGCACAGACACTGCCGCTGCAGTCGCTCCCGCCCAGGCTTGAACCGCCCCACTTGTACGGCGTGCCGTTGAATTCCTTGAGCAGGTGACGGTAGATGCACGGTGTTGACACTCCTGCATTCCGCAGTGTGTTTGCCGTAATTTGCAAAGATGTCATACAGACCCTCCCAGCTTTAGTCCGAGCATTCCTGCAAGGGCAATGATGCCCGATGCAATGGAAATGAATGCGCACACAGCCGCCCTTCGTGCATCGGGAATGTTCTTTACGTCGTGTTCAAGATTGTCCAGCCGACCAAGCGTTTCACGTTTGAATTCCCTGTGGTCACCCAGCAATTCATGCAGCTGTCCGTTTACAGCAGACAGCAGTTCCTCTGTTTTGTCCATAAAACCTCCGTTTTCCCTTAGTATAGTGAATGAAAAAGCACCGGATTGTAGATTAAACTTGATTCCGCAAAAAAAATGCGGAACCAGCGAAGAAACCATCGGGTTTCCGAATAGGTCTGCTCTAGATGTTCCTGAATGCAAAGTACTGGAACAGCTGCGCAATGGACTTTGCATTGAATTTTGAAAGAACTTTGCTGCAATAGGTGTCTGCCGTCGTCTTTTTGACACCAAGCATGGAAGCTATGATGTCGTGCTTGTAGCCTTGCAGCATTCCAAGGCACGCAATGCGCTCCTTGATGGTGAGCAGGTTAAAGTACTCGTCGAACGATGTGCAGCGCGGTGCCTTGTAGTGCACCAGCCGCTTTGACTTGTAGCGGCGGTGTTCTTGGATTGCCCGTGCACACTCTCCCAGTTCCTCTTCGGTTTCGAGGTTTGCAAGTACAACGGGAATGTCATGCTGTTCAGCAAGGGCAAGCGTTGCATTCTTGACGGCTTCCGTAAAGATGCATGCACTTACCTGTGTTCCTGCCTGTTTTGCAAGCAGGCAGGCGGCATCTAGTTCCAGAAAATCCATGGAACCGCTGCAAATGATGATGGCATCATTGTCTTGCTCAATGATGTGCTTCAGGTTCATCAGTTCCGTGCACGTGCAGATGAACCGTGCGGGGTACAGCCTGCGGAACAGCGGCGAAAGCAATATTGCTTCGTTTGTGGTGAATCCGACGGTAATGACATTTCTTTTTGAAGAAAAATCTGTTTTGTCCATAAAAACAACTCCTTTTGTTGTAAAGTGGATTGCTATTTTAATGGAAAAAAAAGCGTCTGTTTGTAGATTAAACTTGATGCCAATGGGGTGGTATTTTTCCGCCAGCAAAAAAATTTTTTCCGCCAGAAAAAATTTTTTTTCTGGCAGATAATTTTTTTTTTCTGGCAGATAAATTTTTTTTTCTGGCGGAAAAATACTTTCTGCTTCTGGAGTTTTTTATCTGCACTCCCGATTCCTGTTTTTGCAGCATATATATGGAAGAAAAAAGTCGAATGTTTGCCCTTTTTTACTTTACGAGGGGGTGCAAGTGTGGTATGATAAAGGCATGAAAACACAAAAGACAGCTGCAAAGCTTTTTAACGACAAGTCCATTCGCTGTGAATGGAACGAAGAGGAACAGGACTGGTACTATTGCGTAACCGATGTTGTAACATTTTTTAAGGATAATAGCGATACTGACGATTACATAAAGAAACTCAGAAAGCGCGATACTTCCCTGAGCACAATATGGGAAGACCTTATAGTCCTGTTGCCGGTACAGACCGCAGGTGGAGTTCAGAAGGCAAAATTTGCAACAGCAGGCAACATGCTGCGCATTTTGTTCTCTGTAAATTCTGAAAAGGCAAATGCCGTTAAGATGTGGCTTGCCCAGAATGCCGCAGACATGATTGCAAACGACAGCGCACCGACATTGGCTTCCATTTTTAAGGATTTTTCCGTACAGAAAATAAGTCAAAAGGCAAAGGCCCTTGCAAAGGAACGTGATAAGGTTGCTGCTGCCAAGGCAAAGGCTGAAGAAAAGGCTTCAAAGACAGCTGAAAAAACAAAAACTGCTGCCAAGGCAAAGAGTGCTTCAACTGCAAAGTCTACAGGTAAAAAGACGACTGACGCCAAAACAGCTGCAAAGAAAAAACATCGAAAAAATAGAGTTTAATCTACATTTTCAGCATAAGAATCTGAAGTATAGTACAGACATACTTAATTTGAAAAAGGGACAGGCGTACGTTTGTCTGTCCCGAGGAGATTTTTATGCTGTATCAGGTTAGAAAATTTGCAAACCCTACCGATGAAAACGATGCAAAGGTGTTCCATGCAAGTCCTGTTTGGGAACGTGAAATCAATCTTCGGAGCATTTCCGATGAAATTTCACATGCTTCTTCCATTAACATTGCCGATGTACGTGCGGTAATAGAATCCTTTCTGTACCACATGCCCGCCCACTTGATGAATGGCGATGTTGTCCGGCTGGATGATTTTGGCATTTTCAAGCTGAAATTTCATTCCAAGGGGCGGGAAAAGGAAGAAGATGTGCGTGCTTCGGACATTGACAACGTTGCAATCAGTTTTCGTTCAAGTCCTATCCTTAAGAACAAGATTTCCATGGTAAAGTTTAGCAGGGCACCGGCTGCTGCCGAAGAAAAAACTGCTCAGCAGGGCAATGGTGGTTCCGGTTCCAACGGGTAGGTGAGAATGCAGGCTTTCGGTGAGAGGTGAACGAGACCGTCCTTCATTGAGTTTTTTCAATGAGGGGCGGCCTTTTTTTTAGGAGCTGGCACCATGAGCATGTGCAGCTTGCACGATGCCATTGTAGATGTCATAGAACGGCATGCGTGTGTTCCGTGCAAGTTCTGCTACACTTTCATATTCGGGGTAGTACCTTTTTGTGTCTCCGAGCTGAACGCATTTGACACGGGCAGCCCCCCATTCCGTTTGAATTTCAGTAACGTTCCGTTCAAGGATGGAGCGCTCCGCCCTGAATTTGCACATGCCGATGGTTGTTGTCTGGGTAAAGAGGATGTGTTCCATGGCTTGACAGGTGCTTTCGGTGCAGATGACGTTTACCGTCCATGCCGGGCGGTTCTTTTTCATGTAGCATGGGGTGTAGGATACGTCGCGTGCTCCTGCGGAAAACAGTTCTTCCATAACGAATCCCAGGTTTTCGCCCGTGCAGTCATCGATGTTCGTTTCTATCTTTATGATGGCATCAGATGATGAAGCATCCGATGATGCAGCATCATCTGATGCTTCATCATCTGATGCTTCTTCGGTGATAATCATGGCGCGCAGGATGCTTGGAACATCGTAGGTGCGTTTTCCGGCTCCCATTCCCGTGCGCATGATGGTCATTGTCTTGGGTAGCGTGGACGACGTGCGCACGGCGGCAACAAAGGCCGCCCCCGTCGGCGTAATGAATTCGCCCCTTATCGAAGAAAGCTGGAGCGGCAGGGCATAGTCCTGTGCAATGTTTGCCACTGCTGGAACAGGCACGGGAAGAATGCCGTGCTGGCAGCGGATTGTTCCGAACCCCTCGAACATGTGCGGCACGTAGACGTTGTGTATGGCAAGGCTGTCAAAGCAGACTGCCATGGCAATGACATCGACAATGGAATCAACGGCACCCACTTCGTGAAAATGCACCTGTTCCACGGGAATGCCGTGGGCTTTTGATTCAGCCTTGGCAATGATGGAAAAGATGGAAAGGGCAAGTGCCCGTGCCGAATCCGTCATTTGCGTTGCCTGTATTATCTTTGTAATGTCCGACATGTTCCGGTGCGAATGGTGGTGACTGTGATCGTGACTATGTTCGTGCTCGTGTCCGGAATGCTCATGGCTGTGTTCGTGGAGTGCGTCGTGCGAGTGTTCGGAATGCTCATGGAGGTGAGCTTGCTCATTGCTGTGAGCTTGCTCATTATTGTGTTCATGGTGGGTTTCGTGTTCAGATTCGCCATGGTCGGAGCCTTGTTCATGCCCAAACAGATATTCCATGTCATGGTCGTGGTTGTCTTCTTGCAGGATGACGGCAAAGTCGCAGCAGTCGATGCCATTTTTCTTGACTCTGGAAATCTGTGTCTTGAATGCAAGCGGAATGGAATCGAGTGCTGCTTGCAATGCCTGAGTGTCTGCACCTGCATCGAGCAGGGCTGCTACGGTCATATCGCCGCTGATTCCTGCGGCACATTCCAGATAAAGTGATTGTTTTTTCATTGTCTGTTCCCCTGTACGGCAAGACGGTTTATCATGACTGCATTGTAGCCTGCACCGTAGCCGTTGTCTATGTTTACTACTGAAATTCCGTTTGCACATGAGTTGAGCATGGCAAGCAGTGCGGAAAGCCCTGAAAAGCTTGCTCCATACCCCACTGAGGTGGGCACTGCAATGACGGGAACGCTCACCATGCCGCCAATGACGCTCGGCAGTGCTCCTTCCATTCCTGCAACGGCAATGACGGCATTTGCCTTGCGGATGTCGTCAATGTGTGCAAGCAGCCTGCCAAGTCCTGCTACCCCCACATCGTAGTAGCGTTCTACATGAGAACCAAAGTATTCTGCTGTCTGGGCGGCTTCTTCTGCAACGCTTATGTCTGCCGTTCCTGCCGAACAGACGGCAATGCACCCGATGTGTTCTTGCGGTTTTGTGCTGCTGATTTTGAGGATGCGTGATGTGCCGTCATACTGGGCGTTTGGAATTTCCCTTTGCACATCTGCTGCCTGTTGCGGGGTGGCACGAGTTCCGAATGCCTGTCCGTCCGTTTCGAGCAGCCGCTTGAAAATTGCTACAAGGTGTTCCGTGGCTTTTCCCTGGCAAAAAACTGTTTCTGAAAATCCGGTGCGGTGCAAGCGGTCGGCATCGAGCTTTGCAAAGTGCAGGTTGTTCTTTTGTACGTCGTCGTATATCTGTATGTCTTGCATAGCGTTCCTTCATTCTAGCAGATAACAGGGCATACGGCTAGATGGAACGTACGGCGGTGCACTTCACGTACGGCAGTGCGTTCTCGTGTACGGCAGTGCGAAAATGTGCAAACGTTGTATGCATTGGGCAAAATGTGCTAGAATAAAGCCATGTTGTTGCAAGGAGCTGACAGTGAATTTAAATTACAGAATCATTGATTGTGACATATTTGAATCGTACATGGCATTGGAGGGGTGGGACAACTTTCCCCTTTTACGGTCATACACCGAAAACGGAGAGTTTTCGTTCATGCTCAAACGCGAAAACTTTATGATTTTTGACTACAAGCCGTCCAACGGATTCCTTAAGGCGGTGTGCGTGTACAAAATGATAGACGATACCCTTTACATTGATTTGTTCGAGGTGAACAAGGAGTTCAGGCACATTGGCATAGGCACGCTGGCTCTTGAACGGCTCATGCTGGAGACGGGTGCAAAGAAAATCCTGCTGGATGCAAAGGACACGAATGCCGAAATCTTTTGGAAGAGCATCGGCATGGAAAAAATTGACAATCAGACATACAGCATTGCATAAAAAAAGTTCCTGCAGCAACAGCTCGTGCCTTTACTGCAGGAACTTATGGGGAAAAAGGGGAGGCAGCCTTTTTTATTTTTTCAATGTCCTAAAGTGACTGCGGATGAGTTTTCCTGACGGGGTGAGTTCATTTTCCGTCCAGCCAGATGTTTTTGTGCAGCTGCTTGAAATGACGCTTGCCGTTTCATCTTTGTTGCACAGGCTCCAGTTTATGTGGCTCAGATTGTATTTCTGAATCAGGTTGAACCACTGCAATGTCTGGTACTCGTCGTAGCCGCCGTTGCCCGAGGCATCGCATGTGCCGAATTCGGTAATAAACACAGGGAGACCAAGCTTTATGGCGTTTTCAAGCTTTGCACGCATTGCGTCCGTGTGCGTGTGTGCATAGAAATGGAAGGTGTACATGATGTTGTTGTACGCCTTGATTTGGTTTGCGGCGGCTTTGTCTACATCCTGTGACCATGTGTTTGTTCCTACGATGACTATTGCATCTGGGACATTTGCTCTGATGACGGGAATGATTTCCTCGGCATACGGCTTTATCTGGGAATTCCAGTCTGCATTCACCGGTTCGTTGCAGATTTCGTAGAGTATGTTTCCGTAGGATGCATATTTCTTTGAGATGTCTCCAAGGAATTTCTTTGCTGCGTCCTTGTATTTGTTGGGGTTGTCGTTGTGAACGTGCCAGTCTACGATGACGTACATTCCCTGTGCTGTTGCAGCTTCGATGCCTTTGCAGACAACATTTTTCAGTTCTTCCTGATTGCCGCCGTTGCAGTAGCCTGCATAGTCACCAGGGTACAGGGCAAGGCGTACGCAGTTCGTGTTCCAGTCGTTGCACAGTGTGGCAAAGCTTTCTTCGGATACATAGCCGGGGAACCATGAAAGTCCGTGGGTGGACATGCCGTACAGCTGGAATTTCTGGTCTTTGCTGTCGTACAGGGATGCACCTGTTACGTGCAGTTTTCCGTGGTTTGCAAATGGAGTTCCCTTTGCTGCCGTAGGTTCTGCACTTTTTTCTTCCTGTCCTTGAGCTACAATCTGTTCACCTTTTTCGGTTACCGTGTTTACCTCCATGACGAGCATTCCGTAGCCTTGGATGCGCAGACCGTTTTTCTTGATGGCTTCACGCTCTTTTGCAGTAGGCGTGTAGATGACGGAGTTGTCCGCCTTGACAAGGAAAATGAGGTCGTCTTGGATGCGGACATCTTCTGCTGCAGAAGTGACTTTGCCCTTGTAGATTGTCCGCCATGGGTTTGTATTGTCTACATACAGCTTGATGTTAAAGTACGTTGCACCTTTTTCGGATGGAGAACGGTTTGTAATTATCTGTATTGAAAAGTCATCTTTGTCCTGAAACTGTGATGCAGGCACTGAAAAGCTCTGCCAGTTGCCAAGGTCAAAAAGGCCCTCTTTCTTTTCCGGGTTGCGCAGTTCTATTTTCTTTACGGAGATGCCGAATCCGTGCAGAGCCATGCCGTACTTCTTCAGGTTTTGGGCTTCCTGCTGTGAAAGCGTGATGATGATTGTTCCCGAAACTTTGTCCATGGTGATTTCACCATTGCCGAAAGATGCTCCGCTTACGCCGCCATAGCCGATCTCTGTCCAGCCGTTTGTCATGGCGTATGCCTTGAGCTTGTGGTAGTCGGCTTTTGTCTGTGTTGCTGAAATGCGGATTACGGAACCTTCTTCTGCATTCTTAAAGAGGATGTCAGGATATGTGATTGTGTTTGACCATGACAGCTCTCCTACTTTTTTTGCCAGCTGCACTTTTGTTTCTGAATCGGCATGCACGGCACAGAGTGTCAGTGCTGCTGCAACCGTTGCCATAACGAATCGTTTTACATTAATCATGTTGCGTACCAGTCTTTCCGTCCAGCGCTGTTTCCACCAGTGTGCCGTTTTTGTACACGAGCTTCAGTGAAAAAAACGGTGCATTCTGAGTCAGCAGGTGCAGAAAGATTTTGTCTCCTTCCCATAATGTCAGTTTTTCTATGTGTTCTTTTAAAACCCATTCAAGTTTGCCTTCATTGCACTCCGTCAGATTTCCGCTAAAATCGTCTGACGTGTACAGGCACATGTATTCAGCAGGATTGTCGTCCGAAATGAATGTGACAATGCCCCTGAATTTGAAGGAATGCAGTGTAAGACCCGTTTCTTCTTTGACTTCCCTCAACAGGCAGTCTTCGGGGCTTTCGCCGTGTTCAAAGTGTCCGCCAACACCAATCCATTTGTCACGGTTTTCGTCATCCTTCTTATTATATATTCGGTGAAGCATGAGGTAACTGTTATCTTTTTCTATGTAACAAAGTGTTGTTAATTGTGATTTCATGTGCCGATTATACTATAAATGTCCCATGGAATGAACAGTACCTGTTGCTTTTTGTTCATAACTTGTCAAAACATACTGAAATTCTGTGGATAACTGGTGAATTTGTGTGCTGATATTGTGGGAAAACGATAGGGCTATTTCTATTGAAATATTGCTTATTTATTGTAATATATATATTTAAATTGTGGAAAACTTCTGCGCTTTTTGCTTTCCAAAGCTTGTGAAAAACTGTTCATAACTCCGCAAATCTTGTGGATAACTCTTGTATTTATTTATGTAGATGAAGTTTCTCAGGGATGTTTCGACATGCCTTTCATAGCTTTCTTCTATTATTTCCTTTCATTTCTGGGGTGATGATGGTAGAATGAAAGTAATGTATGTAACTTTCAATATCCATTATGATATCTGTGCGTTTGTCCTGTATGTCCTCATGGCATACCTTTTCTTTTACAGAAAAGAAATGTCAAGCTTTCAGAATAGATTTTACATCCTCATGCTTTTTTCCAGCCTGATTGCAGTTGCCTTTGATGCTTGTGCCAGTTTTATGATCAATGACAAGTTCTGGTTTCCAGACAGCCTTACCTTTTTCATGAACAGCCTGTACCTTTTGTTTCATAATATGGGAACGTATTTTCTAGCTCTTTATGTTTTTGCTTTGACTGGTCGGCTAAAAAGTCATGGAAGGCTTTTTTTCGTTCTGTTTCCACTGCCCCTTGTCATTGACGTTGCCATGCTTGTCCAAAACTTTGTTTTTAAGAACATATTTTACATTGACGATGGTACTTTCCTTGTCACTCCATGGTATTTGTTCTTTGTTACGTTTTCCATGTTGATTTATTCTGTCGTGTGCCTGTACTTGATTGCAACTTTTCACTACAGGTTTTCTTCTTTTCACATAAGCTTTCTTGTGCTGATTATTGTTGGCAACATTGTTTTTTCAATACTGGAATATTTTTACATGGGCATAAATGTTGAAATGTTTGCCAGGGCTGTCATGCTGTGCATCCTTTTGTTCAGGATAGAAAATGAAAGCGACATCATTAACATCAATACCGGGGTGTACAACCGCAGTACATTTGAGGAGCATTCCGCCCAGCTTCTCAATTCAAAGCGTCCGTACACGGTGATTCTGCTGAAGCTGTGCAATATCCGTCCTTTGGTTTCGATTCTTGGCGTGGACTTTATCAATGCCGTCATGTCCGACATTGCAGACTACCTTGCAACGATTTTGGTTGATCGACATTCCATTTATGACTGCAACCACTATACCTTTGCATTGATTATAGATGAAAAGCATTCGTTTCTCGTAAAGGATATTACTGTCGCTGTCAACGAAAAGTTCAGCAAGGACTGGCTCTATGACAACCTGAGCATTCCCCTGTCGGTGGTGATGGGTGTCGTCAACATTCCGCTGGACTTGCGTTCCGTGGATTCCTTGATGAAGCTCATTGACAATACGGAAGAAAATTACACTGAGCGGGTGTCGGTCATCAAGGACAGTCACCTGAAATTCCTTCAGCGCGAAGCAATGGTTGCAGCTGCCATTGAAAAGGCTCTGGACGAAAAGACTCTGCAGCTGTATTATCAGCCGATATGGGATTGCAGAAGGAAATGCGTTCACGGTGCAGAGGCATTCGTTCGGCTGAGGGATGAGAGTCTGGACTTTATCCCTTCAGAAGAAGTCATTTCTGTTGCAGAAAAATACGGCACTATCCGTAAGCTTGGCGTGTTCATGATGCAGGAACTGTGTGCATTCATGGCAAGCCCTGCATTCATGGAAGTAGGGATGGATTGTATGGTCGCAAATCTTTCTGCCGTTCAGTGCCTGCAGCGGGATCTTCCTTTTTTGTTTAAGAATATTGTCGATTCGCATGGGCTTCGCACCGAGCGCATTTATTTTGACATTCGGGAAACGACGACAATCATGATGACGAGTTCTGCCCTGCACACAATTCACAACCTGCACGACATGGGCTTTAAGCTTGCTCTGGACAACTATGGCACGGGCAATACGGATGCGTCTTCCATATTCATGATGGGGTTTGAAAACATAAAGATTGATCGCAGCATATTGGCAAAGGGTGAAAGCTCCGACTCTGCACTTGTCTTTTTGTACCACACCATACAAATGCTCAAGGAAATGGGCTATGACGTGGCTGTTGAGGGCGTGGAAAACCAGACTCAGAAAGACTTTGTTGAAAAATCGGGCATTACTTTTTACCAGGGGTACTATTTTTCAAAGCCGCTGCCAAAAGATGAATTCCTTGCCTTTTGCAGAAAAATTAAAACGGAAGAAAGCCTCTAAAAACATAAGGTATGATGCAGGACTGTTCGAAAACATTTTGACTGTGCTCATCCCCTTTACTTCTATGTTTCAACCAATCCCTTTCCGCGCAGTTTCTGTACAAACGCAGCTGCCTGTGGCTGTGCATGTAAAAAGGCCTTCATGTCCTGTACAGCCTTTGTTCGGTCTGTCCACTCTGGCTTTAAGTGTTCAATCAGCGCGATGAGTTGTGGTGCAAGAGGGGCAAGCTGTGCATTCAGGTGCATTTCTATGTGTTCCTGCATGTATGTCCATGCCAGCGTGTCGGGTTGTTCTGCTATCGGCATGCCTGCAAGCCACCAGCATTTTTCCAGCTGTACGGGGCGTTTGTACCTGGCATCGCGCTGTCGTTCGTACGCACTGATGGCTTTTTCAATGTAGTCGCCCGCAATGGTGGGGCGTGGCGTTTTGAATGAAAACCATGAGCCGACTGGTGCGTCCAATGCTTCGCCATGCATCCATGCAGACAGTGCGGCATTCAGCCCGCTTCCGAACTTTTGCGATTTCTGTTCCCCCTCAAAATGCAATCCGTTTTGTGCAAACATGCCGGCGTTTGTGGCTATGACGGGCTTTAGTTCGGGATGCTTGCCTTCCTGCCATTCTTTGTAAATGCGGGAATGCCGCGTAAGGGTAAACTTGTGCCAAAAGGAGCTGTCCAAAAGCCCCTGCTGGTAAAACTGCCGAAGCGTTTCCATTGAATTCATCAGATCCTGGGCACTTTCCTTCCAGTAGCCGTATATCATGTAGGCATGCACGAGAATGCCGGCTTCCTTGAATGCACAGCACGCATTGACAATGGAATGAATGTCCGTGCCTTTGTGTATGTCGTCCAGACCAGAACCAGTGGCAATTTCAATGCCACCGGAAACACCGATGAGTCCGCCGTAGGAAAGAAAGTCTGCGCTGTCGCGGGAAAACACCTTTTCAAATCTGATGTTGCCCCAAAATGAGAGGCTGTTGCCGTTTTGAGCATTGAGCGCTACAAACTGTTCCATTGCCTTTGGCGGCATGGCTTCGTCTACAAAATGAATTCCGTAGATTCCGTGGCGTGTTGCTTGCTCTTTTAGACCGTAAAACAGGTTTTTGATGTGCGTCATGCGGTACGATGCCACGTAGTCCAGCGTAACATCGCAAAAGGCGCACTGGTGCCAGTAGCAGCCGTGTGCGAGATATGCCTTTATCCAAGTGCCGTCCGACCAGATGCGTTGCATGGGGTTTGTGTCATCGGTCATGCGCGGATACTGCGAAAAATCTATGTCGCTGTAGTCAGGCACTATTTCTGATGTCTTGCCGTTTTCAAATTCCTGCAGGGCACGGATGGAATCGTCTTGCACCGGAGAGTCTGCTGCCGGTGCTATGATGACCGCCCTGCTTTGTTGTGAGCCATGGGGCTGTGCAAAAAGGCGAATCTTGTACAGGGGCTTTTGCTGCGGAGTTACGTGTGCGCCCTGTTCCAAAAGGCCGCTTTGGAACAGGGCGTGATATGAGCCGTAGCCTCGGTCATAGCTGAGCGCGTCGATGAATGAAGCCAGTTGTTCTTCCTGCGTGTCACGCAATTCTGTGTTTACGAATCCGCCCCCCATGACAACAAAGGCATTGTCGTGGTACTTTTGCTTGAAGTACTGCGCTGTTGCCAAGGCAGCACTGAACGTGCCTGGAAACGGTACGCTTATGCAGACGAGCACTTTCTTGCCAGTGCCGGCAGGGTCTTCAGGGCTGCTGGAACATAGGTTCATGCTGTCGAACGTGTCGTGCAGGAGAGGCTTGTAAAACGTTTCGAGCACGGGCGAATGGATGCCCTTTGCAATGTCGGTAAAGCTGGTTTCGTTTATGGCAAGGGATTCTCCGTAGCGGACAAGTGAAAATTCTCTGTCAAATGCTACGGTAATGTAGTCGGCAAGGTCTGCAAGGGCGAAGCTTGCAAGAAAACGTGCATCGTCTATTGAAGGTTCATGGTCAAGGTTTTCAAGGTATGTCTCCATTCGGCTGCCGCGAGGGGCATGGGGCGAAAACAGAAAACGGTGGCACAGTTCCCTGCCGCTGACGGAAGTTGCGGCTTTTGTTTCAGTGTGTGCTGTACTGTTCGTTGGCGTACAGCCTCCGTCTTTCAGGATTGCCGTAATGGAATCGATCCACTGTGCCCACTGTTCCTGCTGCGAAAGGTAGCGGTACAGGTTTGAAGCTGTTGCCGCGTCACCTGCAGCGGCAGCCTTGCGTGCAATGGAAAGTGCATTTTCGGTGCTTGCTGCGAACAGCGTTTCAAGTCCGCTTTTGCAGAACAGGTGCGAAAACAGCTGAATGCTCATGTCGTGCCACTGTACGCTGTGTCCAGCCTGCCTAAAAAACGAAGCAAGGTATGCTCCAGATGGATATGCGGTGTTGAGTTGCACTAAAGGAGGCTGAATAATAACGACATTCATGCCGATATAATACTGTGCAGGTGTGAAGCGTGTCAAATGAGAAACTGTCATGCTGGAATCGTGTGGTGCACCTGTGAAGGAGTATATATGGCAGAGAATCTGAATGCTGAGCTTCCTGACCGAAAAGAGAGGCGGGACTCCAAACTCCGCCGGATTGTTTCCGCGATAGCCTTTTTGATAGCGTTGGTATTGTGTGTTCTGTATGTGAAAACCTCTGCTCGTCGAACTTTTGAAAAGACTGCACGAAAAGAGTTGGCTCAAATAGAACAGAACATGCAGCTGCGTTTTTCAGTGGGTTTTAACGAACAGCTGGCATTGGCTCTTCAGATGGCTGCGTCTCCGCTTATTGTACACTACTTTGAAAACCCAGATGATAAAGATGTACGTAATGCTGCCTTTGAAGAAGTGGCGGCGTATCAAAATTCCTTTTTGAGCAACCTTTCCTTTATGATAAATGACAAAGACAAAAAGTACTATTCAAACGGAACGGAGCTGTACGTTCTGGATCCCGATGCTCCGACAAGCGGCTGGTACGTAAACATCATGAACTCGTCTCATGCCTATGAATTTAACATAAGCTATGACATTGGAGTAAAGCAGACCTTTATGTGGTTGAACTGCATGGTGCGGAACCTGCAGACGGGCAAGGCTCTTGGGCTTATTGGCACTGGCATTCCACTCACAACTTTTGTGGAAACCATGTTTTCAAACCTTCCAAAAGACTGCACCATGTATCTGTACGATGGCGAATTAAAAATTTCTGGTTCTTCGGACATAAAACTTCTGGAGGAAAAGACACCTCTTGTAGACCTTGTTCCTGCATTTGCGGGGCATGAGGACGAGCTGAAGGGAAAAGACTTTCGGTTTGTTTCCCGTGGCAAATCGATCTATGCACTGGCTCCTGTCGGTGACATAGGATGGGACATGATTCTGTTCAAGGACTACACGTTTGGGGCTTTTCTTTCTGGGGCGGCAGTTCCCTTTGCTGTGTGTGTAGTTCTGATGGTGTTCCTTACGGCAGGATACATAGTGTTCTTTAGAATCCGCGACATGCATGCAACAGAGCAGACTGCTGGAAAACGCCTTTTGGAAGAGATACAGAGGCTTGTTACCTCTGCCAAGGAAAACGAAGCTACAAGCCAGGATCAGAGTGCTGCGGTAAAGGAAATCGTTGCCACCATGGAAGATAATACAGCCTTGGGAGAGTCAATGTCGAAAAAGGCTAAGGATGTTTCTGCACTGGCCGACAAGACGAACACCGATGTGTCTGATGGCGTTGCGTATCTGGAGCAGAATGTGCGGCAACTGCGCGAAATTTCAAGTGCAAATCAGCATACCATAGATGGAATCAAGCACTTGAGCGATAAGATAGACAGCATTTGGGATATTGTAACGCTGATTAATTCGGTTGCAGATCAGGCCAAGATTATTGCCTTTAATGCAGAACTTGAAGCTTCGAGTGCAGGCGAGAGCGGAAAGAACTTTCATATTGTGGCAACGGAAATACGTCGGCTTGCAGATGGTATTATAGACGGTACTCGCGAAATAAAGGAGCGTATTACGGAGATACAGACAAGTTCCGATTCCCTTATCCTTTTGAGCGAGAGCGGTACAGAAAAGATTAACGAGGGCTGTGCCGGTGCCCAGCAGTTGGAAAAGCAGTTTGAAAGCATTCGCTCTGCATCTGAGGTTACGGCAAGCAGTGCCAGTGACATTACGACAATCATTCAGCAGCAGGCAATGGCAAGCGAACAGATTTTGATAACGCTCAAGCAGATTGCGGCTGGTGTTGAAGGCTTTGCCCAGGCAACGGAATACATTGCTTCTTCGTCGGAAACATTGCGGAGCATAGCACATGATTTGCACAAATAGAAAGATAGAGAAAAAAAGGAGGTTTTTGCATGGCAGAAACGAAAGAGCAGGAGGCACTGCTGCAGGAATGGATTACGGAAAGTAACCGCATTGTCTTTTTTGGTGGAGCAGGAGTTTCTACTGAAAGCGGCATTCCTGATTTTCGCAGTGTGGACGGTTTGTATCATCAGGAGTGGAGCTATCCGCCTGAAACGATATTGAGTGCCGGCTTTTTTGCTGACAATCCGATTGAGTTCTATAAATTCTACCGCGCAAAGCTCTTGGTCACGGGCATCAAGCCCAATGTCGCCCACTTGAAGCTGGCGGAACTGGAGCAGAAGGGCAAGCTGACGGCTGTTATTACCCAGAATATTGACGGCTTGCATCAGGCTGCCGGCAGCAAGCGCGTTCTTGAAGTTCATGGAAGTACCTTGCGCAACCACTGCGTTCAGTGCGGCAAAAAATATGATGTGGACTATGTGCGTAACAACAAGGACAAAAAGGGAGTGCCGCGCTGTGCAGACAAAGACTGCAACGGCATCATAAAACCTGATGTCGTGCTGTATGGCGAAAGTCTTGACGATGCCGTTGTTTCTGCATCCATTTTGGCATTGCAGGAAGCCGACATGCTGATTATTGGCGGCACGTCACTCACCGTGTATCCAGCAGCTGGTTTTATCAATGCATTCCATGGAAATCATCTGGTGCTGATTAACCGCGATGCGACCGAAAGCGATAGCATTGCCGATTTGGTCATTCACGACAGCATTGGCAAGGTATTGGACAAAGTTCGGGTGGACTGATAGCGAGCAAGCCTGCATACGAAAAAAAAGACGGAGTGTTATCACTCCGTCTTTTTCATTGCCGTGTGCGCCTAGAACTTTACATGGAAGCCTGCGCTAAAGTTCAAGCCACGGGGAATGACTCCTTCTGATGCGTTTTCCGTTTTGATTGTGGTAAAGCCAAGGTCGTAGCGCAGGTCTGTAACCAGAGCCATTGCAGGTGAAAAAGCATAGGATGCACCGATGCCAGCGATTGCACTGAACAGGATGCGTGAATCTGGATCAGATGTTGTCTTTGACTTGTCGTCTTTTAAGTCTCCCGTAATGAAGGATACCTGAGGACCTCCTTCTACAAACAGAAGGAAGCTCTGGTTTATGGGAATGCCGTAGTTGATGAGCACTGGCATGACGATGCTGTTGTACGATAGTGTCGAATTCAAGTTGTACTTGCTTGATTTTAAGCCGATTGAATTGTGCATAAAGCCAACTTCGGGCTGTACATACAAGTTTTCTACAACGGAAATAGGAATCTTTCCGAAGACAGAACCTCCATAGCCCCAGTTTTTCTTTGTTTCCGTACTTGTATTTTCTATGTTTGTCGATGTTCCTGCTCCAAAGTCTCCGAAACCCCTGAATCCAAAGGTTACTTCTGAGAAAGCCAGTGTTGCTGCAGTAACTGCCAGACAAACGATTGATATGATTTTTTTCATGCTTGACCCCTCATTTTGTGTATTAGGCATGACACTCTCTAACAAGTCGTCTTTGACAATTTTTTAGAGATTTCCTATTATATAATATTATAGAAGATTTATTCCTTAGGTCAAGTTAAATTTTATGTAGGAAACCTCGAAAAAATCGCCTTCGGAGATTTTTGAATGTGTCCTGTAAACAATAAGCTTGCAACTATACTAGCATTGAGGGGTGAATGTACAATGCAGTGCCCCATGGTGTGTTGGCAAACCGGGGCTGCCTACAGGCATTTGTCTTGTCGATTGTACGAAAATGCAGATTTGTGAGAGAAAGGGTTTGTAGATGACTGACAGAATCATTGAGTGGGCGCAAGAATTGCAAAGTTTGGCTCAGGCAGGTTTATTTTATGGCAAAGATGTGTTTGATAGGGAACGGTATCAGAGAATCCGCGACATTTCTGCAGAAATGGTGGCCATGAAAACAGGTGTGGCACTTGATGTCGTAAAGGATTTCTTTTGCAATGGTACGGGCTATCAGACGCCCAAGATAGATACCCGTGCAGTAATTGTTCAAGGCGGAAAAATACTTTTGGTAAAAGAGGCCGATGGACGGTGGTCTTTGCCTGGTGGCTGGTGTGAATACAACCTGTCTCCTGTTGAAAATGTGGTAAAAGAAGCAAAGGAAGAAGCCGGATGCGATGTTCGTGTTAAAAGTGTTGTTGCTGTGCAGACACGAAGCAAACACAATGTACCTGCCTATCCCTATGAGGTTGTAAAGTTGTTCTATTTGTGCGAAAGTTTGGGGGGCGATTTTGTTGCGAATAGCGAGACAACTGAACGCCGCTTTTTTCCTGAAATTGACTTGCCGCCACTTGCAGAGGAAAAGAACACCAAAGAACAGGTGCTGCTGTGCTTTAAAGCTTGCTCTTCGTGCGATTGGGCAACTCAATTTGACTGATGGTGGCAGTCTGAAAAGGTTCAGCAAGAGAATTATCAGAGTCTGTCCAATAGGTACCTTGCAGTACAGTGTTTCTGTAGTGACAGGACGGCTTTTCAGGACAGACCGTACAGGTTTTTACTTTGCTTTTCTCTCCCTTGACAGGCGGGATTTCTGTGGGGTAGTATGAGCCATTATGTTTGTGTTTGCGTTTTTGCCCTATGTCCTGCAACTTTTGCTGATAATCCATATCATCAAGACAAATAAACCATTCCTGTGGCTGTGGCTGCTCATATTTGTTCCTTATATAGGTGGAATTGCATATATCATTCTGGAGATTGTTCCCGAGCTGGGGGCAAATGGTTCTGTCAACAGGGTTGAAGGTGCTGTTGCAGACATGCTCCGCCCGAATGCCAGGCTCGAAGCTCTGGAAGACTTGGTGCGGCGGCAGGAAACCATTGCAAACAAAACAGCCCTTGCTGATGCATATACGGAATGTGGACGCTATGACGATGCACTGGCATTGTATGATTCCTGCATGACAGGTCCGTATGCCAATGACCGTGGACTGGCATTCAAGAAAATGCAGGCATTGTTCCTTTCGGGAAACAGGGAGCAAGCAAAGGTCGAAATGGCAGCCTTCAAGGAAGTAGCCCAACTGGACAGTCAGGAACAGGTACTCTTGGACTTGCAGATTAACGAAGACTACGCCAAGATGGAAGAGATTTTTTACAAGACTCAGAATTTTAAGGTGGGCTATCTGTGTGCCGAACATTTTCACAGCATGAATCAGAACGAAAAAGTCCAGCAGATAGTTGACGAGATGAAGGATGCACTCAAGGTGTACCGTCGTTTTTTAAAGCGCACGGATGCAAGTCTGTGGTATAAAAAAACGCAGGCATTGCTTTCCTAGCTCTATTGCCGTTCCAGGTTGCCTTAAATACTGGTTTTTGCTATTGTATTATCCAATGAACTGCATAGAATTTTCAGACGTATCTTTTAAATATCCTCCTGTAGAAGGAGATGTAGACGAAAACGGCAAGCAAGTAGAACCGTCGTTTGTCTTTGACCACTTTACCGGCTCCATTCCTGCTGGATTTACCAGTTTAATAGGCCCGAATGGGGCAGGAAAATCGACATTCCTGCTTTTGGCATCCGGCCGCCTTGCTCCCCAGAACGGATCGTGCCGGCTGTTTGGCCAAGACGTATTGCATTTGCCGGAAGAACAGAAAAATCTGCTTGCTTCGGTCATTTACCAGAACATGGAATTTGAGTCTAATGACAAGGTGTATGAACTGCTGCAGTTTGTGTATGCTCATGGTGCGTTGCAGGGAAATGCCCCCTCAGTACGGGGCACGGAAAAAGACCTGCTTGCCGAAGTAATTGCCGAGTTTGAACTTGAAAATGTTCTGCAGCATGGCCTTACGGCATTGAGCAAGGGTGAAATTCAGCGCGTGTTGCTTGCGTTCAGCCTGCTGTACGGCAGTGCCTGCGTGTTCATGGACGAGCCGATGTTTGCCATGGAGCAGTCTCAGAAGGAAAATGCCCTTGCCTATCTAAAGGAATTTTCCTCAAAAACGGGAACGGCATTCTTTATTTCCATGCATGAGCTTGATTTGACGCGAAAATATGCACAGAATGTCATCCTGTTTTATCCAAACCGCGACATGGACTATGGTACTCCCGAAGAAGTAATGACGGACGAGGCCTTGGAAAAGGCTTATGGCGTGCCTGTTTCCATGCTGAAGCATGGTGAAGACATGACGCGCGAAGAACTTGTTCAGTCTGCCGATGCCATTTTGGCAATGCAGAAAATCCAGAAACAAGACTGCCAAAAGAAATGAACATCTGTCTTTTTACGCAAGAAGAAATTTGTCGTCCGCTTTCCATGAGCGATGAGCGGGCCGAGCACCTGTTGCGCATTCTGCACAAAAAAGAAGGAGATTCCTTTCGTGCCGGCATCATAAACGGTCAGGCAGGAACTGCTGTTATTACGGCGATTGACCATGCATCCAGCACTGACTCAAACCCCTTAGGTTTCATTCATTTTTCATTTGCACCCGAAAGCGATGGAAAACCCTTGCATCCGCTTGTCATGATTATCGGTTTTCCGCGGCCGATTCAGCTGAAACGGCTTTTGCGTGACATGGCAGGGCTTGGCGTGTGCCAAGTACATCTAGTGGGAACGGAACTGGGCGAAAAATCGTATTTAAAGTCTGACCTTGCAACGACGCAGGCTGGTACAAAAATGCTTTTGGATGGCACGGTGCAGGCTGCCAGCACCCATGTGCCCCTGCTGGTGCGGCATGATTCCTTGTTGGACTGCATCCAGGGTCTTGAATCCGATGCCTTGCTGCATGGAGAATCGAGCCTGTGCATGGGGCTTGACAACGTAAAGCCTGAACAGTCGTTGAGTCGATTTCTTTTAAACAATGACAAAAAAAAGCCGTCTTTATATATAGCTGCAATAGGTAGTGAACGCGGATGGACTGATAATGAGCGTGAATGCCTTTCTGATCACGGTTTTGCCCTGCTCGGCATGGGGCAGCGAGTGCTGAGGACTGAAACCGCTGCAACGGTTTGTGCAAGCATCGTGCTCAGTTCCATGGGAGTTCTGTAAATGAAATAGACCTGTTCGGAAACCCGATGGTTTCCTCACTGGTCTTGCATTTTTTCAGGTTGCTGATTCGGAAACTGAAGTTTCCGAACAGCTCTAATCTTGAAAAAAAGTTTGGAGACTGATAAGGAACCTCGAAAATCTGATGTTTTAGTGGTTCAAATAAGGAATATATATGGAAAATGAAAAGATAAAGGACATGCTCCTTGACATACAGGAATCTGCACTGGAGTTTTCCGTAGTGCAGTCGGGAAAGGAAAGCAAGCGTGTCAACGGGCTGTACAAGCCTGACACGCGAGAAATAATCCTGCACAACAAGAATTTCAAGACAGACAATCAGCTTGTGTATACTGCCGTGCATGAATATGTGCACCATCTGATTAACGAAGAACGCATTCAGGAAAATGGAGGCAAGGAACCTCCTCACGAAATGCGCAGTCACACCAAGTATTTCTGGGCAAAATTTGAAACGTTGCTTGAAGTTGCAGAAAAAAAAGGCTATTATAGTATAGATATAGCAGAATCTCCGGAACTGGAGGCTCTGACAAAAGAAATTCGAGAAAAGTACATAGAACCGAACGGCCACTTGATGATTGAATTCGGGAGGGCTCTTGTGAAAGCGCAAACACTGTGTGAACAGGCGAACATTCGCTATGAAGATTATGTTGACAGGGTTTTGCAGCTTCCTCGCAGTACGGCACGGTCAGTACAAAAAGTAAGCGTACTCCCTGATTCTGATGCAGCCATGGGCTTTGACAACTTGAAGCTTGTTGCTTCTGTAAAAAAGTCAGATGAACGGGTAAAGGTTCAGGATGCAATAAAGGCAGGAAAAAGTCCCGCTGGTGTTGTAGCTATGATGAAAAAGAAAGCCAAGGAAATTGATCCAAAGGCAAAGCTGGAAAAAGAGAGGGATCGTCTTACGAAAACGATTAATGAGCTGACTCATCGTCTTGAATTTGTGGAGGAAAGTCTTGCAAGTATGTAAATGTATTTTCGGTGCAGCTGTTTTCCTGCTTTTGAATGTGTGCGTGTCGGCACAGTCATCTGTGTTTGACATGACAATGCCAACTGTGTCATCGCCAACAATCGGCAATGGTTTTTACGTGCCGGGCAATGCGTCTAATTCTGTATATACAGGTCCTTCCAGCAAGAACGCTGCTGCAACTCAGCCTTCTGCATCATCTTCACCTTCTGCTTCTGTTGCTGCTTCTGAAAGCGATGCAACGGATGATGCCCTGTCTTCGATTTCTGCACGAGACCTGTCGCTTTTGAGTCAGAAAGGACTTTTGGGACAGCTCGGTTCTATTTTCGATGACCGCAGCTATTCCTATGATAATGCCTACAAGTCCGGTTCTTCTGATGAAACGAACAAGCTGTTGAAAAAGGTTTTGAACCGACTGGAAGAAATCAAGGGCGGCGAAAGCGGAGTTGCAGAATCCAACGCTGCATCCCGTGTTGAATCGGCACAGGCACAGGTTTCTGCTCCTGTTGCACCTTCTGCGTCTGTGGTAGACAGTGCTTTGTCTGCAAAGTCAAACCTGTTGCGCTTTACCGTAAACGGCTACGATGTATTGCGTACCTGTCGCACGGTGTATATTTCCGATGTGCAGAAAGACGGCACTTTTTTGGTGACGGGCGACCGCCGCTACAATGCCAACGGCAGGATGATGAACGAGACGTTCCACATTCTGTTTAAGGCAAAGCCTGATTCTGCGGACTGTGCAAACTATTCGTCTGCAACCGTCGTTACACAAGATGTTGAAAATCCCAATTCATTTTTGTACCAGCTTGCACAACGAAAGAATATGGAAGCAACGCGCACCGGTAACTTTGTGTCAATGCGCACAACGGATTCCAACTGGAAGCTGGAGCTTCTGGTTGACCTTGGTGAATAGAAATGATAGAAAAACTGCATGTAGGCTCGGAACGGCTTGGTCTTGTCCTGTCTCCTGAACAGTATGGAATGCTCGAAACCTATATTGACTGCGTTCTTGAATTCAACAAGACATACAATCTGATGAAAGCCGATTCTGCAGATGAACTTGCAGTAAACCATGTGCTGGACAGTCTTGCGGCTGTTCCCGCTCTGAAGGAAATTGTTGCCCAGTATGAAGCACGTAACAGTGCACTAGACGGAACACAGTCTGTTGTCCCCGTCAAGATAGGAGACATTGGTAGCGGTGGCGGATGTCCGGGCATTCCTCTTGCAGTTGCATTCCCCTCTGTCAGTTTTACGCTTGTTGAGCGCATGGAAAAACGCTGTGCATTCCTTGAATCTGCCCTGAAAAAAACGGGCATTGTCAATGCAAAAGTCCTGTGCTCACAGGCAGATACGGTTGCTGCTGCATCGTTTGATGTTGAAGTGTTCAGGGCTTTTCACCCGTTCGATAAAAAAATTGTAAAGACGCTGTTTGCAATGCTTAAAAAGGGTGGCACCATAGCCGCGTACAAGGCTCGCTCCGAAAAGATTGAAGCCGAAATGGAAGCAGTGCACAGCATGATTCCTGACTATAAAAAAATTGCGCTCACCGTTCCATTTCTGGAAGACCATGAGCGCAACCTTGTCGTTGTAAAAAAAATCTAAGAAAACTGCTAGTTGATTTTTTTCAAAATCTTTGTAAGTCCTGCTCGTTCAATCAAGTCTAATGGACGACCTTCTGCATATTTTTTTGCATCATCCGAGAAAGAACCTGCCGTAAAGCATGTTCCGCGGCCTGCTTTCTTGTCGCGCAGCATGTCCAGGAATTCTCGAACAAACAGCTCGCCAGTCGTGCCTGTCGTGCGGAAAAAGCGGAACAGCTCCGTGTCTTCCCACTTTGGAGTGTCAATGTCGGCAACGATGTCTACGTATGATGCAGCCACCTTGATGTCTACAATCTTTGCAATGCCCCTGTCGTAGTATGCTCCGACAATCTTGCGGCACAGCACGACGAATTCACTTGCAGGTCCTGAAAGGTACACTTGCAGGTTATGGTTCTGACCCAGTTCCTGATAGCGTGCCAGCAGAGCATAGACATCCTTGTAGTTTGGATTTTGGGCGCGCACCTGTTTGAGCATTGCAAGACCGTCCTGCAACTTGTTCTGGTCAAGATAGCAGAGTGCCAGGCGGTATTCAATTTCTATCTTTGTTTCCGCTGCAAGGTTCTGGTGCTTTAGGCCGATGAGGAAGTCTTGAATGGCAAGATCCTTGTTGCCCTGGTTTGAATGGTAGATGCCTGCATGAAGACATGATACAGGACCGTATTCCGTGTCTGGCCGCAAATGTGAAAAAATCTGAACAGCTTTGTCTCCATGACCGTCTTCTGCCATTGCCTGTGCATAGTAGAACATGGTTTCCTTGTTGCTCGGATCTTCCGTAATGGCTTTTTTAAAGTAAGTGATGCTTTCCCGGTAGTGGTGCTGCTTGTACAGTGCCATTGCCAGATAGCTGAATGCATTTTCGGTAAGCGGGTCAATCATGAGTGTTTTCTTAAAGCACGGAACGGCTTTTTCAAACTGGTTCAAGTTGTAGTAGGCAATGCCAAGGTTCTTGTTTACATTGATATCCTGAGAGTCCTGAGCATAGGCAAGCGTCAGGTATTTTATGGCTTCTTCATTTGCCTTGAGCTTTAAGGCGATTTCTCCTGCACGGACATTTACCTGCAGTTTGTCTATTTTGTCTGAGACAATGGCAAGCCGCGACAGGTTCTGATAGACAGGGTACGCTTTGTCCCACAGCTGATTCTTGTAGTATATGTCGCCCAAAGGAATAAGTCCTGCGGGGTCATCGGGATTTTTTGAAAGCTTTCGGCTTGCTTCTTTCATAATCTGACTTTGTGATTTCGTGTGCTTGCCTGTTCCTGCAGATGAACCATTTCCCGAACCAGAAGGTGCTTTTTTCCCCATCATGACAACAAGGACTGCCACAATAGCAATGACAACAACGCCAGCAATCAAATATGTAAATACGCTTCCCATGTTATATCCTTATTAAGAAAAACTGTTCTTATGTTTATCGGCATGAATTGCTCATGCCTTTAAAACAGTGCTGCTATGAGCGGTGTTCGTTCACCAGCTGGGCTATCCTGTCCAAGGCAGTCTTGATTTTGTCTATGGCCGTTGCATAGCAGCAGCGGATGTGACCTTCGCCCGCCTTGCCGAATGCCGTGCCCGGTACTACGGCAACGTTGTGTTTTTGGAACAGCTCCGTTGCAAATTCTTCTGCAGTCAATCCTGTGCTGCTGATGTCCGGGAACATGTAGAATGCACCTGTCGGCTCTGGTACGGAAAGCCCCATGTCCGTAAACGCCTTGTACATCAGGTTGCGGCGCTGCTGATAGCTGACGCGCATTTTTTCAACTTCGTTCCAGCCGTTTTTCAGACCTTCGAGAGCCGCATACTGGCTCATGATGGGGGCGCATATCGTGTTGTACTGGTGCAGCTTTACAATCTGTGCCATCAAGTCTTCTGGGGCGGCAATGTAGCCGATTCGCCATCCTGTCATGGCAAATGACTTTGAAAAACCGTTCAGTATGATGGTGTAGTCCTTCATGCCGGGAAAGCTTCCCACGGAAACGTGTTCATGTCCATCGTACACCAGCTCGCAGTAGATTTCGTCGGCAATACACCATATCTGGTGTTCCTTCGCAATTGCGGCAATCTTTTCGAGTTCTTCCCTTGGAATCATTGTTCCCGTTGGATTGCTCGGCGAACAGAACATGATTGCCTTTGTTTTTGGCGTGATTAAAGCCTTGAACTGTTCCGCCGTAGGGTAAAATCCGTTTTTGCTGGTGTCAAGGCTCACGATTTTTGCACCGCACAGATGGGCAAGAGGAATGTAGTTGACATAGCACGGCTCGCAGACAATCAGCTCGTCTCCGGGGTTCAGCACGGCTCGCAGGACGGCATCAACGCCCTCGCTCGCACCGACAGTCACCAGAATTTCCTTGGCTGGATTGTAGTACAGGTTGTAGCGTTCCATGTATTTTGCAATTTCGGAGCGCAGTTCCAAAAGACCCCAGTTGCTCGTGTAGCTGGTGTGCCCCTGTTCCAGATGGTAAAAGGCTTCTTCCCTCATGAGCCATGGAGTCGGAAAGTCCGGCTCACCCACTGAAAGGGATATGACGTCATCGTGACCGATGAGCATTTCAAAAAATTTGCGGATTCCGCTTGGTGGCGTTTCCACCATTGCCTTGCTGAATTTATCGGCCCTCGTATTCATTATGCGGTTACTCCTTCTCTGCTGTCAGAACGCTGTTCAACATATACAATGTCATTTTCTTTGTAGGTCTTCAGGATAAAGTGCGTTTTTGTAGAGCGCACGCCAGCCAACGTAGAAAGCTTTCGGGCAACGAACAGGGCGACTTCCTGAAGGGAATCTCCTTCGATGATGACTTTCAAGTCGTAGCCGCCGCTCATGAGGTACAGTGACTTTACCTGCGGAAAGCGGTAGATTCTGTCTGCAATGCCGTCAAAGCCGTGTTCGCGTTCCGGGGCAACCTGAATTTCGATTTCAGCACAAACCTTTTCTTTGGCAAGGGCATCTTTTTCGGGATTGATGATGGCGGCATATTTCATGATAATGCCGTCATTTTCCAGCTTTTGGATAATGGCATTTACTTCATCCGGTGTCTTTTTAGTCATTGCAGAAATGTCTTCTGCTGAAAGACGTGCATTGTCGCGCAACAAGTTCAAGATTTCTTCTGATGCGTCCATTGTATGCCTCCATTATTGTGAGTTGTGGCAACCTTAGTTCCCTGATATGATATTTTTTTAGAGTACACTATTTCATGTAAATGTACAAGGAAATGCAATCTTTTTCTTCCATTATATGACGATATTATTGCACAAACTTGGCTATACATTGCAATTATTTCTAAAAATGTTCTTCTATGAATTTATTGACGTATGGAAGGAATTCTTTCTGCATAATCGCTTTGGTATTAAAGCTTGACTGTGAGGCATTGCGGATAAAAAGGTCGGCAGGATTTATCTCTAAAACATCGGAAATCTTGAACAGCAAATCAAAAGAAGGGAATTGCCTTGCACATTCAATGCAGCCAATTGTTGCAGGTTGGCAGTTGCAAAGTTCTGCGAGTTTTGCTTGTGAAAGTCCTTTTATACTCCTGTAATATTTTAAATTCGCAATAAAATCCGCTTGATATGACATCCTGCACTTAGTATAAATAAGGTGATTCTTCATTTAAATTGCTCCAAAACTAGTGACTTTTAGATATTTATATGTTAAAATTAGTAAATGCCGTAATTTACTTTGTTTGGCATATAAGCGTTAATCCCATATTCTGTATGGGCTGTATATTACAATTATAATTATGGAGGATTCCTATGAAAAAATTGCCTGTTTTGACTATGTATCTGTTTGCATTAGGGAAGCGCTGATTAAAGGCCGTATTCTCCCCTTGTACCCATCGGGAACCAAAAATTTGGAAATTCTTGCGGAA